>Ga0209596_1000087_pt1 | contig 80239 bp, 99 predicted proteins | sample M_130807_MF_Meta_FD_187314 | JGI IMG/M metagenome (GOLD analysis project Ga0209596, IMG submission 187314) | Freshwater microbial communities from Lake Montjoie, Canada to study carbon cycling - M_130807_MF_MetaG (SPAdes) (version 2) | ecosystem: Environmental > Aquatic > Freshwater > Lake...
GTAATTGGGATTCGCCTTGGCAGCTTGTCTTACTTCAGGGTCAGGATCCTCTTGGCCTAACTTAACTAGAGTTTCAGCAGGAGTCTTTGAACTCACTGCAATAACCATTTCTTTTCTTACTTCATTGTCATTGAGATACCACAATTCCTTTTTGACTCTACCGTCTGGATAGTACCAAATAATCGCAGGTCCGTCTTCACGATGCATCTTGCCATTGAGATACCACACTTCAATTTTGACTCTACCTTTAGGATAGTACTCTATCTGTGCAGATCCGTCTTCACGATGGCAATTGCCATTAAGATGCCAACTTTCCGATTTGACTCTACCGTCTGGATAGTACTCTATCTGTGCAGGTCCGTCTTCGCGATGCCATTCACCATTGAGATACCATTTCTCCTCTTTGACTCTACCGTCTGGATAGTACCAAATAAGCGCAGGCCCGTCTATGCGATGTCTATTGTCATTGAGATACCATTTCTCCTCTTTGACTCTACCGTCTGGATAGTACCAAATAATCGCAGGTCCATCTACTCGATGATACTTGCCATTGAGAAACCAAGTCTCCTCTTTGACTCTACCGTCTGGATAGTACTGAATAAGCGCAGGTCCGTCTTCACGATGCATCTTGCCATTGAGATACCAACGTTCCGCTTCGACTCCACCGTCTGGATAGTACCAAATATATGCAGGACCGTCTTCACGATGCATCTTGCCATTGAGAAACCATGATTTCCATTCAAGTCCACCTTCGGGATAATAGTCTTTCTTGACTTCTGGCTGTTGCTCAGTTTCGAATACTCGATAGTCTTTTATGTGTTTCATGTCCAATCATCCATATTTATTGCCCAACCTTCTAGGTCTTCAGGGTAGTTAGGATTCTTTTTTGCCGCAAGTCTGGCTTCTGGTATATTATGCTGTGTAAGTTTTACCAATACTTCAGACTGAGTGTTTTTACTTGCTGCAAGTCGATACAGGGTATTGCGATCATTTGAATCTGCTATAATTAACTTTGCTTCAACTGGAGTGTTTACATTCACTATTAAACTTGAAAGTACAATTGGACTGTCTTCTGACGCTAAGTCGATTAGGACATCTTCTGGTGTACTTGTGTTTGCTGCGACCGACGATCTGACGATAACTGAACGATCTTTTGCCATGGCCCTTAGTACTTCAGTCGGAGTCGATATATTAAAAGCAACGATGCTCCTTACTTCTACGTTTTCGTCAGTAGATAGTTTTTCAAGCACGTCAACTGGACAGTCCTTAACATCAGCTACTGCCTTTCTTATTTTATAGTTAGAATTACTCGCCATTTCGCGAAAAGTAGTTTCTCTACTTTCTGTTAAGAATTGGGAATATGTGATCAAGTATGACATCTTACTTTATTTATTCTTAACTCCCATGCGATAAATAACATAAATAGAAATCTTACGTTTTGAGAGCAACCGAAGTATATGGATTTAAACAATGGCTGTCTGAAAAGATAGAATACCATAAATCTCTTTCACCTAAAGTCTGGGACGGAACTGCAATGAAACCTGAAGTTAGAAAGAAACTTCTCTTAATTGGTAAAGATTTTTGGGATACTCTAAAACTTAAAGTTCCAGTAGTCGATGTTCAGCTTACAGGTTCACTAGCTAATTATAACTGGACAGATTCTTCGGATTTAGACATTCATATCCTAATAGATTTTTCAAAGGTAAATGCAGATACCGAATTGGTTCGAAAAGCATTAGACGGACAGCGCTTAATGTGGAACGAACGACATCCTGTACAAATTACAGGTTATGATGCTGAGTGTTATATTCAAGACATTAATGAAGAACATGTAGCGTCAGGTCTTTTTTCTCTTGCAAAAAACGAGTGGAAAGTAGTACCTAAATGGGATCCTCCACAAGTCGATGAAAAAGACGTGAACGAAAAAGCTAGAGTAATTCGATTTGAGCTTGGTGAAATTGAAAAAAAGATTAAAGGAGCAATTGGAGAAGAAGCTAGAATGCAACTAGAATATCTGCAACGAATCAAGAGCAAGATCATAAAGGACAGAAAAGAAGGTTTAACTAGAACTGGAGAATTTTCAGTAGAAAATTTAGCTTTTAAAGCTCTTAGAAACGATGGTACAATCGAGCGATTAATCACTCTAATGGGCGAAGCATATGCAAATATCTATAAAGATTAAATAAATAACAAAAATATCACACAACATGTCAGGAAAAATTATGAACTTTGATTCTTTTGTTAACGAAGCAAAAAAGGACAAGTGGATCGGCACGATCGACATGAAGAAGGGTGCCCTTAAGAAAGAAATGGGTAAGAAGAAACTTACTAAGAAGGGCATTGATGCTGAGGAGAAAAAGCTTGCAAAAAAGGACAAAGACAAGAAGAAACCAGGTTTTCAACTTGGTAAAAAAGATGCTAAAACTCACAAGCGTCTTACTCTTGCTAAAAATCTAATGAAAGCTTCTGGCGCAGTCGATGAATCTAGAACTAGAGAAAAAATGTTAGCTGAAGCTAAAGAAGATCTAGTTAAGATTCACGAGATCGTTGAAAAGATGATCGCTCAAACTTCAAAGAAAAAAGAATCTAAGTAATGAAACTCAACGAATGTTCATGCGGATGCGGAGGCACTTCTGATTCATGTTCTCAAAAGGAACAGCAAGAGCCACGCAGTTATATGTTTTTTGGAAACCTTAAAACTATTAAGCGTGCAGTAGAAACCCTATTACAGATGGATCCTGCAAAAGTTGATGCGATCTTAAGTAATGGTCATGATTGGGCGAACGATCATATCGCTACCTCAAAGGACGATGTTCAAGAGGTAATGGAATTTTTCTTAAATGCTATTAAGCAGGGTGGAACTTCTCAAGAAGAGCCATCAATTATTTCATTTGTGAAAACGTTTGAAGCGTTCAATGAGATGAAGACTTCTAGTTATGCTAAACTGATGAATCGCACAGAAGATTTTCCATGGACAAGATCGGCAACTGGTGATTTTTTAAAGCCTAATCCACGCAGCATAGGACAGAAAAAGGAGAGAGTAAATTCTCTTGCTCGTGAAAGATTTACTCAGGAGTTTCTTGAAGAGTTTCCTTTGTATGATACTATCTTTGACACAAACAAGGGAGTGTATGCTTTTGTTGCATTCAAGTTTAATACTAACTATACGAACTATACTCTCTTCTTTGAAAATGCAGAAGAGCCTGGAAGTTTTAAGAGTAGATTTACAGTTGAACCAGATAAAGGAGACGGTGGCTATTACATCTCAGATAAAGAAATCGAACTTACTCGTCAATCTGAAAACTTATTGAATCAGATGATGCGATACACCAACTTTAGTAAACATCTATAAAAATAATTAAACACATGACAAAGCTATATAACTTTAGCCAGTTTATCACTGAAGCTAAAAAACAAAAAATTGAAAAGGAAATGCCGATGCTTAAGAAAAAAGCAAAAAAGTCTCCTAAAAAGAAAGATCAAGATGGTGACGGTGATGCTGATTTTGCTGATGCAAAGATGGCTCAATATAAAGCCGGTGGAATGGATAAGAAGAAGGCAATGCAAATGTCTCGTAAATTCAACAAATAATTTTCAAGCTATGATTTTAGGATACAAAGATTTTGTTCTTGAAAGTTTCAAGAAAGCATATGGCCAAACTGAAAAGGCTAGAGAATTTTTCGATAAGTTGAAAAAAGGCAGCACAATCAAATATGCTGGAAAAGACTTTAAAGTTGTAGCTATTTCAAAAGAAAAAGGAACAACTTATGCAATTACTATAACGAACGAGAAAGAAGAAAGAGAAAGAATTCTTAATTTTAGACAATTCGTAGATGATGTCGCTATTCCAGAAGATAGCAAATAATTACAACTCTAATAAAACAAGAAAAGCCAGTATAAAATACTGGCTTTTTTATTTTAAATTATTTTTTCTGAAATATTTAAAACCGTAGTTTCGTCCTCTACACTCAGCTGATGCCTGTTCTCCAAGAGATTTTTAATTACATCATTCCAAATATCGTCATTGATAATATTAGTTGACTTTTTTGAGTTGTTCAAAAGAGTCAAGTTGATCTTATTAAGATGGCCATCTTCCACCAAACATTCGATTAAGTATCTGATGTCTTTGCTCGAACAAGAATTTAAGAAATCATCAATACTTACGGAGATGTTTACTGATACTGATCTCATAGGGCTGTTTCTTTTTTTATAACTATAGGTCCTTCGTTCTTTGCCCACTGTTTTAGCTCGTCTACTGAATACACACCATACTGATAAATGTGTTGTTCTTGTGGATCAAGCCAAAATTTAATTTCTTTCTTTTCATCATCTGCCCATCTTGGAGAAAGACCATAATATTTTTTATCCGCTTTTTTCAGGATCTCAGGAATGCCCGTTTTATCTGCCTCTATTTCTAATAGGTTAGCGTCTTCATCTGCTTCCAACATCGATTGCTTGAATTCGTCGCTCAATTGAGAAACTATTGCAATAACGAATCCTCCATTTTGAAATGGACCTCCTCCTCCTATCCAGAAAGCAATATCGTTTTGGTTAAAAGCTTCAATTAGCTGATCGATTATTGCCTCTTCTTGAACAAGAGCAAGAAATCTGGAATCAGACCAATATCCTTTAATCTCGTCCTTTTCCTGATCCCAAAAGGCAGGTTTTAATACCCAAGAAAAATCATCTTTTTCCGGATCATCTGTTAGTGCATATTTGCTCTCCACCACAATGCCATAAAGCTTTACCTTGGCTCTCTTAGTGGATTTATTCGATTTGCTCCAGTTTTCCATTTCTACTAAAACCTTTCGAACTTTGTCAGAACCTTTGGTGATCTGCCGCCCCTTAATTCCAAGAAGGCTTGGATTAATTCCAAATTGATTTTGAATTGGAGAAATACCCCATTCATGTTCGGCGCAATGGTCTGCACCCAAGTTAAGCGCAATGAGTTTATCATTGTCTCCTTTCCAAATTTTACCGTTGAATGCCTGTCTCATATTGTATGTTATGTTGTTATTGTACTCATAAACTTATTAAAATTACGATTTTAATTCACCTTTATTTTTCTTGACAATAAATTGATAAACTGCGTCCCAAATTGCAAGAATCTTTTTTTCATTTCGTGAAATAACTTCGGACCATGATTCATAGCCTGGCTTGATAATCTCACACTCGTCTTCTATGATGCTTATTGAATATTCCCGCTCAATCATTAAAACGACTGGCATAATCCAATCGTATGATCGGTGATATTTTAGCTCTTCAGGTTTATCGATATCGACTACGCCATATCCAAAAATTTCAATAGTATGTAGTGGAAGACAATAATAAGAGGTGCCACATATTTCTTTAGTTCCAACAAAATTTGCTATTACTATGTTTTTGTCGATTACTTCTTGTATTTCCATATCATTCAACTTATTCATCTCTAAATCTTTATGATTTTTAGGTCCGCAATCACAAATATTAGTATGACCGCAATAACATTTTATTTTTAATTTAGCAACGTCAAATGGTACTTCAATTCCAGTTTCCCAAAATAACTCTATTTCAAAATGAATATAGGGATATGCTGATATACGAGCTTCAATATTATCAAATACTTTAGCTTGATCTTCAATCTCTTTAATATCATATGGATGTAATGGTAATGTTTGAAATATGCCCGCATCATCGTTATATGACACTATCCATTGATCATTTGCTTTCAGTAATCTTCCTTTCATAATTTTATTATTTTAATTAAGTTTTGGTTTAAATTATTTTAAATTATGGTACTTTTAGTACCTAAATATTCCATAAAGTAAACTTATTATTTCCGGTTTTATTAATACTAAAACCGATAAGACAATAAAAAAGGGAACACAACCTGTCCCCTTTTCGTTAGATCCTGACGAAATAATTAAGCGAGATTGAGTCCACAGCTTGGACAGAATTTCCAACTAGGTGATTTAATACGAATCCCACAAGTAGAGCAGTAGTTTCGAATTGCAAATGATTCGACTGGCTTACTGGACTCTGGCATAATTTGTAAAGTTACAAATGATGCATAGTAACTAGCATAACTAGATGAATCTTGGATAAACGTCTGGTCCGATGATTCGCCGACGTCGGCTCTTCCGGTTTCAATTGAAGCTGAGTAGCTTGCTTGAGTTCCTACATAATAGGAAAAACAATGTTGTGTTTCTCCTGCAAATGGAGGAAGGCTTGGGGTCCAATCAGATCCTCCATAGTATCCATTGCTAGTTGTAATAGTCGAATGATGTTGTGAAATAATCTGATCGTAGAATTCAACATGAATCATTCCATTCTGTGCAATTGCTTGCTTGGCTTCCTTTGAATCCTCGACATCATATGTCTCAAACAGAAACTTTTTTGGGTCGTCGAGCCAACGCTCAAGAAACACTCTCTGTCCAGGATTAAGAACAATCCCAGAATGAGAAATTGAGATTCCGTTTAGGAAGATTTTAGTAAGGACCTTGATTTGTTTTGGATTAAAAAGTTCTATCTCAAAGGAGGTCCCATTTTTAAGATAGACTTTGTCGCCATACTGTTTTAGGCGGTTTCGCTTAACAGCGATGTTTGCTGATGGTACATGGTCCATCTGTTGATAACTTGTTTTCATAGTTTACCTGATGATTTTTTTAAGCTAACGTCTTTACGGCAAGTGTACCGTTTAAAAGTCAAAGCGACTCGACGCCAACGGAGTGTCAGGCTCCATGCTATTATATACTATGAACTACGCTGAAGTTTTAAGTTTTTAAAGCTTCTATTTGGTCGATTACTGTAAATTGAATCGGAAAAATAGCAGAAAGCTCAAACCCATTTCGATAAAATAAAATAGAAGAGTTTGTTATCTCCATTCTTTCTGCAATGATAATATATGGTCGAATCGTTTCGCCTACTATAAGTTTGACTAAATACTCTTTTGGACCACCGTTTTTATTTGATGCCATTTTCTTTAAAATTAATTTTTCTATTTAGAGGCTTGTGAAACAGAATACTATGATCCATGTAATGAGAAAAATGCTAGTACTTCGTGGAAAAAAGCGGCATCTGACTTGTTTCGATTATCGTGTAAAACCATTACGTCTCCATTAGCACGAATCCAGGTATCTGACGAAACTTGTTTGAACCCAATTGCATATAAAGAATTTATAAAGCTTGGTAGTGAGCTATATAAAACATATTCCAGGATAAATTCAGGAAACTTTTCGTCCTTTAGATAAATTACACTCGATTTTACATCTGTCTGTAAATTAATTACTGTGACGGTATAGTCGTTTGCTGGAGCATATCGCCGTCGTGCATCTGCAAAAGAATATTTTGACGATACAATATTTTTTACTTCAGTAAGAGATGGTCCTCTTTCATAATCGCATAATATTTGTGCCTTACTTAAAGTTGAAAGACAAAGAGCAAAACATACTAAGAAATATTTCATTTGTCTTTACATTATTTTTCTCGAGTCCATCTAGAAAACCCATCTACTAAAATTTCGACCACATCTAAATCAAGAGCGGACGTTCGAATATATGCTTTTGCATTTTTTATTTTGTCATAATGCAATTTTGAACCGTCTTTTTTAATGATAGTCACTGTGCATCCTCCTGGAGTCAAGCTCAATCCGTTCTTACGGTGAGAATCTGATACGTGTAAATCCTTTGGCATATTACTTTTTTGATTATTATACTATAGATTTAATAAATGATTTAAAGAATAGCAAACAAAAAATTAAAGAAAAATATAGTAATTCAATGATAAATAACTAAAATAAATCTACTATCATGCCAGGAAGGATCTTAAACTTTTCAGAATTCTTTGACAAATACTCAAAGGGAGGAGAAAAGGACGACCAAGGAATTGATTCTCTAACAAATGCCGCTTCAAACTTTGAAGATGGGTTTGATTCTGAAACATATAACCAAAATAATATTGGACCAAATCGTCCAGTTTCTGGCGGATCTGATATAACACCGCCTCAGCCAGGACAAGCAGGTTCTCCTAAATTTACATCTACTCCAGACGATTCAATGAATGCGCCTGAGGAAATGGAAGAACCGGAAACAGAAGAATCCGAAGAAGAGGAAGAATCTAATGACACGCCTGAGCCAGAAGCAGATGAAGCAGATGAAATGAAAGAATCTAAATTTACTGGAGTAAAAGGATTCTCTGAATTTGTAAATGAATCTTATGATGAATCTTTAATGGGAATGAATCCTTTTGAAGAAGGAGAAGAAGGAGAAGAATATTATCACGATGGAATGAATGATAGTCGCTTTGAAGAAGAGACATGCCCAGGTTGTGGTATGCCAGCTGATCGTTGCGAATGCGAACACCATGAAGAAATGGAAACTTGCGATACATGTAAAGAACCAATCATTGACTTTGGCGCAGGTCCAGAGTGTGGTTGTAACATGTAAAAAATAAGCATATACGAAAAATGACCCAAATTATTGTAGCATTCTTAACAGGAGTGCTGGGCCCAATCCTTGGATTATACATTAAAAATAGACTTGAAAATAGAAACAAGCCAGATCCTTTGACTGAAGCTGTCGAGCATTCAAATCTAGTTAATGATGAATTAGACTCTCTGTTAAGTGAGTATGGCGCAGACCGTATTTGGTTAGCTCAGTTTCACAATGGTGGTCACTATTATCCTACTGGAAAGTCTATTCAAAAATTCAGCATTTTTTTCGAATCTGTTAAGAATGTAAAAGATTCATTTCGTTCAGGTTTTCAAAATATACCAGTAAATCTTTTTAGTCGTTCTCTTGGAGAAATACTAGAACGCGATTTTATTGCAATTTCAGACTATAAAGACGAGAAGATCTCAACCTTTGGATTAAAATACACAGCCGATGAGTGTAATACAAAAAGTTCCTACTTATTTGCTATTCGTAACGTACAGGGAAGGATGATAGGAGTTCTTTCTATTGAATATACTAATAGAAAAAGAAAGCTTAGTGACGAAGATATAATAGAACTACGTCTGAAGTCAAGCGCGATCGGCGGAGTAATTATGAATCACGGATAATGAAAAAGATCGTTGAAAGTTATCTTGAATTTTTACAAGCCGCGTCTATTGTACAAAATGGCAGAATGGTTACTACTTATGACGCAAATCCAAAAAAGAGGAACGCAAAAACATCTCTTGCAAGACTAGCAAAAACTTACTCTAATCGTCGTCTTCAAAATCATCACTAATCGGGTTTTTAAAAGAGATTACATTAAACGAGCCTTCTTTCCAATTTAATAGGACGTCATCTAGCTCATCGATTACCATCATTATTATCTGAGTATGTTCGACGTCAGATTTGCCACCGCCAGTAAGAATTTGTTCCTTAATCTGCTCTAATTTTTTAAGAGCTTCTTTCTCTACTGATTTTCTAAGTTCTTCTAATCTTGGATCCATATGCTTTTTATTTTATATTGTAAATCTCTATATTGGTTCTAAATAAATAATAAGAAAAGTTCAAGGTTATAATGTTAAAGAATTTTGAAAAATACGTAAAAGAGAATCATTCTCTATATGAAGCAGGCGGGCTTGGTTCTAATGCTAAACCTTCAGAAGTTAAATTTGACTCTCAAGTTCAAGCTGGAGAAACATTTAATGTAGGTAAGTCTAATTTAAACAAGAGTTCCTCTTCATATCAAGCAACTTTATCAAAAGTTAATTTAGCTCTTACACAAGTCCAAAAAGGTAAAAAATTACAGGTTAGCGTTACTGGAGGAGCTTCAGCAATTCCTTTCAAAGGAGTAAACTCTACTGAATCTGACAGGCTAAATAAGGAACTTGCAAATTCAAGAGCAAACGCATTTATCGCCGCTGCCAAAGAAGACCTAGGCAATCTTGCAAATAACGTAGATTTTTTAGTACAAGCTCCAGTAATTGGAACTCATACTAGTGGTGCGGAGGCACAGGCTGAACAAAACGTAAAGGTTTCTGCAAAAGCGCCTAGCGGAATGACAGCCGCCGTTGATACTACTTCAACGGCTAAACCAACGACTGATAAGAAAATAGTTGGTCTAGTCGGTGATAATAAATCTCTAACAGAAGTTATGATTACAAGTGTAGATGGTAAAAACATATTTAAGTTTAACTTAACTTCTGTAGCTGCAATTAATTCTGCACTGGCTAAAACCGGACTTATACTATCTTCAAAAGCTATAAAATAATTCAATAATAAAAAATGAAAAATCACAAGAAAATTAGAAGAATCTTTGAACAAGAGATGACTTCAGCTGAACTAATGCTAGACCAGCCGCACATGCTTCCTGCTGCTGGAGAATTAAGTACACAAGTAGATCCAATGAGCATGACAGTTAGAGATTTTATCGAGAAGTGTAAGTCAGTCGATCCTTTGGTTTGCATGGGAATTGAGACATTTATTTCACAAAATGGAGCTAAATTCGGCCATGACGTTGCACCAACAATGCCACCACAAGAAACTGAGCCACCTATGGCTATGCCAAATGAACCTATGCCAGCGGATACAGACGTTTCATTTTCAGCAAACGTTCCTCCAGTAGATCAGATGGCTCCATCGCCAGTTGAACCCTTCTCACTCGAGCAGTCTCCAGAAGCTTTAAACTTTCCGACTGCATAATGACTAAATCATTTGATCGATTTATAAACGAAGTAATGGGAGCGGATTCAATGGAAAGAGATCCAGCAGATATTATCATGCACCCTGACATACAGAGATCTAGTGCAATGATGGCGTTTAATGGAACATCCGGCGCTATTCCTACCCACTGGAATAATTCCCCGTTTCTCACTGGTGGAAGATTGGTCAGTGCCTTTGGCTTAAACCCAAAGGAGATGAAAAAGAAGTCAGTATTGAACTATCATGAGTTCATGAAAGCAACAAAGAGACTTTCAAATAAATAACTAAGCATGTCGTATATCCAGAATTTTAAGAAATTTATGAAGTCTGAAGAAAAAAAAGAAACTGTGCCTGGAGCAAATCCAACAGTTGCAGAGCAAACTGATCCTGCTGCGACTCCTGATACACCACAGACTAATACTCAGACGACTCAAGATCAACCTGCTGCACAAGTTGCACCGGCCTCTGTTGAAAGCGATCCAGCAGTAATTGCAGCTAGAACAAAACTAGCTCAAGCTACTGCAAATAGAGATAACGCTGTTGCTGCAAAACAGGATGAACTTAACAAATTAAAGACTACACAGGACGCCATTGTAAATACATCAATGACTGATTTAAACACTGCAATTTCAGCTGCCGCAAAAAAGACTAGCTAATGTCAAAGAACATAAAATCCTATTCTGAATTTATTAACGAATCAACTAAAGAGGTCGTGTATCCTACTAATTTTAAAGGAATGGCACAGAGCGCTTTGGCTGGTGTATATACTTCAGTAATGGCGATTGCACAAGAATTATCGAATGAAAAAGCAGCACGTAATCCACATCGTTACGATGGATCAATTCAAGACATCGATATTACTCGTGCGATGAATCTTATTTTTCACAGCGATTGGAAAAAGAAACTAAAACAAAAGCTAATTGGCCAAATGATGGTAAAATCAGCAGAAAGAGCGGGTAAACAAGATGAAGTTGTAGCAAAAAAGAACCAACGTGCAATGGGCCGCATGATGGGAGATAAGAAATTCAATTTGGATGTTGATAAGTCAAGTGTTCGTTTCAGCGATGATCGAACCGGTTTTGGCCCAGGATCAAATCAATAAATTACTATGACTGAAAAAGAATTGATCGAGGACATTAACAACGAAATCACCTTTTCGGGTGCTCTGCCGTATTCGCTACCTGAAAAGGAGATTAAGCGTATTATCTTAAACGACTCTAGGTATTTCTGGGACAACTGGAGACACGCTGTAGAAAGCAGATATATTCTATTGCCGCCTGAACTTTTTAGCACTCCGCAATTCAAGAAGGCACGTCAGATACAGTTACCGGATTGTGTACAGTTCGTAATCGATTTTAAGGAAGCCAAGGGTGGATCTATCTTTGCAACAATCGACCGAGATTTCTCTGAACAAAAGTTTATTGGTTCAGAAATTTACTTGACTCCATTTATTGGAGAGAGTATCATGTACCGTACGATCATCTTTTCTTTCCTGGATTTAACTAAGAGCATGATGATCGATTCGATTGCATACGACTATAATAAAAACACGAAATTGCTGGGAATTATAGGAAGAACACCTAAAACTAGCGCAGTTGTTCAAGTTTATAAGAAACTTGAACAAGACAAGCTATTTGAGGACGAGTTGTTTCAACGATATGTTCGTGCTCATTCAAAGGTTCGTCTTGCACACATGTTACAAACATTTAACTATACTCTGCCTGGAGACATTACTGTCAATTATCAAAACATCACCACTACTGCTGAAAAGGAGATGGAAGACGTAAAAGCAATGATGAAAGGCGAAAATACTCCTGATTGGATGTACCTTTATCATCAATAATATATGTCACAACTTAGAGACTTTTACCTTAGAACCGAAAGAGATCCTGCATACAGAGCAGATCAATTAGAAGTATACGATGACCTTGAATCTCTGTTACAACAGATCAAGATGACTCTTTTTACAAGAAAAGGAGAAGTACTCGGCGAACCTGCTTTTGGGTTAAATGTTGAAAAATATCTTTTTGAATTTTCAATTGATCCTTTTTCTTTAACAAAAGAAGCAAGTTCGCAACTCGATACTTACGTTAGCGAAAGTCGCAAACGATCTATAACAGTTCGACCTGCCTCATACAAAGATGAAAGAGCAGGTCGAGAAATTTTTGTACTGCTGATTGATATTCCTGAGACAAAGAATACTTTGTCTATTTTCTACGATTAATTATAACTGACCGGCTCCTTTAACTTCTCCACCTTCAATTGTTTCTGCACCGCCTCCTTCTGCGGCTGGAGCTCCTGCCGCTCCTGCCGCTCCTCCGCCTCCCACTGGAGCACCGACTCCGCCTCCTACCCCGCCTCCACCTTCTGGCGTTTCGTCATCTCTTTGATCAAACCACTTTTTGTTAGCTTCAAGCTCATCTTCAGTCATTCGTAATTCTTTTCTGATTAGGTATTCAGTTGCAAAGAATGGAGTTCCATCGTCATTCATTATTCCTTTCTTCGCTTGATAAGCAGCAATACGTTTTGCTTCAATTTCGTTTTGCTTCATCTCTTCAAATACGTTATCGTTGTTATACGAAACTCCCATTGCGTTATTGAATTTGTGATCGTCTCTAAGTTCTGGAAAATCAAGGCACATTTGCAGATACAATGGTTTTAAGATTAACTCTGAAAAGGCTGATCGTAGCCTACGCACAAACTTTTGATATCGAATTTCCTCTCGACTAATACCTTCAGCATTCAGTGTAAATGCACCCATTCCACTTTGTCCTTCCCAACGAGAATATGGAATCTTTGAATCCATTTTTAGTTTCTTATAAAAATAATTAAGCAATTCTGAACCTGAAAGGTTTGGTCCAGGAAATTGTAAAGGTTCAATCTTTACTGATTGGTTTTGATCGTTTACTGGCAAAACATAGTTCTTATAGAACATGACATTTGGCTTGCCTTCGACATTAAGTTCGCCAGTGTCTCCATTAAAATAGATGTCTTCTTTTAGAAGATTCATGAATTCTCGAACGTCTTCTTTACTCTTTTGTAAGCTTTTCGATCCTACTGGAACAGTAGTAGTCAACCTCAATGGCGCGTTCATTACGTGCCAAATAACTTTACTGTGCTCGATAACTCTAAGCAAGTTGAAAGAACGAATCAAGCGTTCAGTAAAAGAAACTCGCTTTGTTCTAAAGTGATTCGCATATGAAATATAGATGATCTGAGAGTCATTTAATACGTTAGTTCCACCAGTCGATTGATCATATTGAATCCATTGTAGAAAGAGCTTACCTTTTTCGTCCTTTTGTAACTGTGGAGCAATACTTGCAGGGTCTACTTCTTTAAATCCAATAATTTCTCCTGGCTTTTGTAAATCATCATATAGAATTTCAAATGCAAGGTGACCTTCAACTAGGAATTGATAAGCATACTGCCAAGCGGAAATGGTTTCTCCAAATCCCCAAGCATTATAGATCTTTTCAAAATTGTCGGTGTATTTTTTAACTACTTTGTGTTGAAAGTTCAGACGTTCCTCTTTTGTATTTCCACGATACATGATTTTTCCGGTCAAATCTCTGGAATAACAAAATCTGTTTTCATCGTCGTATACGATCATGTCATCAACAATGGTCTCAAGAATAAATTCAATTTCACCATTTGAAGCAACATCTCTTAAACGTTCTCTTTTTACTACATAATCTAGTTGAAAGAATGCAATCGCCTTTGATCGCAACTGAGATGTAGTGTCGGCAATTGCCATTGAAAACTTGAGTAAATCATCTCCAGCATTGAGCCTAGTTGACCTAGCCGCAATTTGACTTTCAATGAAACCGATTGCCTGTGAGTTCTTAAGTAATAAGTCCTCATGTCTCGTCCCAAATTTACTTAAGGCCGAGAGAGCGCCTCCAGTTCTTCCTCCTCTTTGTACGTCTAAAAAACCTGCCATATTATTCGAATGAATTTGCTATAAAATCCTCGTAGATTCTTGAAAGATTGGCTGGCTGCGGGTAAATTCCTCGGTATTCAACCAAAGGATTCACTAACATGCCATATTGATCCCAATCAATTAATCGAGCCTCGATGATTTGATCTATACTATATTTATTTATTGCGTAATTTAAGTTAGTCGCACCAACCAGCTGGCTCAATATTTTCGGAGGAATCATATAGAACCTCTTATCGAGCAAGAGACGCTGTGCTAGTGGAATAAGTGTGCCGTCTCTATCAAAAAGATCAGATAACCCATTTAGTTTTGCAAATTCGTAAAAAGCTTCAAGTAATCTTTGATTGATTCTATTTGGTATTACTTTTAGATTTAGGATAAGTGCAGTAGTTTGCCAATTATCATGATAGATGCAGAATCCACATGGATTTATATCCAAATATGGTTTCCTATCGTTAAGCAGCGGAACTACGTCCTCAGTAAGATTAGGGGAATCTGCTGAAACGGTTAGTGAGTAAAATCTACCTGGAATAAATTTTGACCTGTTTTGAACGATGCCTACACTGTCCGCAACAGAGTACAAGCTAGTCTGCCCGTTGTTTTTAGGTAAATCTTCAAATTTTTGCAAGGTAATCAGGATTTAGATCTTTTACACCTGGTTAAATAAAAAGTTTTCGGTAATTATTCCGAATCTCATCATTCTCTTTTTTGCGAATTCCTTAGCCGCGTTAAATTTTGCAGTATTTATGATATATGTCTTAGCATGTCTAGCATAACTCAATGTTTGCTTTTCGGTTAACCTAGTAGGAGCAGTAGGTGGACTTAAATATTTGTTAGGCTTAATCTCAATTAACCACTTAGTAATGTTTCCTTCCTTATCTTTAAGAACCAGGTAGCAATCAATAAAATACTTGCTCTCTTTTTTAAGGATAGGATTAATATATGGAATCGATACAGTTTCACTGCCCCACGTAAGGATACGTTCATTTGTATCACAAAACTCCATAAACTTTAACTCCCAAGATGATCTAAAGATAATCTGGGAAGAGTCGCCGTCATACTTATCAGGCTTTTGAGGAGTAAAATAACCTTGCTGATATCCGGTTGTTCGTGTTGGCTTAACACTCTTGATGTCCATCTTAGTTTTCTAAATGGTCGTCGATAAATTGATCTGCTTCTTCTGGACCAAGTTTACCTAGTTCCACTAATTTTACGATCAATGCAGCAACTGCTAGTTTTTCTGGAACGGCCTCCTCAGACATTTCAATTTCATTCTTTTCAAAAGAAGCTGCAAGATCGTTAAATGCTGCTTCTGCAGCTGACTCTACTTCCTCTTCAGATCCGACTAGTTCAACTAGAGCATCTAGGATGTCGTCATTAATATTTAATTCTTCAGATGGCTCTGCTCCCATTTTATATGAAGCTGGAGAACTACTGTATTCCAAAAGAGACATGATCTTATTGTTCATTATTGTTCAATATTTTTATTATTTATTAAACAAGTAATAAGTCGAAGGCTGAATCGGAAAAGTATTTGTCCAGAGTCTCATTAAATTCATCAAAAGTAAGAGCTGGCTGTTGATTTAGCATAAATCTAAAGAGATCATTAACGTCTTTGACCTTAGTAGTGATCTCTTTAGTTAAAGCCGGGTAAGTTTTTCTTAAATCAGTAATTAGTAAATTCCATAAGAACACTGAGTAACCTTTCATTAGCAATTCAATTGATGCTTCCTTACCGGCTTTATCATTATCAAAAAAGATTCGCGATTTTTCTTTCGTAACTAAGCTGGCCAGTAACTGCTTACTTTTTGTAACTCCAGTAGTGGCAATACAGTTTCGGACAAACATTGAATCAATTTGGCCCTCAGTAATAGTGATCTTTTGGGTAAAATTTATGTTTAGAATATTAAAATAATTGTTTAGTGAGTTAACTTGAGTGATAAAATCTTCATCTAGGTCTGGAACAAGTCCATTCTTCTTAAATTCAGTATAGTTCTTAATATCGTATTTTGGACCTGGATAATCATCGTTAATACGACGTAATGCAAAGCCAATAACTTTTCCTGATTTAATGTCAAGGTTAAAAATATACACCTTGTCTTGTCGAGAATCATAATAACAGCTCTGTTCAAATACTGGAAGTTTATTAATTTTTCGTTTTTCAATAAATATTCCAATCGGGCTGTCAGCTTCTGCATCTTTACATGGAATAAGAGAAAAACGGTCAACGACCTCACTAAATACAAGCAGGTGCTTACCTACTTCTCGGTTAATTAAGAATTCAATTAGGAAACCTTTCTTCTTGATCGAAGTTGCAGGTTTATACTCTACTTTCTTCTTCTCTACTCCAGGAACACCTAGTGTATATTTAAGAGCAAACTTTGAGATAAACTTTTCAAGAGGAACCCAAGTAGAACAACCATCGTTGTAGCATTTATAAGTTTGCGTACTCAGGTAAAGGTGGCCCCTCTTCTTATTTGGATCAGTTAGTGAGTCACCACAATATGGGCAGGCAAAATTAAGCTTATCCTCGTCAGTATCATTTATTTTTTGTCGAAGATGCTCTCCTGGAAATCTCTTCTTAAGAACATCTTCGACAAATTTAACAACTGTGTAACTCACGTCTAATTTAAACATATTTTTATTCTACTTCTTCCTCTTCAACTTCTGCAACTGGTACTTCTTTCTTCTTTGCAAGTCGCTTGAGATATTTTTCAAGTTCAAACTTCGGAACGATTATTGAATTTAGACCATATGTAGTTATTAATGATAGATACTCAGCAAAATTGCTTTCTGGAATATCTGCATCAGGGTTACCGATAATCTTCCAAAACTTTTCTGGAACTTCTATTGATGCTAGTGACTCTTGGTCAACTACATAAAGAGGATATATCTGATCGTCAGTTAATGGTTTTTTACTCTTTATTGTTATTACATCGATACTACGTTTTAGATGTATATCAATTACGCCAACTTTCATGGCAGCAAGTAACTTATTTACAGGTTCAATAATTAATATAAAAAACTGATGGTTCATGTCGATCGGTACTACAAGCTCTGCTGGAAAACTTGCAGGCGAGTAGGCAAATATATCAAAATTATGTTCATTTGGTGCACAGTGATAAAATTTGATCTTGTCCTTTTCTCTGAGTGGAGCATACTTTACATTTAAACCAGTCTTAATAAGAAGATGATTATAATATGCAGCAGATCTTGCAAATATCGATATTCCTTTTCTTAAAGAACAGGTTTCAATATTATCAATATACTTATCGAATACTGTAATTTTAAAGTTTAGAGCAACATCATCTATTGATAGGCCATTAAATTCTTCTTTTAATTCCTTTAGTTTAGGAAGAATATCACGTTCAAGATCTAGAGTCTTTCCTATCTCCATGACATATTCAGTAAGAGCAACAAGTTTTTTTCTTGCCCAGATTGGATATGAGCCTTTAATTGAATCTAATCCCTTTATGACTAAGTATCTTTTTTCATTAGTCATTAGTTCCATTGCTGGATTTGGGTCATATGATACTTTAATCGCATAATTCTTCTTCTTTAGCCAGATACCGTATTCTGATAAGTTTTCAAGCTTGAATTTAAGACGATTTTTAGTATTAAAGATTCGCCCATACTTTTCAAAGCAGATATCAAAATATTTAGAAAGACGATTATTGTCTATCACGACACATAGCTTTAAAGCTTCTTCTCTAGTAAAGGTAGCACCCTCAATTGAATGGATCGCAGATTCAAATTGAACATAAATTGAGTCCGTGTCTGTATAAATTGCCGCTTCTTCTGTAATTTGATTTATTTTATACTTATCAATACCTAGGAGTTGGTGTAGCTCAGTATCGAGATGCCAACGATCCATAAAGTAGTGGTTTACTGCCTTAATACTAAATTTGATAAGATCTTGGCCCTGTAAAGTGATGGATTGAGCTATGTCTGGATTATAAAAATAGAACCATTTGTTTCCAAAAGCTCCATATATCGAATTGATTAAGATTTTAATAGCGTTTTGTTTGAGGTCTAATTTCTTTATCTGTCTCGATTTATCTTCCATACTTTATAATACTAATAGAACGCGCAGAGTTTAAGAAAAAATAAATAAAAATACACAAATTTGTCAATTAACGTTTTTATTAGCGATAGTTACTGGAATAAGATAGGTATATGAATATTCAAAAAGCAGGCCTGGAAAAGACGTCAGTTTATGTTAAAGCGATTATAAATAATATAAATATCTATCAATATCTATGCACCAGCTAAAACACATTAATTCATATAGTAATTTTGTTATAGAACAAAAGATGGGGCCTAGGCCAGCTGAAGTAATGCACAGAGCGCAGTTTACCTCTGACTTTAGATATTGTCTTATTGAAGGTAGACTCTACTCTACTGAAACTGGAGAAGTAATTTCATTAAACGAAGAGTGGACTCTTAGTGATACTCTACATGCCGGAGCAGACTTGTTATCAGCAGGGTTAGACATTGCTTTTCCTGGATCAGGTGCAATCGTTGACACTCTAAATACGATCAGTTACATCATTGAAGCACAGTTTCAAGATTCTGAAGAAAAAAAGAACAATCTTTATTTGATGGCAGCAATCACTTTCGCATTCGTTGCTATTCCTGGACCTATTCAAGCAGTAGCAATTACTTTAAAAAATGCAGTAAAATCTGGAGGTAAGATTGTTGGTAAAGCTGCACTTGGCGCTTTAAAAATAGTAGGATCGATGTTAGACACGCTATTGCTTAAGTTACCAAGCGCAGTTTCAAAAGCATTAGCCTCTCCACTAGCTTCTAAAGTAGTGGGTAAGTGGGGTACAAAAATTTCTGGCTTTATTTCTAAGTTTACAAGTAAAGTCAAGCCGTTATTTGAAAAATTAATGGCGACTTCAAGTAAAGAAGCAGAAAAGACTGCGGCTAAAGCAGGTGAAAAAGCAACAGTAAAAGCTGGTACAAAACTAGGATTAACTGCAATTACAACTTCTGCAAAAGCAGCTATTACTAAATTTGCTAGTAAAATGCCACAAATATCTATTTCGAAACTGCCGATGGCTTTTAAAAAGTTTGGCCTTTCTCCAGGATTACAGTATCGTTATCTTTCAGCTAGCGGTAAAAATGCAGGTAAAGTTACGACTGTTATATTTAAAGGCACGACAGCTGATGGTAAAGCAATTGCAAAATTTGCAAACGGCGGCACGCTTACTGTACCTGCTGAAACTTTCCTTCGTAACAGCATAATCGAACCATGGTTTAGGAAAGGAGCTGGTGTAATGGTACCTATTTTTGTAAAAAGACTAGCTGATTCATTGCTAAATGACGGTAGCAGTATCGATTATACTAAGCTTGAAAGCATGGCAGACCTAGATCCAGCGACCGCGTCTGCCGCCTCACTTGCATACTTAGAACAAGAAGTTGCAAGTTATGAAGGGGAGACTAATAATTATACTGTAAATTCCAATGTAACTATTTTCCAACAAGCATTGACTGCTCTTGGCTTTCCAACTAAACCAGATGGTAAATTTGGTCCTCTTACACAAGCTGCAGTCACTAAATATCAAGATCAAGTATTAAGCAAAACGACTGATAGTAAAAGCAAAGATGCAATAACCGCAAGTAGAGGTAAACTAAATCGCTTGACTGCTGGGTTGTTGTACAAAGATATTGCAGCAAAAATAAATGCCGGAGCTCCAGATGCTGCAACTCTCACGCCAATTAGCCAATCTTTGCAGACAATAGTTAATAAACCGGAACAAGCGTAACTCTCTTTATAAAAGAAATGGGCTAGCCTTAATATGTTCAGGCAGTCTGGCGGATAAATAATAAGAAAGAGGTTTTATATGGGTGAACTGTCATCAGATAAAACTTCAGAGTTATACAAGGTTCTACCTTTCATGGAAGCATTTCCATTCGAGGAATACGAGATAACGCTGGAAAAGGAAGGTACAGACGCGTCAGATTTGGGAATAGATCCAATTATTATTAATGCCTTGGGAACTTTTGGAACCGACCAAAAGGTCAATTTTTTCTATATGGAAGGAGAATATAAGATCCAGGTCAGTTTTTTTCAAGACGATGTTGCTTTTATTTCTGAAATATCAAATAGGATCAAAAAATTAGATTCTGTACACGACGACCTAGATATTGCAATCCAGTGTGGCGATATTGAAGTAAAGCTTGCACAAGCAAAAAAGAGCAAAAAATTTAGCCAATCACTAGGCTCAGGAAGTGTTTTTGAATTACCTTTCGAAGATATATTAGACGATCTATTGAAACTTTACGAAGCCCACATAACGTCTGAACAAAAACTAGGTTTACAAAAGCTTAATTTAACTAAGATAATGAGCAAGGCATTAAGCCTAAATGAAGTCAATATGATTCGAGCATACCTCAATTTTAAATTAAACTATGCAAAGATTCTGTTAGGAATCGTAATTGCCGCTAAAATATACTAATTATGTCAGTAAAGAAGAAAAGATTATCAACGGAAGATTCAGAAGAGATTGAAAACTGGGATCGCGATCGCACTGCTTTTAATTCAAGTAAAGCATTAACTGGAAAAATAGAGATCAAGTGTAGATCGAAGGCACAGAAAGAAGTTGTGGATGCGATTGAAAAAAAGGTCATCACAATCATAACTGGTCCTCCGGGAACTGGAAAAACCTATCTCTCTTGTGCAAGAGCAGTAAAATTTATTAAAGATGAAGCTTTAACATATAGAAAGATCGTCTTAATCAAATCAGTTAATGTACCAAAGGACGAGGAGATTGGGTTCTTAAAGGGAACACTTGAAGAAAAAATGGAGATGTACATGTATCCATTTATCTCAAACTTTCATAAGGTTGTTGGAAAAGCAACAACAGAATACCTACAGAGTCACGGTATTATAGAAATCCTACCAATAAAATTTGCATTGGGCGTAACATTAGACGATTCTATTATTATTGTCGATGAAGCTCAACAGATTTCAAAGGATAACTTGCGTACCTTGATTACTCGAATTGGTAACAATGCAAAAATGATTTTCCTAGGCGATATTAAGCAAAAATCAGTTAATAAGAGAGAGAAAAGTGCTCTTGAAATATTAAAAGAACACTTTACTGAAATTGATGAAATTGGAATAGTTGAATTAGGCAAGGAAGATATCGTTCGCCATCCGATCATTAAAAAGATAGAGGATATTTTCGATAGGATTGAAGAATCTGAAGGATTAAACGGTAAATCTTCACAAAATAAATAAATAAGCAATATGAAGAATTTTATTTTAAACTTTGGAAAATTTAATCGGGTTTCTTCAATAACCGAGATGGCAATAGTTCCTCGTGAAGAAAAACCTCATCGAAAAATAGAAATCGATTTATCTGGACCAGAAGGTAACGCTTACTATCTTATAGGATTAGCAAAAAATCTCTATAAACAAAAGTATCCTGAGAGAACAAGAAGCGGGAACATATCAAGAGGAGCTGCTCGAAAATTTGGAGAAGATTTGCCAAGTGCAGCAGATCTTTTTGCTGCAGAACTAATGAGCAACGATTACGAACATTTATTACAAGTGTTCGATGAAGAGTTTGGAGACTGGGTCATTCTTTATCGATAACCGGCGTACTTAAATCTACCTTATTTCTAGTTATCTCAAAACACTGGTCTATATAGATCTCTTCTCGCTTTGCTCCGTGTTTTACCATGTAGCCATCGAGCTGATCTACTAGATCCCATATCACAACTTTAATCTTTTCAGCCAGCTTTCGCATACCGCGTCCAATCGATTGGCGAATAGTAATTTCAGCTTTGGTCGATTCAGCAAAGATAATGTGGTGCACGTTCTTGAGATCGATTCCTGTTGAAAAAGTGCCAAAAGATGCAACTATTATTACATCATTGCTGGACTCCATCATGTCTTTAAATTCGTCACGGTTTTCAGACTCTACTTCTCCGTCTATATAGAAAGTGTTTTCGTTCCACTCTAACAGTTTTTGTTGAATCTTTTTACCGTATCCGTTTTTAACGTCTGAAAAAAGAATTAGCGTATTTTTACCTAACTTTTTAACAAGGTTACTAATGAAATCGATACGCTCCTTGTTTTCAAAAATAAAGCCTCTCTCAATCGAAAGCATGTCTCTACCGTAATCTTTTGGATTCCTGTACATCTGCTTACCTTCTGCTTTAAGTGCCCAATATTTTTGTAAGTATGGATCTTGTCGATTATAGCTAAGTTCGACTATTTTTATCTTAACGTTTGGTGAATATCCATGGTCGATCAGGTGCTTTGCTGAAAGAACCATAACTAGAGGACCTACGTTTTCTTGCATTTTATAAAAATCAGAAAAAGATTCTTCTATCTTAACGGTTCCGGATAGACCTAGCTTATAAATGCAATTTGTGCATGATTTTAAGATAGTTTGGATTACGTTACCCCTACTCTTGTGGGTTTCATCGACACACACTGTACTAAACCTAGTAAATATTTGCGGATCTAGGTTTTGTAAGCTTTGATAAGTTGAGATAACTATTTCGCTTTCATCGAATCTGTTTTGGGTAAACTTGTCGCTGCCTCCAATGGTGGATATTTTCCATGGAGTACGACCTACTGAATATAACTTAAATTTTTCAGCAGTCTGTCCAACTAGCGTGATGCTAGGTACGATAATCAAAGACTTAGTATTAACGCTAATCTTCTTTGCATCTCTTAAAAAAGAAGCGTAGATATAAAAAATGAGAGTTTTACCTGCAGATGTAGCTAGTTCTTGTGTACAAAACTTGTACTGTATAGCTCGAAATGCTCCTTCTAACTGATAATCTCGAGGCACAATCGATATGCCCTTTTCGTCGACGATTCCATCGAGCAATCTTTCTACATACTTTTCGTATTTTTCTCGGTCTAATCCAAGACTTAACATTGAATCGATACCTTCAATTTCAATGTCGTAACCGTAGGCTTCAGCAAAGTTATAGACTTCTTTCCATAATCCTATGCTAATCTCGCCTTCTTTGGTAATAAATGAATCATACCCGTCCCAAATACCACGATCAACTAACACGTTGAATGCAGCTTTCTTTGATTTCTTTTTGAAGAATGTAAAAAGATCTCTTCTTTCAGAATTGAGAGAAAAATCAATTAACTTAACGTTCTTTAAATCATCTGTGATCTTAAACTGTAGCACCTTTTCATTATTTTATAGACCTAATGTCTTCTCGATATCTAGACGGGTCTTAATACCGAAAATAATATTGTCTATTGTCTTAATAGACTCAGTAAAGAAAGAGACCTGGTTTTCAAATATCTCTAGAAATTCTTTAGTTGCTGCAGTACGACCGTCTATAATTACTGTCTTTTCAGTAGACTGATATCGCATCTGCATGTTTCTGGAGATATTATCCATTTCGACAGATTTTTCTTCTCTAAACTTTTTTCGAAGAACAGTAATATGTTCAAGCAAAGTATGGTTATCTTCCAACAAGCGCTGTCTTAATGAAAGCATGTTAACCTGTGCCTCCTTTAGAGTCTTTAGATTTGAAAGTTTTTCAATGCTTTCATAAATTTCCTTTGAAACGTCTTCTCGACGCTTTTGAAACTTTGAAATAATGTTTGATTTCTTATCGGTCGGTTGCTCGCTCATTTTTGCCAATTTAACTTATTATACTAAAAAAAGTGAGAAAGTTTAACCTTCGAATGCTAAGAAACGATAGTATGTCGACCCCATCTTAAAGTGGTCTTCGATTGAAAATTCATCAGCACTGAGACCAGAGATGATTTCGTTACCAAATTCGCTAGAAGTTCCATCTTGAGCATACAGATTAGCATATTCTGAATTTGATTTACCGATGATTAGTTGTTTGATATCGAAATCCTCGTATAATTGACGAACCTTAGTGCTAAAGTCTATTTCTCGATCCAGAGTAAAAAAGACAGATGGATATTTCATAAGATTTCCATCTTTTAATAAAAATGCAGTCTGCTTAATATAATCATATTGACTTAGATCTGCTTGCAAAGCTTCTAGATAGCTAGACTTTGTTCGAAAGACAATAATTACAAAGGGCCGTTTCATCTGAATAGCGTCCCGAATGTCAGTCCAAGTGTGTTGGGTTTCAGATATTTGAGCCTTTATATCCTTTTCAAAATCTTCAAATAACTTAATGAATTTTCTCACTATCTAGATCAAAACTTTTTATTATTTATCAATAAAAGATAAGTATATGAGCATAATAAAAACTTTACAGATATTCGATTTTGACGAAACGATCGTTAGAGCTCCAGGATATACTAGTAAAAAACAAGTAGAATCCAAGGAGTTGCAGTTTAACCAACCATATGAGTTCTACGACCATCCAAAATCACTATGCGAAGATACTCATAATATTCAACTTATCTCCCCAGTATACGATGCTTGGAAAAATGGCTCGGAAGATAGTACTGTATACTCAGTATTGATCACGCACAGAGTCCAAAGTCTTTCTGAGAAAGTGACATCGATCTTAAATGACCGTGGCGTCAAGTTGGATAAAATGTTCTTTTTGGGTAGAACTAAAAGGAAAATTGATATTGCTGAAGAATTAGTAAAATCCTTGCCTTCAGTAGTATCGATTGAAATCTATGAGGACTCGATCCAACAGATATTCGCGTATCAAACATTCTTCGCTAGGTTAAATACAGAAAGAGTGTGGAAAGAAGGAAAAAATGAAATTGAGATCAAGATCTATATTGTAGACAAATCCAAGACGTATCGCATCGAAAACATACTTCTAACTGAAGAAAAACGAATTAAACTAATATGATTATCTTTATTGAAGGTCCGCGCCACGTTGGAAAAACTCACTTAATTAATTCATTTTTTGCTCAAAACAAGAACCCAGATATCATCTACTATAAGTTTCAATTTGCAAAATACATTGAAGAGTTGGGTTTTAGAGATCATGAAGCTGGTCCAGGCGTGCACTATTTTAGCATAGCAAACGTTCTCACCATCTTAGAATTAAATCGAACTCTGCTTAAAGACAAGATCATGATTTTTGATCGATCTATTTTTTCAGCATATGTGTGGTCGATATACAGAAAAAGAATGCCAAAAGCCAGATTGCTGTCAGAATTTAGTAAGATTCTAAACGGTGAACTTTATCAGGAGTGTACAGTCTTATACTTGACTCGAAATCAAGAAACTGACCCTGAGAAGAGAGAAAAGGACTATTTTGGAAACTTTGAAAACTATACAATAGAGAAGAAACTGTTTGAAGATATTTTTAAAGATTTTAGAAGCGAAATCATTGATTCAAAGAAAAGCAATCACTTTATGACATTTACAAATAACTTTGATACAACTAGCGTCTCTGACTTTTGTGAAATATTAAATTCATTAGCAACTAGATGAATTAAACTGAGCTTTTCAAGTAATAAATAATAAGAAAATCATTTGAGATGTATAATCCATTAAAAACCTTTTCGCAATTCCTTACGGAAGCAGAAGAAGTAGCTGCTGACTTGTCAAGACCGCTTAAAGGATATACTGCAGATCAGATCGTTTCTAGAATCTCCGAGTTAATGGAACTTCTATCAGATGAAGTGCGATTTGGAGTTCCTTCTGACACATTAGGTCGAACAACAACATATCGCGATGCAAATGGAGCAATCCAAAAAATCAAAGACATGCAACACTATTACACTAGCAAAGGTGAAGACGTTTGTTTTTACTGCTGGTCAATTAGCTATGCAGGTAGCTGGAAAGCAACTACTAACCTAAAGAAAAAGATTTCACAAGCAGGAGGATTCGGTGAAGAAAAAATGAACATGAACTTGAAAAAGATCATCAACTACTTTACTGAAAACGCTGAAGATTCAGATAATGTGCGTAGCATTTCAATTAGTATGGATGCAATGAGTATCCGTAAAGCTATGAACAAAGAACCGGAACCAATTAAACAAGAACAACAGTTAGCCAGCGAAGAGCCTTCAGCAAAAACTGAAAAGCCTACCGATGAGCAAACCACATAACCACCTATGGCAGGGATCAATCACTTAAAAGAAGTATATGAAAAGAAGGGAGAAGAATTTTTAAAAAGTCTCCTAAACCACTATATCATCATCAATGAAAAAGTGGATGGAACCTTCTTTGGCATAAAGAAAAGCAAGGATGATACTTTTAGATACTTTAAAAAATCTGGAGAAATCAATTATGTAGATCGAGTATTGATGAAATATTACAATTCAGCGATTTCTCATTTTGAATCAATGTCTCTTGAAAAAAGACAGAGAATACCGGCGAATTTTTATTTCGGTTTTGAGTATTTTACAAACGGCGATTCGCTGAGCAGCAAATACGATTATCTTCCAAAAAATAGTTTAGTGCTATCATATATTCATCGCTTGGAAGATGAAGGAAAGGTAATATCAACTGTTCAAAATAAAGAACAACTTGATAAATGGGCAGACTATTTAGGAGTTGAGCGTTCACCGATTATATTCGAAGGTCACTTAACTGACGAGCAAAAATCGGCAATCCTTGAATTTGTGTATTCGTCAAACGAAGATCTTTTTAAGAAATTTAAGACCACCTCATTTACTAAGTACATCATCTCCATATTAGATGTAGAAAAGGATGCTTCATTCTTAAAGAAGAACTTAGATGGAAGTATTGAGACCATCGTGTTTAGATTTTATGATGAAACCGAAGAAAATCCAGAAGAAAAAGTTTTTCTTGCAAAATTAGTTGATCCTATTTTCCAACATACAAGTACGAATCAGTCTAATCAATCAGAAAATAAATCACGAGATTATATTTGGCTTATTGTGATCGATCTAATGAATCACTTTGAGATGTATAGTCTTGATGAACTGAGAAAAATTTCTGGAGATGGAAGTTTTGAAGAAAGATATGTTCAGCTAATCAATTCAATATTTAAAGATTTTGTCAAGGAATATGAGGGTAAATATGAAGGACTGATGTTAGAAGTGCCGGAATACCTAAAGCGCCCTGAATTTGAACTTGACGCTACCCTAATTAAGGATCCAGAAGTAGAAAGAATTATTAAATCAGGTTCAACATATTCAGAAATCTATAAGATACTGTTGAACTTCTTTCGTCGCACTAGAAAAAGATCGTCGTCTGGATTTTTTACTTCAGACCTATTAACTCAATTAAATATTATCGTGACCAAAATCAAAAACGTGATAATGGGAGATGAAATCTATGAAAGTTTATTTCCAAGTTTTAGCGAATTTATTGGTGCGGCAAATGAAGAACACCTATTAAACGAAAAAGAAGCAGCAGAACGAGTTAAAAACAAAGTGGAACCAATCGAAGTAAATCTTTTGATTGGAAATTTCCAACCCTTAAATATGGGACATATTATCGCTGCCCAAAAGCTAAAAGACAAAAATGGAAATAAATCTATCTTGATAGCAATTAAGACAGATAACAAGACTAAGTTTTCTCCTTTTTCTCTTAAACAAACTAAATTAATTCTTGAAAAAGTAGCTAGAGAATATCCTGAATTAATAGAAGGAATTAAAATCATTTCTTCAAACCACTTGGAAGAAGTAATCGACAGCTTAACACCAGAATATAAACCTACACTATGGGGAACATCTGAGAAAAGAAGCAAAGACTATCTTCTACAAATGGATTATATAAAGAAGAAGAACATTCCTCTTCGATTAGATGGAGAATTCAAATTAGTACAATTGCCAGTATTCGTCAAGTCTGACGATGTGCTTAATGCAATTAAGACTTCTAACTTTAGCGAATTTAAAAAACTAGTTCCTAATTCAATTGCATCTGACTTTTTTAATTTACAAAAGGAACTTGAAAATAAAGTCAATGAGAGTGCAACTAAGTCAGCCGATTTTAGACAACTCTTTGAAAAACAAATTATTGCCGAAATCGTCGACCCGAAGCTAAAAGAGCAAGATGCTAACGAAGGCGACGTCTAAAACTTATATTACAATTTTAATATAAGATTAGAAAAATTTTTATGCTGCATGAAGTTCACCGAACTGGAGAATGAGCACATAGAATTTATTGCAAACGTTTATTTTAATAAAGATCTTTCTTGGGATCAACGTATACGTAAGCTATCTGATAAATTCGACAAATCTGAGAGAACTATCTGTAACTGGATTGCAAAACTTGGATATACTACAAAACAACTTGAGGACTCACCTCAATTGATCACTGCAAAATCTAGGGAGCTTAATAGAAACAAAAAACGTTTTATTATTACTTGGGCGCAAAACGATACTCCCGTACACGAACAGTTTATCGCAAATATTGAAAAATATGCTGAATTTTTAGATGCAGATATTCATGTAATTGCCGGTAGATATAAAAATCCTACTTCAATATTCACAGACAGTGCATATGATACTTGGGCAGAGAGAATAGAAAAATACTTAGATGCAAATCGTCATAATGTACACAGATATCTCTCGATCATGTCTGATGTAAAGATTCAGCCAACTGCAGTCAATCCAATGACTGGCCTGCAGGGTATGAGTGGAGTTAACTCGTGTGTGTTTGGTTCACCGAAGGTTCAATTAGAGATGATTCCGGTGCTAGAAGGAAACAAGCCAAAGATGATGCTGACCACTGGTGCATGTACTATAAATAATTACACTGATTCTAAGGCTGGCAAAAAGGGAGAATTTCACCATACTTTAGGTTTTGTGATAGTTGAAATAAAGGACGAAGAAATATTTTTTGTTAGACACGTTACTGCAACCGATGATGGTAACTTTAGTGATCTCTTCTTTAGAGTAGAGTATGGAGACACCGAGAGTAAAATCACTCAATTAGATAGTATTGCGGCTATTATTTGGGGAGATATTCACTATGGAAAACACGACGCAAAGGTAGTCACTACAACTTTTGAGCTCATGAAAAAGCTCAAGCCAGAACACGTAATTTTACATGATGTATTTGATGGAACATCGATTAATCACCATGAAATAAAGGATCCATTCATTCAATATGAAAAGGAAATGAATGGCACAAATTCTTTAAAGAAAGAAATAGATGCACTATTAGATGGTCTTACTGAATTTGAAGAACATAACGTAGTTATAGTACGCAGTAATCACGACGATTTTATAGACAGGTGGTTGAAGGACACCGACTGGAGAAAAACAGTCACGCCAAAAAACTCTCTAGAGTATATGCAATTTGCAGCGGCTATCTTAAATAAGGAAGCACCAAATGGAATAATACCATATGTGATTACCAAAAAATATCCACATTTCAAAACGCTAGGCAGAAGCGATAGTTTTATAGTTAATGGATGGGAACTTGGTCAACATGGAGATATTGGTTCAGGCGGAAGTCGCGGATCTCTGTTACAATTTAGAAAATTAAACACTAAAATAGTGGTCGGCCACTATCATGCACCTGGAAGAAAAGATGGAGCACTGGCCGTAGGTACATCGACTCATCTTAGAATAGGATATAATATTGGCGCTAGCGGGTGGTTACAGTCTCATGTGATAATACATAATGATAGTAAGGCACAGCATATCCATTTCATCGATGGCGAGTACACTACCCTAAAATAATCACCCAAACGTGAAACACAAAGACAAAAGTTGGAAAAATGTTGAAAACTATAGAAAAGGAAAGGAACCTTTAGCAAATGCTGTTCTTCAACACCCTGACGAAGATCCAAAGACGTCAATTTATGATTTCATGAAAAAGAGCATTAACCGGAAGCTTTGGGTGATTCCATATAGCCAGTTTAAAAAAGGTGATAAATAACTAAAAGCTAAAAGAATGGGCTTTGGAACATATTTAACACACTTTTTAAAGAGTTCACCTCTATTTGAGGAGAAAGTAACTAGTGAAGTGAAAACAGAAGAGGTTAAGAACCTAATCGATAGTAAAGTAGGCGGAGAAATTAACGATTCTACTGCGATTGCCACCTCGTTTGAGGCGTTGTCACAGGCATTCGATAAGCTGCCACTTAGTTATGTGAGCACCGAGAAAAATATCGATCTTGAGAACATTTTTAAGTCACTAACAGATAAGAGCCGAATAGATTTTTTTGAAAAATACGCAAAAAAGGAAGAAAATGTGGCTATATCGACTATCAATCGTATTAATTCGATTGATATTGATCGTGACCCAATAAATTATCGAAAGCTCTATGCAACATACGTATTGGTTTCGGAAAGATTATTAAAGATCTATCATCTGGTAAACAATCAGATCCAGGCAGAGCCAGTAGTCAACGAAGCAATAACTCTCGACGATGAAACAAAGAAAAAAGTAAACAATATTCTTAATTCATCAAAAAAAGGAATCGATGGACTTACTCAAATACTTGAAATTGAAAAAAAGAGGATTGAATCAGTTCCAGAAAACAGTGTAGGTGATTCAGATCTAGACAGGATTAGAACTATTCTTGATGAATTGGGTTTACTTTCTCTTTTACGAGATTCAGTAAATGCAAAACAGAAAAAGATCGAAACCGACGAGCAGAAAAAAGGTGCAGTAGCCACCAATAAGAAAAAGAAGAGAATTTGTAATCGACTCATTGATTCTATTTCTCTTGCTCAGCTGCCAGCTCTTTCAAATGGAGAAATAGATGCAGAAGGAGAATATTACCGCTTTTTTAAAGCTCTAGAAAAACAAAATCCGGCTTGGATGGATCTTTCACTAGAAAGATACGTCTTTAAGAGTAAGAGTGAAGCTTTATCTTCATTTAACGCTAGTGCAAGAATAAAGGAAAGCGCAAAAGAAGAAGATCAATTGACTTATCTTGCAGCAGCTTATTCGTGGTGCTTAAGTTACATAAAGAGTGATAAAGACGGCTCGCTAAATGATAAAGAAGAGACCAACTTTGTCACTAAAATCGATAATGCCAAGACTGAGAAAGAAAAAGAAATTAAGAACTATTATCTTTCTAGAGATTTTAATCTAGGAAATTTTGGAGGTATTAAGTTAAAACCAGAAATAAGACTACCTCTATATGCTAGAGTAAAACTTCCAGTAACAGAAGCGGACCGAATCAAAGAAAGTCCGCTAAGAAATTTTCTATCTGGTTTAGGAACGATTATCAAAGGTTTATTTTCAATGATTCCAGATACAGGAAATGAAGCATTCGCGCAAAAAGCAAGAGCTCAAAACATTGCTGTTTTTAATGGCTTAAACTCAATAGTCAAAGCTGGAGTTACTCTAGTTGGAGGCAAACAAGCCGGCAGAGACTATGCAGAGAAGATCCCTAATGTCGGAGATAAAGGAAAATCGAAAGTTAAAGAAGATATGTTAGCCCCAGTTGGAATGGCTGGAGCGCCTCTAATGAATCCAGAAACTCCTGGCCAATTTATGCAAACTCCAGATTCAGCAACTGTTCCAAATAATATGGACATTTTGTCGTTGGCTGGTCCAGGAAAGAAGACCAAGAAAAAGAAGAAAAAGCAGGAAGAGACAAAATCTTCTACACGAGTATCTAGTTTTGCTGAGTTTATGCAAAGTAAGTGAGGGTAAACTATTACTCTCTCATTTTTTCAATAAATAACAAAAAGATTAACAAAAATGGCGAGTGATCCAACGATTTTAGGCTCGAATAATACTGTTGCAGAAAGTGTAACTACAGGAAGCAGTGTCCTAAATACTATACTTGGGAAAAATCAAACGTTTACTCACCTTTCATCTAGATACGAAAATAAAGAGGCAGCTGCGATAGGTGCTGGTGGTACAACCCAACCGGTTTTAGGTACAGACTCGCTATTTAATCCTTTTTACATTTTTAGATATGCTAAATATGGCAGCACGGATGGTAAACAATATTATCCTGAATATCATAGAAATTCAGCAGATGTAATTAGAATGTTACGTACTGACCGAACTGACATAATGTCAGTTGTAAAACCTGAATCAATTAGGGATTTACATAAAACCATTATTGAAAATCCATCAGCTGCAAAAATTATAGAATATGCAGTAAATGCAGGAGATCAAGACTCAGACGGAACTACATTAGGTCCTACTCCATATCAATGGAATGACTTTTTATGGTGCAAGTGGTATGGAAAAATGCCAAACAATCGATTGCTGACTTTACGTCGATATCCTATTCCAGTAGAAGATAACTTACAAATCAGTAAACAAAAGGCTCCATTAATTCCTATTGCACAAGCAGTTACCTGGTGGGGAGGAGAGACCCAAAATAGTCTAAATTCTATTCTAGGAATGGAATATGGTTTTAACTGGGATCCAATTAATTCAGACATGCAGAATGTTGCAGGTAATGAAGTCAAGGCTTCAGATTTATTAGATGCACTAGGTCTTACTCAAGCCGAAAATGCCACGTTTAGACAGGTGTTACAAGTGTTACTCGCTGGTGACTCCAGTAATTCATTTGCTGCGACTGGATACGATGAGAAATTACAACTATGGATACAGGATGCATATGGATCAAATGGCCAATATTGGAACAGAGTATTAGGTCCAGTAAACGTAATTACGGAAACTCAAAACAGAAAGAAAGGATTTAATTTTACTCATGATATTACTTTAAATTTTACTTATAAGCTTCGATCATTTAATAACATTAACCCAAAGATTGCAATGCTTGATCTTATTTCAAACTTTCTCTCTTTGACATATAATAATGCAGCCTTTTGGGGAGGAGGAATCCGATATTTCCAAAAGACAGGTTTTATCTTACCGGGTATGCCTACTGAAAAATTCGAAAATGCGGATTTCATTGGTGGAGCAAAAGATGTTATAAAATATCTAATGACGCAAGTTCAACAAAAAGGAGGAGATATTAGCGCAGCGATTGGTGAGCTTGCAAAAAATGCTCAAGCTGGAAATCTAAATAAAATATTTAGCAATGTCGAGGCGTCTACCTTTGCGCAAACAATAGTTGCGACTCGAGTTAAAAGCTTAATGCAAACGCCATTAACTATGAGAGCCTTATTAGATGGGCGTGCGGTAGGAGAATGGCACTTAACTGTCGGTAATCCAATGGACCCACTGGCAGTAATTGGAAATCTTTGTTTAAAAACAACTAAGATCAAATTCTCAGAAGCATTAGGATTGGATGATTTTCCAACTGAAGTAACATTTACAGTAACCCTTACTCACGGAAGAGACCGTGCAAAACAAGATATTGAATCAATGTTTAACTTAGGTGGAGGAGGAATGTATTTTAGCGCCCTTGCGCCACCTTCTAGCGCATATGGATCATTTGGAGAACATAATAGTATTACATCAGCAGAAGCATATGGTGCAAATAAAAAGGTTGACTCTAAAACTCCAAACGGAACAGTGTCTACTCAAGGAATTTCTGCTGATATTAGCACTCAAACGCCATTAGCACCAGCATCAATTAATCCAGCTGAAAATTTAGCAGCTTATTTTGAAAAATCTATAGAAAAAGCGTATGGTTCTAAATTCTCAAAATCTCCAATCCTAGTAGATTATTTCAAAGACTTAAAAACTAAAGATTAAGATGTTAATTAGCAAAATATTTAGAGTAAAATCTATTTTTACTCATTCCAATGGAGACAATATTGTAGACTTGATAAGCTCGACCTTTAATTTTGATAAGGGTGGAGTTGCATCTGAAGGATACTTATTAGTTCGAGAAGAAGAAGCGATGCGACCTGATTTAATTTCATATAGAATGTATTCAGATACTTCAAATTATGAAGTGCTGATGAAATACAATGGAATATCCAATCCTTTTTCAATATCCCCTGGAGAAATTTTACTTGCTCCTCCTTTTAGGAGTTTAGAAAAAATGATAGTTCCTCCTAAAAATATAATTGAAAAGGGAATAGTTAAAACAAATAGCAATGAAACTACTCTCTTAAATCCAAAGACAGATAAGGATAAAAAAAGACTTGAATCTTTGAAGGATAGATTAAAAGAGATAGTTCCGCCTAATATTAACACTAGTGGAAATAAGAATGTTAAGGTAAAGGACGGAAAGGTTATATTTGGAGAAGACGTTACTCAAGTAAACAAGGATAACTGTCCTATACCTATTTCAAGAGCTAGACTAATACAACAACTTACTAAAGCAAACCTATTCTAATGTCGTTTAATCAAATTATAAAAGGAACAGTATATCCAAAAGTTCCTTTAAAAACTTTATGGGAAGAAGACACATCAGTGGATGCAAAGAATAATGCTGTTCGAAAAGCACCATCATACCTGCCTGATTCTTCGCAAAAGACAGGTGCAGCACTACCCTTTATAAAGATAGGCGGTCAAATTGTTACAGATATTGATACGATGACGATTGATGAAACTAATTTTATTCCTACTATAGCATTAACGTTCATTGATAACTTAGGTGAATTTGCAGGAGATAGATTTCCAAAGACTAACTTGATAATGAACGTTTATCTAAAAACAGGTAACGATAAGTTTAAACCAATTCGTTGTGATTTTTTGATAACTAGTGTTAAATCAATGCCATCTACAAAAAAGAATGAACGTAGAGCATACAACATAGGAACAACATATACAATTAAGGGAGAGTTATATGTTCCAAACATCTATACTAATCTTTCAAAGAGTTATGCAAAAGTGACATCGAAAGATGCTTTAAAAAAGATATGTGATGAATTAGGATTAGGTTTTGCAGAAAATGAAAGCGCGCCAAATGATGCGATGACGTGGATAAACTATAATACGTCCAATATTCATTTTATTAAAACGGTATTAGAACATTCATATCAAAACGATGATACTTTTTTTATTGGATTTATCGATAAGTACTATTATCTAAATTATATTGAAGTAAATCACCAGCTAAAGGTCGAAGAGGCACAAAAAACATTTGTTAATCCTTCTAATTCAATGATGACTGAAATAAATCAAGAAGCAAAGGACTCGGCTGACTTTAAAAAATTCCAAGAGACAACGACGGTAAACTATCTTACTACTGAACTTGAATATAAAGGAAGAGCGAATTATATTACTAGCTTAAATCTAACATCTGAACATGGAGATATAGTAAAAAGACACGGTTATAAGAAAAATATTTACTATTATAACCATCTTAAGGGAGGAACAAAGAGTCCAAAGGAAAAGTTCACAGATTTTTACACTACCCCATTAAAGAGCCAAGACAGAGATCAAAATCAATTTTTAGTGCCGACTGAAGCTAGCTTAGAGGCGAATAGAATTAAAAAATGGATGAATATTGATTATGGAAATACTCATCCAGATTGGAATGCATCTAGGTTAATAAACTCGCAAAACATCAAAGAGCTTGAAAAGATCAAGCTAAAGGTAACCACAGATGGTATAAATTTCCAAGTAGTTAGAGGATTCACGGTTCCTGTATATGTATCAATTCAACAGGCTGAAAAAATTCTTAAGGCAGCTGAAAAAGGAGATGTTGAAAAAGACAAAAATGAAGATGACGCTGACACTCTAGCAAAACAAACTCCAGATAAACAGCTAACTGGCTATTATTATGTAAGTGGAGTAAAATATCACTACGATAAATTACATCAAAACGGTCTCTATACTGAACTCTTTCTTGCTAGAAGAGAGTGGCAACTCTCAAAAATAATCGACAAATAATGCACAATTTTATTGGCATAAACAATAAAACTGATAACTTTAGAAAAGGAGTTTACATCGATCCCTATGATGAACCTACTTTTTTAACGTTTTCAATTGATTTTAATTTTGAGGGAAGCTCTTCAACTCTCATGGCACAACATCTATGGGATTCTCCACTATTTGTAGAATCAGATGGAGGAATGTCAAACTATCTTTCAAGCCGAGGATATAGCGATAAAGCGCATAGCATAAAAGTATTTAAAGAAATATTACGATATCTTACCTTTGATGCGCCATGGTATTTTCAATCTGTTTCCGGATTGAATACTATGTGGAAACAGGCAACTGATGTTGATGGAGGCTGGAAATCAAAAGGACTTTCGTTAACCGTAGAAACGCTAGAAGCAGTCGACTTTAGGATCACTGAACTTGCAGATATTTATCGAAATGCAGTGTATGATAAAGTATACATGAGAGAAAGAGTACCGGATAACCTACGTTGGTTTTCAATGGACATCTATATTGCGGAAGCCAGAAATCTACGATTTAGACTTCCTGGAATAGGTCAAAATGTTGCAACAACATTTGGTATCAATACTGCAACACTAGGTAACATCTTAGGCGGAGGAAATCTCCTGTCTAATGTACTTGAGCAATACGGTTATGTAAAGTTTAAGTGTAGACAGTGCGAATTTGATTTTTCGGACTCTTTTGCTGGCGGATCAAAACTTGAAGTAACTACCAAAAATACTCCAGCAACTAACTCTTTTAAGATTAATATTGGTTATTTTGAAGAAGAGAGCAAGTATCCAGATGGAAGTAGATTATACGATGATTTTACCTCGTCAGACGTACATAATCCATGGAGCATTAGAAATATTGGAACTACGACTAAGAATATGGCATCTTTTCTTTCTGGCATGCCAGTCATTGGAGATGACATACAGAGAGCTGGACAAAAGGTACAAGAGTCTCTTGCAAAAATCGGTGGACTTATTAATCCTACCTTGGGTGCAGCAAGCGCATTTTTAGATCCTCCAGTAAAAAATTTAGGAAACGTTTATCGTCGTTAATGTATAATCTTAAGTATGGAAAACAATCATGACATAGATAGAAGAGAACAAGATCTAATCGATAAACAATTTTTAGGAATAGTCGAAGATCCCAACGATCCACGTAAAGAAGGGCGGGCAAAAATCAGAGTAATTAGCATATTCGATGATTTGCCAGTAGAGGATCTGCCGTGGGCATATCCCAAGCAGAAAAGCGCATTCTTTGGTAAATCTGGATTGGGAGGGTCGATGTCTGTTCCAAAAAAAGGGGCAGTCGTTGTAGTTCGATTCGATAATGGAAATCCATATTCTCCAGAATACTATTCTATTCATGAAGTAGCAGAAGATATTCGTCAAGAATTAGGAAAAGACGGAGAATATTTAGGTTCGCACGTTGTGCTTTTTGATGGCGATGAAGAGTTAAAGATTTGGTTCACGATCAGTAAAGGAATCACCATGCAGCTCAAAGGATCTAGAATAAACATAGGTCGAGATAAGTCGATTACTATTGAGCACGATCAGACGCAATCTATTATTGAACTTAGAGGAGGAAACATTTCCATCCATGCAAATTCTAGAATCGAACTAACATCGGGCAGCGAAATAGAAGCGGCATCTAATGATGTATGGATCAATGGTAACTTTGTAAAAGTAGGACATAATCCAGTGACTGGTCCTGCAGTGTTGGGAGATAATCTCTTTTTATTGTTATCTGCAATGGCATCGGCAATCGATGCAAAATTTCCTCCAACTCCTGGGGCGACAACTGCAATCGTAAATAGTTTTCAAGAAACAACCCTATCGAAGACAGTTAAAGTCTCTCATTGATATAAGTTATCGATGCTTTCATATCGCATCGTCTTATTCAAAATAGAATTTGGATTTACTGAAATCATAGTATGGCCCTTATCTTTTAAGGTTCTAAAGTTTTTATCGATTCTCTTGAACCTAGGAGAATACCAGGTTTCGCCAAAACTATTTTTACCGGAGTAATTAAGGTCTTTCCAAAAATGACTTGGTTCTTGCCATATGAGAGATACTCCAGCAATGTAAAAGACGCAGCGCTGACCACCGAAATACTTTCTAGAAAAAATTTCCATCGCGGTCGTGACAGAATCGGGAAATTTCATAAAGTCTGGTCGAGGCGATACGTTGACCCATGAGGGCACAGGATAATTAGCTTTCCTACGTAGACCACGCGTCATCCAATCGCTCGAAAAAATAGTGCTCTTTTCTTTTAACTGCTCTAGTTTTTCTGGTTCGAGCATAAGTTCGTCCAAAATAACATGGTCATTAAAGAAAAAATAATTGGGAATGTGCTTTAACCAAATACGATTTACACCTAACGTGACAACATTGGGCTGAAGTCTTATAAAGTCAATATTATTGATTTGTGGATCATTTCCCAATACAAGAACTTTAACTGGGCTCATTCAACCAATCTTTTGAATTAATATTCTTATCGTCAATAAAAAAATCGTAGACTGGTTTACCAAATTTTAATTTATGATAGCGAACACCCCAGGACTCAAGTTGTTTTTCGGTTAATGATCTAAAGTCGATGCCTGAAAGGGTCCCTCTGGCCGTCCAGAAAACGATATGATGACCTATATCATATAACTGATTAACGTTATCTATTGCTTTTTGGATCGGAACAGCCGACGAATAATTTAAGTGCTCAGTAAGAGTACAAATAGTATCGTCGATGTCAATGTAGTATGTCTTTGATTTCAATCCCATTGTCTTTTTTAAATTTTTCCCAGTTTTCTTCATTCATTAAGTTTGGAAAACGTGATCCGTCATTACATGATTCTTTGACGTACATTTTTCCAGGAATACTGCATCCACAAAAAACGCAATATCCAAATTTTACACAATCGTCTTTACAAATTTGAGAACGATAAAATACCTGTTCTCTTTCGTGTTGGGGCAGGAGGTGTAACTGATCGCCCAACATTTTTAAGTTACCCTCGATAAATTGAAAAACCTTTTTTGGTGTAATCTTCATTTTCCTCTAAGTGTTTTTAGTTTTCCTTGCTCAGAAGAATATATTTCTCTAGGTCCATAACCGCCTCTAGCGCTTTCAATATCTCTAATACTCTTTACTAATTTAATCAGGCCTTGAGGTTCAACTGATGCCATCTGATCGCTACCCCAAAAGGTCCGGTCTAACGTAATATGGCGTTCGATCCACTTTGCACCAAGCAAGGTAGCAGCGATAGTAGTGTTTAATCCAAACTCATGACCTGAATAGCCAACGTCAAATGACTTTTCAAAGTCTTTACCGTTGCTAATATGAGTCAAATACGTAAGATAGTCTAAATTTAACTCTGACGTTGGGGCTGGATAGGTAGAGTTAGTATGGAAAACGACATCCGGGGAACCGGCAATAATCGCGGCATCAATCATTGTTTGATCGCTCATGCCAGTAGAAATTAAAAAGTAGTCAGAATTTTCTCTTGCGTATTCAACTAGATCAAGATCAGTAATTAGAGCAGAAGGAACTTTAGTCATTACGCCATATTTTCCATCGGGTAGCTTCGCATAATTATTATTTCTCATAAAATCACAAGAAGGTTTGTCCCAAACTGATGCAAACCATGAGATTCCTTTTTCTCTGCAATAATCGTCGATTGCACTGTATTGTTCTTGACTAAGCTCAATATCTAGTTTATATTGAAAATACGTAGTTTCTTCTTTTCTCCAAGGAACTCTTTTTGGAGTTTCTCGAACCGTACTAGGAACACAACTCTCTGGATCTCTTTTTTGAAACTTTACATAGTCTACGCCAGCGACAACGGCAATATCTATTAGTTTCTTGACATTATCGAGAAACGTTGATCGATCTGGACCATATGCATAGTTTAGTCCAATCTCAGCACAAATTATTGTTTTGTCCATGTAGTGTAAGGTATATTGAAAATGTTTTCTGAGCTCACCAAACGAGTAGAAGCCATTCCCGGAAAGATGATTTTGCCAAAACTAAAGTTCAATGTTTTTTCGTTTACTGCTTTTATACTATTTACTAACTCATTTGTTCTATTTCTATTGAATATTGCACGAGTAGTTGAGCCATACTTTAAGAGTAAGTCTTTTCTGACTGTTTCCATGTGATGCATGATAATTTGAGTATGAGGAAATTCATGGTTTCCAGCAAGACCGTTTCTTATACCTCGAGTATGATCGCACTTTACAAAAAATGAAGCTCCCATTCGGGTTCCATGATCGATTTTACAAATAAATGGTACTCGCATAGAATCAAATCCTCTATGTAAAGTCGGTAGGTTAACATAATTGATAAAACGAACCGCTGTTGCAGTATAACCCTTTTGTTTTATCTCATTTTTTGCCTGAATAAACTTATCAGGTTCGTAAAATTCATCGACGTCCATACAAAGAAAATGGGTGCATCTATTAGTTAAACAATTAGCGAGCCCACGCTCTCTTTTACTTCTTTCGTATTCTTTTGCTTTAACGATAGAGCTACTAGCCTTATCCTTTAATGGAATAAACTTTTCAAAACAGGTAAGCTCATCAATTAACCCTTTATTTTTAAGAGAAGTTAGTATACTTAGACTGTACGTAGGCAATTCTGCGTCAAACCAAGATCTTTTTTGATAAATGACGTTTATGTACTCAACATGAGGTCTAATTTGAGCGATAGATGATTCTAATAGCTCTATTCCATCAAATACAATATATGAGACTCCTAATTTCATTAGTTTTGAGTAAATGGTAAATAGAAATTTTGTTTCTTTTTCATCTCTTCGTGTTTTTTAGTGAAAGAGTTGACATATTCTTTTCTGATAATTCCGCCGATTGGAACCCTTCGTGTTAAGTTATCATTATGTAAATATGAATGTATTAAAATTTCATTTAATTGGTGTATTGAGTTAGGTTGAGAAAGAAGTAGTCTTCTTTTATATTCAGTATCACAACCTACTCGTGCAATATCCTATTAAATCAATTACTTTTCTTGAAAACAATAGGACAGATTCATTAGTTTTAGTATTAGAGCTAACTATTTTTTTTGAAATAAAATCAACTCTATTGAATCCGCAACCTACTGCTAATGTATTTTGAGTAAATGATGAAAGCTGTTTAATAAACCTACTTGATAAAGAAATATCGTCTGCTCCATGTATTAGATAGTGTGTCCAAGTCGGATCGGGCTCTGCGTGTTTTAAGGCACGATTTATGGAGTAATATGTTCCCATGTTCTTGTCATTGGAGAGAAGTTCTACGTCCTTAAACTTCGATACTACGGTCTTACTAGAATCGGTCGACTTGTCGTTTACTACTATCAACCTAACTTCCACTCCCTGTGAAAGTATAGAAGTCAGGCATTCGTTTATGAACCTAGACGCATTGTACAGTGGGACTATTACTAATGCTTTCATTTTATTGTTTTGTTATTTTTAAATATCGTAAACTCAGTAAGATCCCGATAGCCATTTACCTCATGTAAATCACTATTATGATCTGGATAGTTTTGCATTAGAGCTAATCCTTGAGCAGCTTCTTGAGGAGTCATATACATGTTCCAACCAATACTTGTAATATCATCTTCTTTATAGAACTTTTCGCTTCTACCTTCATATCTTGCCTTTTTAAACCATTCAACTGCGACTGGATCACTGGTTAATATTGCTCCACCTTTTCCTATTCCAAGCTTCTTCTTTATGTGAAATGAAAGACACATATAACTATCTGGAACGTACATATTTGAAGTAAATCTCTTCGCTGCATCATATATCGGATAGGGAGAAAGCTGATATGCACCTGTCCATTGATTAGCTTGAACACTACAGTCAAATATGACTTCACCACCAGCCTGTATTATGCTCATAGGAACAGAAAGATATGTGTGTGATGGGATAGTTACTTCTTTTACCTTTAAGTAAGTGCAGCACAAGAATAAAGCGCTTGTACAACTATCAACTGCGACTGCATACTTTGAGCCAGTATACTCAGCAAGTTCTTCTTCGAACATTTGAACTATCTTATAAGGATTGTGTTTTTTGATTGGCATAACTTTGATTATTTTTTTCGTTCACCTATTTTTTTAGCTGGACTACCTACATAAATGCCCCAAGGATCTAGGTCTTTGTTAACAAAGCTATTTGCACCTATTACTGCGCCTTCACCTATTTTAACTGGCATTATTACGCTTCGTGCGCCTATGTATACATCATTACCTACTTCCAAAACACCACCCAGAGTCTCAGTCGAACCTTCTTGCAATCCGTCTACCATTGTTAAGCCTTCTGCATGAGAATAGGTAGCAGATAAAAAAACTGTTCCTGGTCCAGTAGACACCCTATCACCAAGTATAGTTAAACCTCCTCCCCAAAAAGTAGTGTGAGGTTGAACGTCTGTATTTTTGCCTATTTTAACTCCAGTACCACCAAAAATGAAGACGAAATCCCCGATTCTACAGTCATCGCTGAGTTCAACGACTTGCGGTACTGTTATTTTTGCCATTGGATAAATCTTAACTCCTTTACCGCATGACTTTAATTTTTCTTTTACGTTTTCGCCCATAAATTCAAGGCCTTCTAGTTTTTCCATATTCATCAAACATTTTTTTTCTTTTTTTTATTAAGAAACTGAATTTATTAGATTCTTTTTCTTTTTTATAGTCAATTAGCATTTTTTTAAAATTATACTTAGGAGTCCAAGTTAGTTCTAGTTTTGCTTTACTATTGTCATACACGAAACAGTCTATAAAATTTGTTTTTTCGGGAAAGAATAATAACTCAATGTTATTCGTCTGGTTAAACACCTCAATGATAGTCTTAATTTCTTCTAAGAGAGTTAGAGAATAGTTTGAAGATATATTATAGAGTCCCTTTGCAGAATCTGAAGTAATCGCACAGATAAATGCTGAAACTACATCTTTGACGTATATTATATCTCGACCTATATGAGGATCTCCCCAAACCTCTATTGATTTTCCTAAAGTTGCATGATCGATAAATGTTTGAAACCCAGTTCGTATTGGGGTGCCTCCTTTGAATATATCTAAGTGAGGCCCATATCCATAAACAGGAGGGAGCCTAAAAACTATTGAATTAATATTATAGCTTTCACTATAATGTTTTACGCATTCATGTGCGCAACTTTCAGCTATACTAAACATTGAGTATTCACCGAAGTATTCTTGTGAGATGCCGTCTGACTCTTTTACTTTGCTCATCTTTCCCCAATGTCCCGAAGTGTTTCTATGTGACATTGCATAAATTATCTTAGAAATATTTCTGTTTTTGCAAAATTCTAAGACGTTAAGAGTACCTACTGAGTTGATCTCAAGGTAATCTTTAGGCGAGTGTTTCATCGGGTCATAATTAGAAGGTTGCAGTGCAGCAAGTTGTATAACTGTTGTGCAACCAGCACTGTCTATATCATTGAATTTTTTAGAATCTCGCAGGTCTAATTGTAAATATTCTATTTTTTTATCTAAATAATAATCTGACAGAGTATCATCTGAATCTATTGCTAATACTTGATAGTTTTTATTTAATAGAGAATCGATTAAGTATGTTCCGATAAAACCGGAAGCGCCAAAAATAATGATTTTATCTTTTTTCATTATGTTTTAAATAATTTTTAGAATTAGGACCAATATTAAAGATTAAATCCAATATGCTTACGTTTCCAATAAATGTGCCAAATCTTTGTTGATACTCTAAATATCCTGAATATTCCATCCATTTCACATTTATATTATTTGAGTTAAACAACGCAGTATCTAAATAACATGATGCAGATGGACCAGAAATATATGTAGTTGCATTTAATTTTATACAAGCGTCAATTAGCTTTGAATTTCTATCACCAGTTAAAGATAAGTCAGACGAATCTATTATTTTAGTATCTATTAGTAAGATCTCACATATTCTTTTAATCATGTTGACATTTAGGTTAGATAAAGAAGTAAAGTTTTTGTATATTTCAAATATCTCATCTTTATATTTTTGAAAAAATGGAGACCTTGAATAATTCAAAGTTAGTGCAGATATATGCTTTCTTTCCCAACCGGTCGACATAGTTAAAGTTTCATTTATTTTTTGGTGCATAGATTCTCTTCTTACTGGAACAGTTAGCCACGATAAACCAGTTGCGGTTTTAATTAAGTTACGGTTTCGCCAGTCATTTTTAGTGTATTGAACTTCATCATAGATAACAAAAATATCAGCGCTTGCAATTAGATCAAAATATCCTCTCCATGGAATATAATTAGATTGGCAGATAGCAACTCTATTCATATAGTCAATCATTTTTCCAAAATTCTAAATCAAGCCATTCTGGTCCGATAAATGAATTTATCGTATTTAGTGAAACATCTTCTCTTACTTTACCTACGAATTGTGATTCTATTTTTATTAAATTTATTAAATCATGAGTATTAGAATATTCAATAAAGTTTCCAAGATTACTGTGTCCTTTACCTATTGTGTTGCGACCCAGCATACCTAATTCAAACATACTTGTACACCCACCACTAGGATTAGGTTTAATGTATACAAAGCACTTTTCATAAAAATTACTAATTAATGATTCTTGAGGCTGGCTGCTAGTGTGGAGTATTGAACTAGAGCCAAACGCGTCAGATAAGATTGGAGCAATATCATTCAATCGGTAGTAGTCATCTTTGTCGCCGTTTATTCCACGATAAACATATATTTTATCACCTAACGGGGAAGGTTTATAACTTGAATAATCTTTAACTGCTAAATGTAATTGTTTGTGCTTAATTTTATTATCATACAGGCATTTTGAAAAATGGCCAGGATAAGCAAAAGTAAATGACTTGCCTGAATCAACTAATGATTTGACTAAATTAATAGATTTAACGTGAGTTAAATCAGAACCACCAAAAATAATAATTGAAGTAGCCTGATGTTCAGTTAAAATACGTCGGTCTAGGTCAGTATACACTCCTAAAAATATGGATGGAACATTTGAGTCAAAATACTTATTTAAGTTCCAATGATTCCTAAAGCCGTCGCCGAAATTACTTTCTAAGCTTTTTGAAACATAGACTTGACTAATTTTCATAAATCATTGATTTTATTTTTTTATATTTGATAGTAGTTTGATTAATTTCATCCATTTTTTTACTTATTGTAGAAAATGAAGTGATATTAGTTTCACCTTTAATATCGCAGCAGATCCCAATATCTTTAGAATAGAACGTTATTTTTTTGATATTTGACAATTTATTAATTTTTTTATTCATGCTAGAATCAAGTCCTTTATTTTTATTATCGGACCATAGATTATAGTTTAATTTTTTAACAAGGTTATTAGATAAACACCGACCTAATCCAATAGTTTCTCCCTTTCGATTAGGCACAGAATAGCCTGACCAATAATATAAGTTATCAGTAAGAATATTATAAACATATAGATCTAATATTCCTATAAAGTCATAGCCGGCTATCATATATTCATGATATTTAGTTAATATCGACTCATCTAATATATCGTCTGAGCCAATTATTATAATATAATCAAAGTCTATAGAGCTACATAATGAACTGCCATAATTCCATTTATTTGATACTGGCAAATTGTCATGATTATGATAAATAAAGGAGTTATGGTCTTTAAATATGTCATAATTGCTATTATCACTATCGATTACGATATTAACAAATTCAAATAAATCTCGGGTTTTATTTTGTATATCTAGTAGATTATCTCTAAAAATTTTAGTGATATTAGGTCTATTCCAAGTACACGTTAAAAATATTATTTTAGGCTTCATGTATTTCAAATTATTTGATAGTGAGAAAGAACACGGTATTTTTTTATCTTAGCTGTGTGTCTAGCTTTAACTATTTTTTGTACTTTTTTTCTATACTCTCCACCGAAACCATATATGTTGTCGCTTGCAGTTAAACTATCTTTATGTAATCTACGTAAATAAGTAGCAGTGTTAGCATTTATTAAAGTTAGGCCTAGTATTTGAAATCTATTTTTAAGATCGCTGTCTGCTCCACAACGCCATGGTTCAAAACCGTTAATTGATACAAAATTGGATTTATTAAATATAATAACACCGTCTGGGTTATATGTTTTTTGCTTTTCTTCTTTATGTGGATGAGTAAAGTTGCAGCCCATAGCAAAAACACAGGACTTATTTTCCAATAGACTTAAATTATGTTCAATGAAGTTTTCTTCCATTATGTCATCTGCTCCGAATATAGAAATAGCTTGAAACTTACTTAATGATACTAGGGTGTTAAAGACTAAGTATGGGCCAGAGTTAACAGGAAACCATATTACTTTTAAATTTCTAATAGTGTCCTTAAATTTACTAACTTCAGCTAAAGTAGATGGGCACCCATCTATTCCAACTAATATTTCATAATCGTTAAAATCTTCAAAATAGGTCTGATTATTAATGGAACTTAGACACTCTTTAAGATAGTCAGCAGCAGCATACGCAGATACTATAATCGATATCTTTTTTTTATCTATCATCTATTTTTAAACTTATTTTTTTCAGAAGTTCTCCTAGAATTGTATTCAGAATAGAGGTGTTCTTGTGAAAGTTTTAGTGGCGAGGTATCTGTGCTTCCAGGATTACGGCGGTCCATTTGCTCAGAATAGAATGGATTAGTTAAGTATTGTTTGCTTCGAACAAGCCCGCTTAACGCTGAATTTTTACAAAAGCCTTTTGCAAAATAACCCATCTTTAAACCTTCAGGTAGAACAAAACCTCCTACTTTATCAAAAAGAGCTCTACTTATTATGCTGGAACCTAGACTAGTACTCTGTCTAAAATAAGCAGTATCACTTACTCTTTTAAGTTGAGAGTCTTTATTATTTATTGGAAAATTAAAGAATGTGACGATTCCACTATTTTTAAACTTATTTAGTATTTCTAAGCTAGCTGTGTCCCAGTCTCTGTGAAACCACATATCATCACAAGTCATCACAAAATAATCAGAAGAAGTTGCTCTTATTACCCTATTAAAGGATTCAGCGCTTCCTAGGTTTTCAGAGTTTAGTATAACTTCGTCTATTTTACCGAGCTCTTTCATTTCAAGAAGCCACTCATTAGTTCCATCTGTTGAGTTATCAGATATCACAAAAAGCCGATATTTAGTAGAAGTCGATGCAAGTACCGACCATACACACAATTTTAGATACTCTAATCGATTATAAGTAACTATGCAGATGTCTAACATATTTGAGTTTATGTCTTTATTTTTTTTTAAGAAGCGATTGGTTTTTTCCGTGAATCACCCACTTTGTATATCCAGTAGGCAGAGTTATCACATTACTAGCAATTTCATACATCTGTCCGTGTTTTCTTTCAAACACATGATTAATAACGTCGGTTTGACACAGAGATAAGAACATTGAGCACCGTCGACTAGAATATGGGCTAAGAGATTTTTCTTCACCGGTTTGATATATTAACTGAGTCGGCTGTGCTTGAATTATGAATTTATCGTATTTCTTATGGGTGATAAGATATGTTTCCTGTATCTTTTGAACATAATCTGGTGACATATAATCGTCACAGTCGTGTCGAGTCTGGATGTTTATTTTATTATCTAATAAGTAAGAATAGCACTGACCGTTTCCATATACTGCTGTGAATGGGTAGTCAAGTTCAGACCTAAGTAAATCAACTATTTCAGGGTTAGTAATGACTATTAAATCAAAGTTCTTATTTGTTTGTGACTTTAACGCAGGAATGAGTACTTTTTTAGTAACTTTTAAGTACTGATCAAGTAGAGTAAGATCAGTAAAATTTATTCTAGTTAATATTGAGTGTTTCATTTTATTTTTTGTAATTTTGATGTTACTCTAGAGAGAGGAATCGGCCAAACTCTAGTGTTTTTAATCTTGATCGCTATTTCATTTCGTAAAGTAGACTTAAAACCGGTAGAAGGGTCCTGTGTGAGACTTTTAGAATGAATTCTTCTATAAAATAAAGGGGAAAGTATATGTAAATCAAGAATCTTATTTTTTAAGCATCTTTTCATGAAATCAGTGTCTGCACCACACAACCAATCTTGAAAGCCGCCTATTTTGTCAAATAGCGCTTTGTTTATAAAGAAGACTCCGTGTGCAACTCCTTTATTCAATGAATTATGTATAATTGGGTTTGCTCCATGAGTAAAATTAAAATACTTAAACCTAATTGGTTGGTGGTTAGTGTATTTGTACAGTATAGCCGCTATCATCCCTTCTTTCATTATATCATCAGCATCAAAAAATAATAAGTTTTCATGACTTGTAAATTCAATTAAGCTGTTTCTCATAACATACGCTCCAATTGATTTATTAGAAAAGAAGACCTTTATATTTGGATAATCTTTTGCTATCTTATTTAATTCAGATAAGGTTTCTTCACAGTTGTCTATACCTACAAGTATCTCAATAGATGCTAATGTCTTTTGGTTCTTGATAGAATCTAAACAGTCTTTAATATAATTATGTGCTTTAAATGCTGGAATTATTATTGAAACTGAAAAGCTATCATCCTTAAAAGATTGATTATACTTATTAATATTTTTTTGTGTACTAGCTGTCAATTCTGTAAAATCCCTGGTTAATGCAAGTCTAGCGTTCGATGGATTATTTAAAAAATTTTGAATTTTATTATTTGAATGAAGCCAAATTTGATTTATTTTACTAAAAGATTGTACGTTATTAGTAAAAGTATCAAAAATGATAAATGATAGATCGAGCAATCTATTTTTATTTTTAATAAAAAGATTATCACTAAATGACGACGCAAGTGCAGCATTTGAATTTGTTTCATCGAATGCATCTAGATCCTTTGGAAAAATTTCGCAAGACTTTAAATAAAAAGAATGAGAAAAAAATGAAAATTCTTCGTTTTCAATTAGTGAAAGTATACTTTTTAGAAATAGACAATTATTTGAAAAATAAAAAATAGACTCCTTTTTTAAACTAGGTATTGAATTTTTGTATGAAGAAATGAATAATTCCGTATTTTTAGTGAAACCTTTTGAACCAATAGATTGATTAAAACTATCTTTTTGAGAACAATTTATTAGTTCGATATCTTGATAAATTGAAGTAATTATCTCAATTGATTTTTGAGAAACTGGTAAATTTGGATGAAATAGTAAATAGAGTTTTCCAGTAAACCATTTGTTTTTTTCAATAAAGCTAAAAACGCTAGTCCTAGTTAAATGGAAGTTTTTATCGCTTATTTCAGTTACTGCGCATAGTTTATCCATGTATTAGGTCAAATTCTTTTTGAGTATCTACGTCTATTACATCAGGAATAGGATAGAATATGGTAGAGTCGCAATATAGATTTCGATTTAGCTTGTAAATTGAGCCAGCTTTAAAAATAGAAACATAATGGCTTATCTCAAAACATTTTGGATAATCTTGACGGCGATATAGATCATGTTGGACGATTTGCTCGCCAAATATTCCATCTATTCCATGTTCAGTCATCGCGAGAAAAGGATGTGTTTTTACCTCTTTCTTGCACAATAAAGATTCAGATATGCCACGTTGATAATAATTAAGAAAAAATTCAAGAGCAGAGTCAATGTCTTGCCAAGTTCTCTCAGGATAAGTCAAATATAACATGAGCACGATATCCTCCGGTTGTATGCCAATTGCTGATACTGCATGGTGCATAACGTCTCGGATTGAAGCAGAGTCAGTAGCTAGTTCTTCTGGGCGGTCTATTACTCCAAACTTTCTAGATATCGCCATGTTTTTGATTTCCGGGTCATCTGTTGTAACCCAAACGTGTAAAGAGTCGGGAATAGAATCTGCAGTATAGTCAAACAATTGTCTATTTTTAAAAGGAAGTCCCTTTGATCCCATTCTTGCAGGTATAATTATCTTCATAACTTATCGAATTCCTCAAACTTTATTTTAGGTAGCTCGACACGACTTTGCCTGCTAAGATTATATAAAATAACTCCGCGAGTAGAAAGCATGGTAGCTAAATTCTGATAGGAAGAATTCACTCGTTTCAAATAATTAACTTGGCTTACAGGATGCGCACCATCTCCTGGATTGTAAAAATGGCCATTTGTAAAATCGACTCCAATTATACCGATATGAGTTGCTCCCATCTTATATGCAAGATTAACAGCAACAAATGGAGAATTTACAAAATGATCTATTTTTTTATTAGACTCAAGGTTTCTGACTTCCTTTGACCCTAACTCAAAATGAACGATATTTTTGTGTCGCCAACCGTTTGCACAAGTAAAAAGGTACTTAGAGCCAGCCGAATTGACTATTTCTTTACGCTTGGTGGAAAATCTGCCTGGAGCATCAGTAACGACTAAATATGTTGGAGGAAATAGGGCTGGCACGTCATTAACCCCGATAGTAATGTATTTGTTAGGTTCTTTAAATTCAAGTAAAGACATTCCACAACCACATACAATTATCTTTTCGCCTTTATGGATTCCCATAAACTCAGATAGACCCTTTATTATTGCCACTTCTAATGAAAACTTTTTTGCTTAGATGTTATACAATATAGAATACTAGAGTTTTAATGGATTATTACGTAATACTTGGAGTTCAAAAAGGAGCAGGTCTCGATGAAATTAAAAAGGCATACCGAAGGTTAGCCCAGTTACATCATCCTGATAAAAATCCTGGGGACAAGTTAGCAGAGGAAAAATTCAAAAAGATCGCAGAGGCGTATAGTGTATTAGGCGATCTTGAGAAAAGATCGGCATATGACTCTCCAAAGGTTGATCCTAACCGAGCAAGTAGAGGTTTTTCAGGAGGATTTGGCTTTGATGATTGGATGGATCATTTTGGAGCAAGAGGATTTAGAGATCCTCGAAACGCTTCGAATAAATCAAGAAAAACTCAAAGTAAAACCCATGCCCCGCCGCCATCCAGCGAATACTTGAATATTATTCTTAATCAGAAAATCTCGTTAAAGGATGCGATTTTAGGCAAAAAGATAGACGTTAGCTTTACTAGAAAAAAGATAGAATATGAAAGGGTTATTTCTGGGCAGGATTTAAAATATCAAAGAGTTGATGAATCAAAGGAACTTAATGTTACTATAAATCTTAGACGAGTACATATTCCAATTAGAAAGGAAGGCGAAAAATATTTAGCAAAGGTTAGAATAGGTCGTCTAGGCCACGAAGATATTCAAGCTAGAGTTGATATATGGGGAGAAAACGAATTGATACCTTTGACTGGCGATCTATACATAGACTTAGAAGTAGAAATTCCAGAAAAGGTAATAGTCGAAAATAATAATGTGATTCACTATATTGATGTCCCTCTATATAAAGTAGTTACGAAAGGCGAAAAGATTCTAGTAGAGTCTATTCTTGATAAAAAATATGAAGCCGAGGTAAACGATCCAAAATATTTGAATGATTTAAAATTTGTTTTAAATAACGAGGGTTTTTTAGATGCTAAAAACGAAATAGGAAAATATATCATTCGTTTTAATATTCTCACCCCTGATATTAAATCGCTTAAAAAAGAAGAACGCGAAGAATTTTTATCCTACTTGCGCGAGAGTTAAGCTATCCTAAGAATTTTTTAACACTGCCTTAATAAATAATAAAAAAATTAAGGCTTTAATGACTTCACTTAATAGTAGTGTTAGACTACACGAAGATTCGGTATTAATTATCGAAAATGTTGGTCAGAAATTAGAAGTCCAATCTTCTGGTAAAGGCGGAACTGTACTTGAAGGAGTATGTGCGGTATTCGGTCAAATGAATAATAACCGTCGCGTATATGAAAAGGAGGAATATCTTCCACATCTTTCCTATTTACAAGATAAGATCGTAAAAAAGCAACTCGTAGGTGCTTTGGATCACCCGCAACATTTTGATGCAAAGCTTGCTGAAGCATCTCACATTATCGAAAATCTTTCACACGATGGAGGAAATAAGGTAATGATTAAATTACGTGTACTCGAAAATACTCCAAACGGTAAGATTGCAAAAGCACTTTTAGATGGCGGAGTAAATCTATCAGTTTCTTCTAGAGCTGCAGGTCGAGTTAACGAAAAAGGAATTGTAAAGTTAGATCACATTTTTACCTATGATCTAGTTGGAGAACCAGGCTTTACTGAAGCTATCTTAAAGCAAACTGTTCATGAGTCTCTAAAAAATGAGTTTGAGATGATTACTGAAAGTTACAATCATCTTAGAGAAAAATCAGTTGTTTCAACAAATCATTTGACTGATATTTCAGAAAAGTTGCATTATGCAGATAATTTTAAGATCTATAAGATAAATAAATCTGATAAAGACTTAGGAAATGTAATCGAGTCTACCCAAAAAACACAAAAAAATAGCACAACGATGGCCGATTTTGTAACGAGAGAACAAATGGACCAATACTCAGAGGTTCTAAAAAAGCAGTTCGCAGGAGTCAAGAATGAACTAAAAGGACAAAAGTCTTTACTTGAATCTACAAATGGTGGAGAAGCTGGACTTAATAATTTGAAACTAGTTGGTTTCGTTAACTACCTTGCTGAGCAATTAGAAGGAGTAGTTAATTATGCTGACTATCTTTCATCTAAATTAAACGAGTCAGTCAAATACACTGAGCATGTAGCAGAAACTGCAAACAACTCTATTGAGTACTCAAACTACATTGGTGAACAACTTAACAAGAGCGTTAATCATCAGGATTATATCGCTGAAAAGTTGAACCAGAGCATTAACTATGCAGAATACATCAAGGAAAACTTGAATAATTCTATTAAGTATCAAAATTATCTTGCTGAAGAAGTAGACAAAGGTCTCCAATACACTGAGTATGTAGCAGAAGGCTCTAACCGTGGAATTGAATATTCTGAATATCTTTCTGAGCAACTTAATATGAACCGTGGATATGCTCAATATCTTGCTGAGAAATTAGGTCAAAATATTGGTTACTCTGAATATATTGCTGAATCACTAAACGGTGGAGGTTTTGAAAACAAAAATCGTAACTTACTAGGTTCAGTTAGCAAACTTGATGAATCAACTTCAATTGATTCTTTAATCTCTAAAGTAGATCAAGTAATTGCTGAAGTAAATGATAAGTCTTCACATGCTGTTCTTGAATCACGATATCCTTTCTTAAAGGTTATGAGTGAGGCTAAAAAGAAAGCATTCTTTGCTCTTCCTACAGATACTAAACAAGCGATCGTTGAAACATTAAACGGAGCTCTTTGGTTCAATGAATCAGATGTAGTTAGCATCATGGAAGCAGTAATCAATCACAAAGATCAAGATCTTCCTACGTACGTTCGCTTTATGCCAGTTGAATACAAGCAATCATGGAGTTTAATGAATGAAAACGAAAAGAGCAGAATTCATGCAAAAGCGCAGCTTTATGATGTTCGTACACCATATCAAGCTAAAGCATTTTGGGATGAAATGGATCTTCGTGGATTGAACGAAAGAATTGAAATTGAAAAACATAATACAAAAATGCAAAAACTCAATGAAAGCCAAGGTACAGAAGGCCTAATACCTGTAGATCAGGTAGTTGAGATGCAGAGAGGTTACTCTCAAAACTATCTGGAGACTATGGTGCGTAACGCTTCATATCGCAGATAAAATTTAAAAAAACAACTCAAAAAATGGCTCGTACTAAAATTTTTAGACGCTCTAACGATGCACGTCTATCGACTACTTGGAAGCCTGTTCTTGAAGGATATGGTGCAAACCTGGAGAAAACGCCTTGGTTGGCTGAGTACGCTCACAACCACGCGATTTACGACAATACTAGCTCTCCTTTATTCGAACAAACTGCTCCAGGTCTATTCTTCCAACAACCAGCTTCACTAGGTGGTTATATGGGAGCACCATCTGCGCCAACGCGCACTCAAACGCCTTTCACAGCAGGCGGAAAAAATTCATACGGAGATTCTGGTTCTGGTGACAAATTCCCTTCATTACTACCTGTAGCTATTCAAGTTGCAGCTAAGACGATTGGATTTGACCTTGTGCCGGTAATTCCGATGGATTCTCCGGTAGGATTTCTTCCTTACCTTGACTACTTATATACAGGCGGTCGTACAGATAAGGATTTTGATCCTTATTTAATTAAACTTGCAGGTTTAACTGCAAATGATTATACTGCTGCAGTGTATGGTGATGCAGTAACTGGTGCAACTGGTTTTACTGCAAACTTCGTAGGTTTCTCACGTGTTGACGGTAATATTATTGTAAAGATTCTTGCTGATGCAGGTTCAAACACTGTAGCCGGATCTTTCGAAGGTAACGCTATCACAATCAATGGTGACACTGCGACTCCAGCAACTGGATCAGTGCAGTTAGTATCTGCTCTTGAAAACCACATTTCTGGTTTCACTTCAGTAAGCGATGATGATTACGCTGGAACTGATTTCAACGGACCATACCTTCCTACTACAGGTGCAGTTCCAGGATCAATGACTCGTGAAAAATCTGAGCTTTCTAAGTTCCGTCAAATGGGCTTAAGAATGTTTACGAAGTTCATCGAGGCAGAAAGCGACCAAGTTGCTATCTCTGCAACAGTTGAGCAGATCCAAGATCTTAACCGTGTTTGGAACTATGACGTTATCTCAATGCTTGAGAACGTTGCAGTTAACGAACTTGCTCAGTCAATCAATAAGCGTCTTGTAGATCGCGTGTTCACATTAGCAGATGTTCACTCAGCTGAAATCAGCTTAGTTGAAGGAGCTAACATCACAGATCTTAGCCTTTCATCTGGATCAGGTGGATTTGAAAACGTTTCTACTTTACAACGTCGTTTAGTAACTAAAGTTCTTGAACTTGCAAACTTAATCTATCACAGAGGACGTTTCGGTGCAGGTACTTTCCTAGTAACTAACGGTCGTGTTGCTTCTTCTCTTGCAGACGTAGCTGGTTACTCTATCGCTCAAGTTCCAACAGACATGGGTGGAGTAGCAGGTAATCTTTATCCTGCAGGAAAAGTTTACGGAGTTCAAGTATATGTAGATCCTAACTTAAGTTGGGGTGATACACGTCTTGTAATCGGCCGTAAAGGTGCAGACGAAGAGCCTGGTGTTAAATTCTTACCATATATCATGGCAGAATCATTACAGACAATCGCTGAAGGTACTTTCTCTCCAAAAATCGGAATGAAGTCACGTTACGCAATCACAGAAGCTGGATGGCATCCTGAGACTCAATACGTAAGTATGAATATCTTAGGTGATATCGGAGTTCTTACTGGTAGTGTACCTCCTTCAAACTTTAGCTAATCACTAGTTTGTTTATAAGAAAGAGGGCTTAATAGCCCTCTTTTCTTGTTTTAACTAAATAAATAAAAAAAAGATAAAATGGCAACACTAATGTCTAGCTTTCTTGGAATTCATGCACAACTTAAGGTATTCCACTGGCAAACAAGCTCTTATGCAAAACACAACGCGTATGGTGCAACATACGATACACTAACTGATCTAATTGACGAGTTCATGGAAGTCCATATGGGAAAATATGGTCGAACTGCACTCGAAGGAAAAGACGATGCTATCTTATTAAGCAATATTGGAGAAGTTAATCCAGATGAGTTCCTAGGAACCCTTACTGCTTTCTTATTAAGCTTTAATAATAAGCTAAATAGTCAACAGGACAGCGATCTTTTAAATATCAGGGACGAGATGTTAGGTGCAATCAATAAACTAAAGTATTTACTAACCTTAAAATAATTAATACTATAGTATGTCGTATATCAATTGGGGTCAAGAAGGTCCGGAGCAACTAGCAATCAGACGCCAGCTCGAAGAGCAGGCTCTATATGAACAGGCAGTTCGAATGGCACAAGCAAAAAATAGAGCAGGAAATGCTCCTGGAGTAGCTGGTGGCGGTGGCGGAACTGCTACCCAATCATGTACATTAGTGCCAATCTTTTGGCCAACTCAAGAAGAAAGTTTTAACGAATATACGATAACTTTTAATGAACCTGTTACTAATGTGTCGAGGCTCACTAGCGCGTTTGGCGAAAATGCATACGCTCATGTTCATGTACAGGACTTTGACAATGTCAACATTTATATTGATCTATATGATTACGATGAACAAGTTTGGGTAAATGTTTGGGGGAGAAATATCGAAAGACACTTTGAAGAAAACGTTGATTATTACATTGGTAATTCCATCGATGCAAGCTTTGTAACTATAGCACATGTTAGTGCTCTTAAGGTATGGTCATCTCCAGAAATGGACCAGACTTTCCATGACTTTGACATAACAGATAAATTTATACTCCATTCAGAGTGCCCTAATGCCTGTAGTCCTGTTCGTTTTCTTCGTGACACTGTCAACTGGGAAGCCCAAGGTGGAGATAGTGATTTTGGAAGACCTGAAGATGACGCTATGAATATAATTGAATTCCCATCAATCTTTAACGTTACACAGTTGGTAAGCGCATTTCCTGACCGACCTTTAGTAGGCGGTAACGAAGCTGGCTATGCTCATACTCACGCCTCCTTAGAGACATCAAAATTATCAATTGATCTATGGGATTCCGTAAATGAGATTTGGATAAATGTTTGGAATCATCAACTGGACAATACTTTCTATTCGATTGATGAGGATTCTTATGGCTATGTAATTGGAGGAAGTATTAGTGTTTGTTTTCCAAATATTGAAGAAGTAACAAAAATGAAAGTTTATGTAGACTTCCCAAGCGATCAGACATATCACAACTGGTTTGGTGAAGATTCTTTCAAGTTTTACGGAGAAGGTCTAGTACTATGAAATATATTAAGAAATATCTATTAACATTAAAATAACTGAAATAAATGTCGTATATCAATTGGGGTTCTGAGAGCCCAGAACAACTAGCAATTAGACGCCAGCTCGAAGAGCAGGCTCTATATGAACAGGCAGTTCGAGCAACTAGAGCTAGAAACAGGGCTGGAAATGCTCCTGCTCCTGGAGCCGCTGGTGGTGGAGGAACGAGTAATAGCACAAACTTTGCTGCACTATTCAGTCTATATGATGGACTAACAACATATGCACAAAGTGCGACCACTGACGCTGATGGTAACATATTCACTTTATCGTCGGTAGAAACTGAAGGCAATAAAAATAATGTTCTACGTAGGATTACTTCTACTGGAGTTATCGTATGGGAAATCATAGTAGAGTCAAGTGACATAGACTCTGACATTGAACCGAGTCGTATTAGATTGTCACCTGATGGCCATTTGTATGTGCTCGTAAAAGCAGGCATCTCAAAATATACGACAGAGCAAGGTACTAAGCAATGGGAATATTTAGTCAATACTAGTGGTACTAACACGAGTATGATTTCTGTGGCTTTCTTGTCAGACGGTACACCGGTAACGCTTTCTAACTTTGATGATGGCGGGAATACATCTTTATTATGTACCTGGAATAAAACCACCGGTGCTAAACTCTCAGAAAAACAATTTGACTTAGAAATCGGTGAACAATATTCTCACGCCGATATATTGGTTGACGCGGAAGATAACGTAATTCTGGCCTTAGATTATGATGATAACGGATATGGTACTGTAATAATAAAATGGAATTTAGCTGTGCTGGGTAGTGAAGTATGGCGTTACGATATCCATGCAGATGATTATGATGACGAAGATCAAGACGTTACTGGATTAGGAATGGATCAAGAGGGTAATATCTATGCGAATGGCTATGGCAAAGGACTAACAAAATTAAACTCAGACGGCGAATTGGTTTGGGCCAGACTTATAGACGAAACCTTATATGGACTAGCCGTTTCACCAGTTGGAGATTGCTATATGTATGGTGATCCAAACCCTGGACTTCAGGTTACTAAAATATCATCAGACGGAGATTTACAATGGAGCTATCTCGTTACTGCAGCAGATGATTTAGACGATGCAGGATGGGATGGAAACGCACTTTCATCGGCACAATGGTCTAACGGCAAGCTATATTTAATGGCACGATATGACTGGGAAGATGATTCTCCTGAACAAGAACTTATACTTCAGGTTGGTGATCAGCAAATTTCGGGTGTTTATGGACCTTTTACTTTTACTCCATATTCTCAAAATATGATAACAGTAAATCCATCAGATAATGGACATACTGCAAGTACGACTGATACTGATATTTTAACAGATAGCGGTGCTACATTAAATACTTTTTATACTAACCTCATAACAGTTGAAATAACAAATTTACCATAAATATGAAAACATTAATAGAAAGGAACATTTTGGTTAAACGCACAGGAAAAGGCAACCAAGTAAAAACAATTTTTAACTCTACGGAAACAGATTCACCGAAGTACTTCAATATCTCAGAACTTTCAGGAAAAAGGGTGTCAGTTGAGTATTCTTACACTGAAGATTCCCTAACTAAATTCGGTTCTCTGTTTATCAGTATACCAGAGTCATTAGATGAATCTGCGGTAAAGCAACACATAATTTCTGCAATAACAGAATTTTTATTAAATCCTGCATAAACACCAAGTTTATTTTAACGTAAATAGGTGAAGATGATGAATTTTTAGTTGCGCAAAAGATATTGGAAATCAGTCTTATGTATATACTAAAATAAATAACTAAAATACTTAACTTAAATGTCATATATTAACTGGGGTTCCGAGAGCCCAGAACAACTAGCAATCAGACGCCAGCTCGAAGAGCAGGCTCTGTATGAACAGGCAGTTCGAGCAACTAGAGCTAGAAACAGGGCTGGAAATGCTCCTGGAGTTGCAGGCGGAGGATATAATGTACTTACCATACCTACTATAACTACTGACACTTATGGAAACCTAGCCGGTGGTAGTGCAGATGTGCAGGGAACAATTACAAGTGATGGTGGCTCAGCAATACTTGAAAGAGGTATAGTATGGAGTACAAGCCAGAATCCTACTATATTAGATAACAAAATATTAGGTACGGGAACTGCAGTAGGAACATTTGACCAGACCTATATAATACCCAATCCGCACGATTACATATATGTAAGATCATATGCAACTAATGCAATAGGTACAGGATATGGAACTAATCTTTACTTTGAGTTACCATGTTTTGTTAAGGGAACTAAGATAACGATTTTTGACGGAAGTAGAAAGAACATAGAAGATATATCTTATGAAGATAACCTTTTAGTATGGAACTTTGACGATGCTCAATTTGATTCTGCTAAACCTCTATGGATAATGAATCCGGTGAAGACACCATCTGTCAATATACTATTTAGTGATGGATCTAAATTAGGTATATCTGGACATCTTGATCACACCGGTGGACATAGAATATTTAACTTAGATAAAGGAGAGTTTACTTATGCAATCCCTAATGAACATACTCCTATAGGAACAAGAACGTTCACCGACCGCGGTGAGATAGTTACAATAGTAGGTAAAGAAGAAGGTGAGTTTGCCGAGATATACAATGTTGTAACTAATAGGCACCTAAACATATTCGCAGAAGGTATGCTTACTTCTAGAAGACTAAACAACTTATACCTTATAAAAGATATGAAGTTTGTCAAAGAAGAAAGAAATATAACTTCTATTAAAGAGTTTAAAGGTATACCAGAAGAATACTACACTGGCCTTAGATTAGGTGAACAGCCACTTGTTAACGTATCTGAAGGATTCCTTACTAAATCTCCAGGTGAATTAGCGTATATTCGTCCTACTATTAAAGAACTTGCAGAATGGACACTAGGATTCATTCAGAAGAAATACGAGCCGGTATATGAAGATACTATTTCTTGATCATCAAGGAGTAATGAGATTAGAGCCAGTGTGCTGGCAAACTGGTAAACCGGAACTTCAAGACTTTGATAAAGCGGCGGTTGATAACATAAATAATTTAATAAAGGAAACAGATTGTGAGATTGTAGTTTCCTCTGATTGGAAGCGATGGGTACCACTGGAAGAAATGAAAGACTTCTATATAAGCCAAGGTGTAATAAAATCGCCTATTGGATATACTCCAGACAAATCCAGTGAGATAACATCTTTAAACGACTTAGCAAGACTAAGAGTAGAAGAGATAACACAATGGCTTGACGATAATATCGTATTTACTTGGGTGGCAATTGACGACCTAGATTTAAAAAAGCTAGAAAGGTTTGTATTTATAGAAGATGCCAAAATAGGCATGACCAAAGATTCCTTACGTGAGTTAAAAGAATACTTACAAGAAGCAAATAAATAATTAAAATAATTAATACTATAGTATGTCGTATATCAATTGGGGTTCCGAGAGCCCAGAACAACTAGCAATCAGACGCCAGCTCGAAGAGCAGGCTCTATATGAACAGGCAGTTCGAGCAACTAGAGCTAGAAACAGGGCTGGAAATGCTCCTGGCGCTGCTGCTGGAGGCGGCGGAGACCAATTGACTGGTCTATATGGAGTAGGAATAGACGGTCTTATCTATAACTTAAATCGAGGAGAAGAAAATTGGCCGTATAATTATGAGCCACCATTTCCTGATATTACTCAAATTACCTTAAACACAGACGATGGATTCCTATATGCAATATTAGACTTTGAAGGCGAGATTTACTTTATTCGAATTGACAGGACAACTAGAGAATTGACATTTATTGAGAACAATATTTCAGATTTTACTACAAAAGGAGCCTCTTCTCTTTATTATGAAGGAGACGGTAAATTTATCTACGTTGATAACCTATATAAAAAAGCAATTAGTAGTATTGTTCGAATTGAACTAGACCCACTTTCACCAGAAGTAGCAACGGCAACTGAAGTTTCAGAAGTGGATGAAGGGGTAACTGGTTATATACTTAGGTACCTATTTCTTTATGAAGGAGCCACCTGGGCAGTTGCAATAAATACTGGTTTTCCAGGAGGATTTATGACTGGCCCATTTGACATTGTCTCGGGCACGTTTGACTATTCTAACATATTAGCCCCTTCGCCAAGTGAATCTAACATTAATATTACAGCAATCGAAGCAGTACTTGGAGTAGTTGAGCATAATGGTGTAGTATACGTAGACGCAGTATGGTCAGATCCTGAAGTCAATTACTATTTTGGGCTATTTAAAATGGACACTGACAATGGCGGAGCTGTCGCCCCATATTATTTGACCTTTGTTAAAGACTTAATTATCGATGCAGCAGAAGGGGTTCCGATCGCTTCAATCACTCGTTTCTAAAAAAAATTAATTATATGAGATTGTGTATACTATGCGAAGACGCAAACATCACCGACGCTCGCAAAAGATCAGCTGTCGTTTTACCAAAATACGAATTGGCTGAGAGATTACTTGAATTAAAAAAGAAAAAGGATCCTGAAGTTGTATTAGACCATTTAAAAATACCGCTTTCCTCAACTGGAGAATTACCGGCAACTCATTGGTTTTGTTTTATTAATGTAAATGAGGAGACTCATCAAAAGATGCTGGCTTCTCAAACGCATACTATTATTGAAGAGGCAGTACCTTCTGAGTTTTTAGCTAAACATAACTTAAAGAAAATAAAAAGCTTTGGTCCAGGATTATAAGTTACTCAAAGGATTTGTCAGTCGAAGCGAAACTGAAGAAATAAAGGCTTGGGTCGATAGTTTAACTATTGAGCCAGGCTCGCCGAATCATCACCTTAGTGAGTTGACTAAAGCCATAAATGGAAAATCCATTATTTTTGATATTGCCGACACTAGCTATACTAATTATATTACAAAGTTTCAATCGATCTCTGCAATCAACCGCACGCCTGTTCCAGGAAACATTATTAAATTAATTGATAGAATTGCAGAAACTTTAAAGATTTCAAAAGATCACATATTTCTACAGGCAGTAGACATGAATAGTGGTGGAAAGATTGATCCTCATTATGATGCAGCAATCGAAGGTTATATCAACTATAAATGTAACCTGAGTGTACTCTCAGAAGATTATATTATGCATATTGATAAAAATAATGTGCCAATTCAAGAAACTGATTTGTATTGTTTTGAAGCTTCTCTTTATAAACACTGGACAGATCCTTTTAAATCGCGTAGAATATTTTTAAGTTTTGGTTTTATCCTAAAATATGAAGAGGTAGGCCGAACTATAGACGATCCTCGAGTAAGACTAAGTAGACGCATTGAAAAATATTTTCAATAATTAAAAGTGGTTACTTACACTAAAATATCTTGCTTACCCTTAAATAAGAAAAACATAATATTAATACAAGATAGAGTCTATCTGACTCTTTTTTTTAATTTTTAATATATAAAAATAAAAAAATAATGGCAACAAACGTAAATTCATTGGGAGCGTTAGGTACAGGTTCTCCTGTCTATTTAAAAGACGCAATTAATCCCTTAACAGGAACAGCATACGGTACTTCTGGCTTAGCTGCAGTAGAAACAAGGTGGCCACTAGTAAAAAAGAGATGGTCAATTGACACTTTCAACTTAAGCAGTATCATTAGTTTTGCAAACGGAGGAACGCTTACTCTTAACTCTGGAATAGGAAGCGTTACTTACACTTTTGCACCTAGTAATAAATCAGTTACTGCAGCTTCTGCAAGTGGAACTGCAATTACCTACACGGCGTCGACTACTCACAATTATGTAGTAGGCCAGACGGTAACAATCAGTGGACTAACTGTTCCTACTGCAAAAACAGTGAGCACCGCCACTTCTAATGGCACGACCATAACTTACACTACTTCTTCAAGCCATGGATTTACAGTAGGTCAGAGTGTTACTATTGCAGGTCTTACTAACACTGCATTTAACGGAACTGGAACTATTGCAACTGTGCCGACTACTACTACTTTTACAATTACTAAAGCGGTTGCTTCTGCCACATTAACTGCTCAAACAGGAACAGCAACAATTTACCTACCGGCAACTACTTTGAATATCACAGGAACGATATCAACTGTTCCTACTACTACTACGTTTACGATTACTTCTAGTGCAGCGGCGGTATCGTTAACTAGCCAGAACGGAACCGCTTCTGGCTTGATTCCAAACGCTTCAACTCTAGCTAAAAACTTTTGTGGAGCAATTAATACTTCAGGCAGCACAGCGATCAACCTCTGTGCAACAGTTAGCGGGTCGAATGTGACAGTTTATAGTAAATCTGCAACTGTTACAAGCGTTATACTTGGAGGAACGCCTACGCCTAGCGGAAGCAATCCAGTCGCGAGTCGTACTTCATTGTTTGGTGGATCTACGATTGACATGACAAACGACACATTAGACTGGGTTTCTCTTCAACAGGCGATATATCAAGCCGAATCAACAAATGGAATGCAAGCGATTGAGCTTGAACCTGGAGCAAGTTATGTATTGAGCAGAGGGCTAGAACTACCAATAAAAGTAGCAGGATCGTTTAACCGATTCACAGTTTTTGGAAATAATGCAACTCTTCAAGGAGTAGTGACTAGCACTAGAATAAAACTAATGTATCGTGACTCCCCTTGTCAACACCATGCAGAAAACGGTCTACAGAGTTACCTTAATGAGATCGAAATTAGAGATCTAAAATTTAAGTTTTCAACTTTTACAACGATCAACACTAATCCTACTTCACAGAGCGTAGGTTTACTCCTAACTGGATATAAGTGTAAGGTTGCAAACTGTATATTTACCGGAGGAGATGTTGGCCTAGACTTACAATTTGCTCTTCAGACTGTCGTTGAAAACTGTACATTCCAATATCAATCAGTGTTTGGTTTAGCGTGTAGAAACGGACAATGGCAGGACGCAGCATTAGCTAATTCTCAATCTAATGGAACTATTATGCGAGACCTAAGATTCTTGTTACTAGATCGCAATAACTTTACCGATCCTGCACAATTTGCTGGAGCGTATATTGCCGGAGCGTCTGACTGTGTAATGGAAAACATTATCCTAGAAGGTTCTGCGCCAGCACGTTCAAATAACACTCTTATTGGAAATAGATGCCGTTGGGGAATTTACTTTGATAGCTTACAGTCAACTGTAGTTAAGGACTTTAGCGTTAGAAACGTTCATATAGAGAAAGAATTGCAACATTATGCTATTAAAATTGTAGGCTCTCCAGATCAACAATCGAGAATAAGTAAAATCTGTCTTATTGGCACTGGTGGATTCAACAAAATAGTTGAACATGGTCCAGGTGCAGCCGGAGTCAGTCGAATCACTTGCGAAGACTTTCCTTACGCACCTTCTGCGAGCTCAACGTTTAGCACTACTGCAGTATTCTTAAGAAACGTTGGTGCTGGAGGAGTATGGAGATTACAGGATGTTAGACCAGCTGCGCCGCTACCTTCGACTGCGGCTTCTACTGTTTATACCGAAGCTAACAACTGGTTAAATACTTCTCGTACTGATATATGGGATGTTTCAACTACTAATGAAGACGTGTACGATGGAATTTATACTTCTGGTACGTATAACACTATCACTACAACATCAGTGGTGGGAGTTAGACCTAGTAGCTCAAGATTTAGCGCAGTTCAGTTGTTACCGTAATCTTAATTTCTTAAAAAAGAAAGAGGACCGATTAGGTCCTCTTCTTGTATAGGTAGGGCAGCCTTTGAAAAACGGTCTAATAAAATACTATATTGAATTTTAAAGTTGTGTGTTTATACCGCTTTTGAAAGTGTAAACCTTGAATTTTGATGTCTCACAATCCTTATCAATACATCGCATAAGATAGTAAACGCATGATGCGTTTTTCAAAGCATCTACTAGACTACTAATCTCCAGCCGCCCTGTTTTTAGATTTGAGTAGAGTGATTGAACTTATCTAATCTCTCTTGGATCTCTTCGATCTTAGCCTCTAGAGAGTCGATCATTTTATCTTGCCAAGCAACATCAAGTGTAACTTCAACTTTTACGCGTGCATCACCGCCACTATAGCGATTAGCATATATTGCAGGATTAGTGTTAAGTGCACGAACTGCCTTTGTCATGCCCTTTAATTCAGAAATGGCAAAAATGTCTTTTCGAACGGGCTGTGATGCAGTATGGATTGCATGTTTAAGATCGACTAATTGTCCAATCTCAGCTTCCCATTCAGCATGGGTTGCAACAATATCATACGGTCGAACAATTCCTTCGTTTGCTTCAATAGCATTGTGTGCATGGACTCTTATCCATAACTTTTGAATCTTAGCGATCTTTTTGTTTTTTTCTTTTAACGCTTGTGCGATTGTCATCATATAAGTTCTTTATTTTTTAGATTTTTTATTGTCATATATTGTAAACCAGGAAAGAATAATAGCTGCAACTACAAGGTGAAGAGTTATCATTTAAGTACGTCTTCGTATTTCTTCCAGATAATGTGGTCATCATCATAGTCACGAAAAGCAAGAATAGTATTACCTATTATGTCCTTACCTATTGCGATAAAACCAAAACCTTCACAAATATACGACACGTAGTGATTGTTTTCTAGCTTTTCAGCTATCTTGTCTATATCAAAATCAGGTCTTATTCCATCTGGATTGTGAGAATCACACCATTGTTTAGAGAATTCTGCCATAATATGATTATATTACTAAATTTCTAGGGTTAGTTTAAAATTTAAGTTAACTTTATGTGCTCCCATTGATGTTTTAAACCCCACTGTAAATCTATCCAAGTAAATACTGCTTCAGCTCTCTTTATAGTTAAACTTTCTTTTGAATTACGAAGCTCTGTAATACAGAACTGTTTCCAAGCTTCATGCTGCTCTTTAGTTTCAAATTTATAGAATGTAAACCACCATTCGCCATTAGGCATTCTGCCTTCAGGAAGTACTTTTACATCTTCGAACTTAGCTCCATGTAGGTCCAATTGATTTTGAATTATCTTTATAAGAAATTCGTCGCTTTTATAACTTAATTTATTTTTTTTCATGCTTTAAATGTAACTTAAACGATTTTGAAATCTTAATTTCATCAATTTTCTATATGGTGGCTAGTATGATTTAGAAAGAGCTTTCTTAAGCTCTAAAAGGTCGGACTTATACGTGACAATCGGCTCTTGTGATTTTATTGCGGTTAACTCTCCCTCTTTTGTTTTTACTGCGCTAAGTAGGTCTTCGTATGTTTCCTTAGTTAAGGTATGAATAGGCAAACCGAGCAAGTAAGCATAGGAGCCATTTATCTCTTCAAAATTTGCAACTTCTAACGCAAGTATAATTTCTTTTTTAGGCACGTTATTGACTTTTAGCTTACCGCTAATAATCATTTTAATGAATTCTGCTTTATTTGAAAGAAGTATAAGTTCTGCACCAATTTTTTCGATTAGATATTCCTTACGCTTAATATAGTATTGCAGCCTAAAATTAACGAAATATTGGATGATTTCAATAGCATTGTTAAAAATCTTCAGATCGCCGTTTTCATCCAACACTGTAAAGTTTTCAGACTGTCGCTCTTCCATTTTTAAAAACTTACTTAGCTTATCAGTATCTTGTAGTTTCTTAAGGTCCTCTCTACGAAACTTAACAGTATAATTGATGTCTGCCTTGCAACGATTATCGTAACCTGCGATTCGGCGAACTTCTTCTAATGCATTTAAGTGAGTATCGAATTTTTCGTAAGTAACCGAAGGCGGAACTTCTAATATATCAACTGATGTCGTGTTCTTTACTTCGTAAATACCATTAAAGATCCATGCGTTTGGATTATCAGCATCCTTTGAACAAGTACCTGAAAAACCATTATACCATGGAGTAGGTTCCTTGTATTTCTTGCCATCTAATTCTTTTAAGCAGGCATCTATTAGTTCTAAAGGATTACGATTTAGAATATTTGTTGCAAAACCAACTGCAATTCCGCTACCGCCATTCAATAAAACTGTAGGAATGATAGGTAGGAAATACTTAGGTTCTATCTCGCTGCCTTCCTCGTAACGCGGGGTGAGCAATTCAAAGTCCATATACAATAACCTAAAGTTCTTATGTAGCTTCGTTGAGATGTAACGAGGGGCGCCCGCTTCAGGCGAACGTATCGAACCAAACTGACCTATTTCTTCAAGAACGGGCATTGAGTTTTTAAATTTCTGTGCCATTCCAACGATCGCTCCATTTAAGGAACCATCGCCATGATGGTAGTGAGCATCAGATGCTACTTTACCTGCAAGTTGAAATATTTTCAATGGCTTTTCGCTCCCGTTTCTCCAAACCTTATCTGCAACAAAGATTACTTTACGTTGGGTTGGCTTAAAACCATCGATTACTGAAGGAATCGCTCTTTCTTCAACAACATATATTGCATATTCTCGATAGTCTTCATCGAGATATTTAGTAACTGACTTTATTTCTGGTAATACTGATTTCATTCTTTGTTTTCTTTTCTCTTTTTATATTCAATTGTGATCGCGGTACCACCAAACGAACCTATCGCGGCTGCAATCATTAGCGTATTATCGTGCACATAGTTTGTAGTAACAACCGCACCAGCAAAAAAGAGCAGTACTGCCCAAGTTCCAGCCTGAATTGCTCTGCGCTCACCAACTTTAATGAAATAGTACGCCCAACAAACATCAGTGACTGCCATTGCAATCATTACTACGGTAAATTTTATAAAATAGTCCATCTTTATTCTGTTATTTTAAGAATTCTCTCCTTACGAGGTGTAGAGTCTGGTCCAAACCACGCGTCTAAGCTTTCCTTATAATTTAAGTCATTTTTTATCTGAATTAGCTTTGGTGAATTGATAATTTGCTCATATTCGTCGGACTCAAGTGCAGCTAATCCCTTTTTATATTCAATATTCCAAGTTTTAGCGTTGTTCTTTGCTGCCCACTCATCGAATTCCTGATTTGTGTAAAAATTAAGAGAGTCTTTTCCTTTTTTTGCAACAACCAGAGGAGTCATTACTTTATAAACTCTACCTTGATCAAATAGCTCCGGCCAAAAGCGATTAAAGAAATTAATTAATAAAGCGGCGATAGAATTTCCATCTGGATCAGCATCTGTGTAGATATAGATCCTTCCATAACGTAAACTTTTAGGTTCTTCGCCTAATTTTAGGCCTAATGACGCCATTAGCTGCACTGCTTCATCGTTCTTGATGATTTCTGTGCTCTTCATTTCGCTTACGTTAAGAAACTTACCCTTAAGTGGAAATGCTCCCATCGTTTGAGTGTCTCTAAACTTACGAACTGCAGAAAGAGCGGATAAACCCTCATAAATTCCTAAAATACAAATTCCACGATCGCCTTTTCGTTGTGCATCGATTAATTTAGGTATTTTTGTCTTATCAAGAGTGCTATTTAGTTTTCTTAATTCAGCTCTCTCTTGTGCAAGAGCTTTTTTCTCAATCCAATCTAATACCGATGCGATAATTTCGGATTTAAACACCAATTTTGCGATTTTTTCGCTTACTTCATGCCTAGTTCCAAAATCTTTAGGTTCAGTAATTAGCTTTTCTTTAGTCTGTGAACTAAAGGAAGAGTTGATGATAGTGCTATCGATAAAAATCGCAAGGTGATTTCGGATTTCGTTAGGTTTTACGTCAACTTTATGCTTTTTCTTGATCATTTCACGTAATTGTGCGATCAATTGATTAGCGATATATTCAACGTGGGCACCACCGTCTTTAGTGTGAACTGAATTTACAAAACTTACGTTAGCAAATCCATTTTCAGAAGCAGCAAACGCAATTTTCCAATCCTTTGACTCTTCATAAAAGAAAGAATCAGTATATAGAGTTACGTATTCTTCAAATGTTTTAAATCGTAGAGTAAAGTCCTGCGTTTTGCCCGATAAAATCTTTGTAACTTTAACAGTTAGCTTATTATTACAAGCAGCCACATCTAAGCATCTCTTAAAAATAATAAAATATGAGGTTTCATCGATTTCAGTCATCTTAAACCTCTCTAAATCGGGTAAATATGAGATTTCGGTGAATCCTCGCTTTGCTGGAGAAACTTTTGCTTTTGTTCTATTGTGCATGTTATCAGTAAACTCCTGAGTAAATGCATTTTTTCCATCGCAAGTTGAAATATTGAATCTTTTTGAAAAGATATTCGTTAGCGTTGAACCTACACCGTTTGTACCTGCAACTGTTCGTTGCTCAGTATCATCAAAATTAGAACCCGCTTTTAGATTTGAGAAAATCATTTCGGGAATCCATTCTTTGTGCACAGGGTGTTTAGCTACTGGAATTCCGCCGTTATCCCAAACTGATATTTCGCTAGAATCTAAATTAAGCGTAACTCTAATTTCATTTAGTTTTGGATTACGACGATGCTCATCGACGGAATTTGAAATAATTTCATCGAAAAGCTTGATAAATCCAGGATTGTAGGTTGATTCTGCGCTCCATACCTTTTCACCATCATATAAGTGTTGATCTCCAGTGTGAGGAGTAATCGAACCTATGTACATAAAAGGGCGTAGTAGCACGTGCTCAATATCGGTGAGCTTTTGATATTTTTGTTCTATGCCTTTTTGCTTTGCCATTTACTTTTTTGCTAATTTTTTTATCTTAAGTGCCTCCATAAAATACGGTGGAACATTCTTTTTATCTAATATTTGATCAAAGCATTCATCTAATATATATGTTTCTGCCCAGTCATCATCGTTTCGAATTGATCTACCGTATGCTTGTAATAGATCAATTAGAGTCTTCCAATTATACCAATCTGGTCTAGTTTCTAAACGTTTTTTGATTTTAGTACTCATTAAATTTGGAAAAGGAACTTTAAGAATCACCTGAAATCTCGACAATTCGTCCTTTAAGTCTACACCATTAATCATCGATGGAGAAACTAATACTGTTTCATGTTTTGAACTAAGATGTTCTTCAAGAGATTTTTCTCGAGTTGCAGTATCGTGAAACAAGAGTCGGTTATCCTTGATTGCAGATTTTATCCAATTACTAAACTCATAATTTGAAGTATGAATAATGCCTTTATTATTAACATTCTTTTCCAAGATTTTTTCCAATATTGGAACTGCTCTTGCAAAAGATTCTTTTTTATTGTAATAAGACATTTTTCCAAACTTTAAGTAAACAACTGGGCGTTTTTCTGCTGCAAAAGGGCAAGGAAGAGCTAAGTAAGTAGACTCATCTTCATCGATTCCAACGATAAATGAAAAGAGCTGACGATCTAATATTGTGCCCGACATAAAAATAACATGATCGTACTTATCCCAAAACATTTCCTTAAGATAAATGTTTCCCCAAATAGGCTCTACCAAGATTCTGGTCTTTCCATACTGATCTAAATCCTTTTCAAAAGTCCAATTACTAACGTAATTTTTCTTATCATTGATAAAACGGTTGTACTTGCAAACTGATTTATCGATATGATCCGCTTTTTTTATTAGGTCAAGACGCTTAGCTCTTTGTCTAGTTTCCTTTGCTTCATCTAATAATTCGATAAGTCGACTATTAAGTATAGGAGTAACGATTGATGACACCCATTCAGCAAGCTCAGATATTGAAGTAATATTGTCTAGATCCTTTTCCATCCACTTCTGCCAAATATCGAACTGCTTTAAACTTCTTTCTGAAAAAACTGAAGCAATAAAGTCACAAAACACCTCTTCGAATGCATGAGCTTCGTCGATTATTAATAACTTTGAATTACGATCGGCCATCAACTCTGGAGAATACATCGAGTATGATGTAATAAGGTGAAAGTTGGTTAGGCTTAAAGGATTTCGAATAAATTGTGATTGTGCTATCTTATGAGGACACACTTCACATTTTTTATCAGCTGCCTTGTTTAAGATCTGTGCATCGCCGCATCCCATGTTGTTGCGACGACACCAATAATTGTTTTTACCTTTTAGATTGGCTGCAAAACTAAAGTCTCTGATGTATTGATCCTGTAAGAGCTTGGTATTGGTGACAATGTCTACCCTGGCTTTTTTGTTGATTTCTTTACGATACCAATCAGCGATCATGATGGCAGAATATGATTTTCCAACTCCAGTCGGCGCATCGATGATCACAAATTTTTTGCCAGAAGAAATTGAGTCTTTAGTAAACTGGAGTATTTCTTCTTGTTGGTGTCGAGGAGTAAACTCCAATTGGATTTCTGCCATTGTAAGTATTATCTACTAAAAAAAAGCTATCAGTTTTAGCTAGAGGAGTCGTTCAGTCTCAATCCATAGCTTAGATCAAAAAATAAAAACTCGCGTTCTGCCATTTTTTTAGTAATCTTAAAAACCTTTCGAGATTCGGCAATAAACCATATTTTCCATTCGGCATGTTGTTCCATGGTCATAGTGTTGTTACTAAACCATGCTTCACGATCAGTTTCTAAAACAGAGTGATCGATGCCAACAATGTCCAGCTGCTTATGCACTGCGTCCATTGCAAAGTTCTCGCGTTTTGTTCTATTTTTAATTTCAGTCATTTTTATCTTTAAGTTGTGATTTTGAATACCATAAAGTACGTCCGTTTGCGTCGAGAATAGAATGCTCTGCCTTGCCATAACATTTTATCCAGTCAGAAAATCCATTTTTTGGCACTTGAAATGGATTTTTCCAATCCTTAAGCTGTCCTCCTCCAATCATATACGCTTCATATGAAACTTGGGTGCACAAATCTAAGAGCACAGGATTATTTATGATTGCTTCACGTGCAGATTCAAAAGGATCTTGGTTTGCTAGATAGAGGATTTCGGCACGCAAATAATTACCGATACCGTTGAAATATTTTTGATCCATCAGGAGAAGATGAATTGCTTTTAAAAAGACTTTTTTGTTTAGGCTATTTATCACATTAGTTTTAAATAGACTAGTCTCCTTTACTGGACATGGTCCTCTATTTGGAGACCAGTCTCCCCATTTCCATTTAGCAAAACGACGCACATCAACTAAAAAAAGCGCCTTTTTATCGATAGTATTGAAGATTAAGTGACTATGTTTGGGTTTAGAGTCACGATCGCCAAAAACCCAATATCCTGACATGCCCATCGAAACAGACAGTGTATATATGTCTGCGCCAGAAGAGAGAATAAGACGCAATTCTTTGCCCCTGGCCTCAGCCGAGATGGAAAACATCTGTAAATTAGATGGCTGCACTACTCCCAAGCGCTTTGAAACTTCTGGTGAAGTTCCAATTGACCAAAAGTCGTGATTTTTACAGACTGACGTGATATATTCTGACATTATTTTAATCTCTGCAAGTTCAGGCATATGTACAGTTTTTGGCTATTTTACTAAAAGATACTATAAATTTCGCACAGAATAAAAGATAAATAATAAAAAAATCTAGGACAAAATGAGTAATCCTGTAATGAATTACAATCAGTTCATGTCAGCTTTCAAAAAAGCAGCATCTGGATACAGCGGAAAAGCTGATACTGGGAACAACGATGCAACTGGCACGCAAAAAGTTAAACAAGAACTTGCTGCAGGTCCAGTTAAGGGTAAAGGTACTCCTCAAATCGATAAGTACACTAAGCAATACCTTAACACTGTTAAGAAGAAGAACGTTGTTGGTAAGAAATAATTAACCTCTGATGAGAAAAGCATTCGAAAGCTTTGATAGGTTTGCCTTATATGAAAAAAAGGGAGACTTAAAAAAGTTAGTCGGCAAGGACGACGATGAGGAACTTACGGTAAACGACGCTAAAAAACTTGGCGTTAAGATCGCTAATATGGATGGCGAAGACAAGAAGAAATACGTAGGTATCATAAACTTCTTAGGAGCTTCATGCAACATCTATAACGAGATCTGGAAAAACTACAAACGCACACGAGATCGCAAACAGTAAAATGACTAAAATACTTGAAGCATATGGAGATGAGGCTAGCGCAAAAGACGGAGGTTTCGTCTTTCAGGCGATAGTTAGTCATTCGATAAAATGGGAAATTGTTAATGGTGAGACCCGAATCGATCCTAAACAAATTAATGCCGTTTTGCATCAAGTAGATATTTTTCCAGATATCAAGTTTACTGAAGGTCATGCAACTCTTAATTATGTTATTCTAAGCGAAGTCAATCTCTTAAAGAGAAAGTTTGAACTTGCTAGCGAGGCAATTAAAAAGCGCCTTAATTTAGAATATGCAGAAGAGTTAAAACGATTAAACGGTGCAGGCACTATCTTGACCGCGAATAAAAAACACGAGGTAGACGCAAAATATTTTGCAAATACTTATTACGAGGTGACTTTGTCCACCAATAGACTTGTATTACGAGAAGTATCAACAAGCGGATTGAACTCAGGGTCACCTCGAATCGTGTTAAAAGTTTCAACAGGGATGGTAGACAGTCTAGACGGAGCGGCTGCTCCAACTTGGGATGCATTTTCAATTAAAGCCGAAGGTTTGGGCTATGATTTAATCATTAAAAACGATTCTGATCCAATCGCATCAATCAAAGAATACGACGAGGTAGAAAAAATTGAAGACGTGGTTTTTAGAACTATTGTTCCTTCACTGATACTTGAATTCAAAGGAGACAGAATTGCAATTGATACTTATTCGAATCGCTCTGCACTAATCACAGCAAACGTAAATAAAGACTATGTAAATCTCTTTAACGTTGAGGATGAGACAAAACACAAGCCTGCTGAATCCTCTACAGAAAACAAATAAATAAACAAAATAATCAATACATAATGGCCGGTTTACCACATTGGGATAATTCAAGAGCTGCTACTAATTATTATGAGCCGATTTTTCAAAATCAGTTTGAAGTAATTATTACACCGCCTTCAACGATCACAGAGAACGTTGATCTATTGGTAGAACACGTAATGACAGTTACGGGTCTTCCTGAACTGACTCCACCAGATCCTGTGACTCAAACATATAAGTTTGCAAAACGTTCTTATTCTGGAGCAATACCTAAGGATACTATTGTTGATCTTGAAATCAAGTTTTCAGTAAACTTGAACGAGGACAACAACATGTATATTTACAATACTCTTAGAGCATGGGCAGACCTTGCGTACGATCCTTTGACTGGACGTCAAGGTTTAAAAAGAGATTACTGGGGAGAAATCTATATCGCAATCTTTAATAAGGCTGGAGATATTTTCAGAGAATTTAGATTTACGCCTGTAATTCCTCAAGGAAACTTTACTCCAATATCATTAGATTATATGTCAAATAATCTTTATGAGATTACTGCCAAGTTTAGATCAGATTCTTGGAAAGAAACTAGAGTTGGTCAAATTAGCGTATAAAAAGAATTTATCTTAAGAATGGAAATGTTTAACGTACATCGCAGAGACGTCTTTAATTTTGACGACTATATGGACCTAAAGAAACCAGGTTTCGGTGGGCCAAATTCTGCAAAAGAATATAGAGACGGTCGCGGAAACATCGCGAATCCAAAACCGAAATTAAAGGAGTATCAACGAGTAGTTGAAAGAGATCCTCTTTTTTCTCACCCTCACTATAACTCAACATATAAAGCAATGACTCACGATGTTGTTTATAAGCAGGCAAAGAAAAAGCCATTCACCTATAAGGATCCATATATCACAGCTATACCTGTTGTACAAGTAGGCGCTATGCAAGAAGGACGTGCGTGCTCTTCTTTTGAAAATTTCCTAAATGAAGCTGAAATGCAGCCTTCAATGCAGCCTTCAATGAAAGGAGGTAGAATGTTTAAGTTACGTGGTAAAACTGATCGCGATGCAATGTCAATGGCTGAGGAGATCTTGTTAGACGAGCGTATTGACTACGACTCATTAGCAAATCCGCCTGCTGGAATCAACGGTCGAGGTTTTAAAAATAAAGCTGGCGAAATAGTTGCATTTGTTGACACAGATCGTCGTGAACTTGTAGTTTTACCTAATTCTTCTCAAATGTCGAATATGGATTATCAAAGAATTCAGGATCCAAACATGATGCAACAGGCTGAAGAGCCTAGTGAAGAAACGGAAGATTTTTATGATGACCTAGAAGATCGTGATAAAGAATATTACGATGACGAAGAGGATGCGGCTGAAATCGACGATACGGAAGACTTATATACTGAACCAGAAGAAGAATATTATGGTGACGAAAAAGAAGAGACTGAGGAAATCGAAGGTGAAAGACCTATTGAACCTACTGAGTCAGACGTTGAATCATTATTAAGATCCTTTGAGACTGAAGACGGAGAAGAGGAAGAAGAAATTTAAAAAAATTAAAAAGTAATGGCAACAACTCTTGATTATGCAAACTCTCTATCGATAGGTTATTCTGCTAGTAACGGTGCTACAACAAATTGGGCTCCAGTTACGGTAACTATTTTTACATGTCCAGTGGGTAAGACATATCTTCTAAAACAGATAACTTATTCATGGTTTGGAGACATTGCTGGCGGTGGTGAACTGCGGCTAACAACTACGATAACTATCGGTAGTGGCGCACATCCAGCAGTTTATTCAAGAACGGATTTTGTTAGAACTGCTGCCCTAGCGCAAAACGACAACTGGTGCTACAATTATATTGATCTTTTTCAAGAATTCCCAGTTAATCCTTCAGACCTTATTCAGGTAACCGTTCAAGGAGTAGGCTTAGCTCCCCAATCTAGCACATATAATGTAAAGATAGCAATGGCTCTTGTTGCATACTCTTAATAGATGATAAGGTAGTAAAGAAAAAGGGAGCATTTTTTGCTCCCTTTTTTATATTATGATCTTTTCTAGATTTTCAATATCGCTAATTTCATCTTCACCAGAAGACTTAGGTTCAATTAGGTGATAAGTAAAAGTAAGATTAGTGTATTCTTCTTCAATAAAAGAAATCGTATTTAAGATTATCGAAGACGAAAGATTAGAGTTTAAGTAGATAACTCTCTTGTATTTTTTATTTTTAATATTGATTGCTTTGTCTAAGAGTTTTTTGATCTCGTAATTAAGCAGGAAAGACTGCACTTTATTTGGAATGATAAATTTCGTCTTAAACTTGTCTTTTATTATCTTACTAACATTGAGCACATAGTCTTCTTTGCTCTTTTTATTAAAGGCACCGATAAAATTGCGGTATTCCCGTACAAAAACGATTGACACTTGTCTGTCTTCCATTTATAATTCCATTTTTAATACATCGATCATCGCTTCACGTAAGATCGCTAGACCTGCGACATCTCTATATTCATCAGCATAAATCACTCTTTTGATTCCTGCCTGTACTATCAGTTTTGAACACTCTCTACATGGGGACATAGTCACATAGAGAGTTGCACCCTCTATGTTTTGTGAAGACTTTGCAACCTTTAGGATTGCATTTGCTTCTGCGTGCAAAACATACCAATAAGTATTGCCATTTAGGTCCTCGCAATCGTTTAGGAAGCCCTTAGGAGTACCATTAAAGCCGTCTGATATGATCATGCCGTCCTTCACGATAATCGCGCCAACCTTCTTCTTATTACAGCAGGAAAGAGACGACCACTCACAGGCCATTTTTAAATAGGTCTTATGGTATTTGAGGTCCTTTACTGTCATTTTTTAATTTTTCAGGTTGTTCGGTAGGTTTGTGAAAAAGAAGAGTAGAAATAATAGTTATTCCTAACCACTGTCGATAGTTGATCTCGTACCCAGCCACTTTATCTACATGACATGAATAATATGTCATGTAGCACAGTGCAGCAACCAAAAAGACAGCCGCCACTTTTACTATTAGGATAATCATAGGGTGTTTCATAAATTATTTGATATTTTCAAGAATCCAACTTATCAGAGGATCTGTTGATGTAAAGTCAGAGCTACTAAAATTATAAAAAAGATCTCGCATAGCTTTAGTTGGGTCTCCACAAGAATCAACGAGTAATTCGTTTACTCCAGGAATAGAATCTCCTTCGAATGAAACATCTAACATTCGATTGATTAGATCAAAATGGTGTTCATAAATATGAAATGAGTTTGCAATGTGAGTGTAAGTACCCAACCGCAGATCTGGATAGGTAGAACGAAGTTGCTTACATAGGTGATTCTGTAGCACAGTAAAGAACGCAACATCTGTTGGTAATCCCCAAACCACATCATTACTTCTCATCGAGACTGTAAAATTAAGACGATTATTCCTAATCTGAAAGATACCATACATAGTACATACAAAATCCTTATTTGTTATGTACTGATGACTCGGTAAATTAAAATGCATAATAGCTTGGCGCGAGTCTTTGTCCTTTTGTAAAGACATTAACGCCCATTGATACTGGCTAAATCCATGTTCGTTAAGTTGAGTAAAGAGTAGATTACCATACGACGAATTGGCAGTTCCATCCTCATTTTGAATAGATTCCCAAAACTTAGCGTACTTCTTGATAAATGCTACATCGTTTCTGCCCATAAAATACCATAACATCTCTGCAGCAACATATTTTTTCTGAGAAGAACGAACTGGATTTTTATAAAGACATGATAATGGATTCTCTAATACTAGAGCCACATTCGTATTTTCTTTTACGCTTAGCTCTCTAGGTCGGGTCTCATACTCTGGATTCTGTATAAGATCCATGAGACTGTATTTGTAAAGAGAAGCAAAGCTTGCTGCGCGATATACTTTCATACTTTAATTTTATACACACCAAGTTTGCAATGGTTTATTCGTAGGGATAAATAATAAGAAAGTTCGCTTAATGACGCAAACTGGATTTGTTTATCCAATTATTAGCTTTTCTCTAATAGATTACACTAAGATAGCAAACAATGCATATTTTATTGGGTTTGACCTCGATAATGGAGGCAAGCTCTGTAAAATGGACAAGTTTGGTGTTGTCACCATTATCGAAGGAGGCGGAAGCGCAGTTGTCAATTTAGATGATTTAGGTGATGTAACTCTTGGAGTTCTAAATAGTGGCGACGTTCTATATTATGATGGCACAAAATGGGTAAATCAAGCAGGTGCAGCTGGGACTTCTGGTACTAGTGGATCGAGCGGTACATCAGGTAGCTCTGGCACTAGTGGTTCTTCCGGAACGAGCGGAGTAGATGGAACTTCAGGATCAAGCGGAACAAGTGGCTCATCGGGTACAAGCGGTAGCTCAGGTACTAGTGGAAGCGGTACTTCAGGTTCTTCAGGTTCAAGCGGAAGCTCTGGAACCAGCGGAAGCGGTACTTCAGGTAGTTCAGGAACTAGCGGAGTCGATGGTACTTCAGGTAGTTCAGGAACTAGCGGAGTCGATGGTACTTCAGGTAGTTCAGGAACTAGCGGAGTCGATGGTACGTCTGGGTCTAGTGGTACGAGTGGAATAGATGGTACGTCTGGGTCTAGCGGTACAAGTGGAATAGATGGTACGTCTGGGTCTAGCGGTACAAGTGGAATAGATGGTACGTCTGGGTCTAGTGGTACGAGTGGAATAGATGGTACGTCTGGGTCTAGTGGTACGAGTGGAATAGATGGTACGTCTGGGTCTAGCGGTACGAGTGGAATAGATGGTACGTCTGGGTCTAGCGGTACGAGTGGAATAGATGGTACGTCTGGGTCTAGCGGTACGAGCGGAGTCGATGGAACTTCAGGTTCAAGTGGTACAAGTGGAACTTCTGGTTCTTCTGGAACTTCAGGCAGTTCAGGTACTTCTGGTTCAAGTGGTACATCTGGATCCAGTGGAAGTTCTGGTAGCTCAGGAACGTCAGGTTCTTCTGGATCAAGTGGTACTTCAGGTAGCTCAGGAACTTCTGGTTCGTCAGGAACATCTGGTTCTTCAGGATCAAGCGGATCTTCTGGAACTTCAGGTTCAAGTGGAACATCCGGTTCTTCAGGAACAAGCGGTAGCTCAGGTTCTTCAGGATCAAGCGGAACATCCGGTTCTTCAGGATCAAGCGGTACATCAGGTTCTTCTGGTTCAAGTGGAACATCTGGATCTTCTGGTTCAAGTGGAACATCTGGATCTTCTGGTAACTCTGGAACTTCAGGCAGTTCAGGTTCATCCGGTACATCAGGTTCTTCAGGAACAAGTGGTAGCTCAGGTTCTTCTGGATCAAGTGGTACATCTGGTTCAAGTGGTAACTCAGGTACTTCCGGTTCTTCTGGAACTTCAGGATCTAGTGGAACATCTGGTAGCTCAGGCTCTTCAGGTACATCAGGTTCTTCCGGTTCAAGCGGAACGAGCGGTTCATCAGGAACTTCTGGTTCTAGCGGTAGCTCAGGAACTTCCGGTTCAAGTGGTTCAAGCGGAACATCTGGTTCATCAGGAACTTCCGGTAGCTCAGGTTCAAGCGGAACTAGCGGTAGCTCAGGAACTTCAGGTTCAAGCGGTTCTTCTGGAACTTCAGGATCTTCAGGTTCTTCTGGAACAAGTGGTAGCTCAGGTACATCTGGTTCTTCTGGCTCTTCTGGAACATCAGGTAGCTCAGGTTCATCAGGCACATCAGGATCGTCTGGTTCTTCAGGAACTAGTGGTTCTTCAGGTATAAGTGGTACATCAGGTTCTTCAGGAACTTCAGGTTCTTCTGGAACATCAGGATCAAGCGGTTCATCAGGCTCTTCAGGAACTAGTGGATCTTCTGGATCAAGTGGAACTTCAGGCTCTTCGGGAACGAGCGGTTCGTCAGGTTCAAGCGGAACTTCTGGTTCTTCTGGAACATCAGGTTCTAGCGGTTCAAGCGGAACTAGCGGTTCGTCAGGAACAACCGGCTCATCTGGAACTTCTGGAAGCTCAGGCTCTTCAGGAACAAGTGGTACATCCGGTTCAAGCGGCTCATCTGGTACTTCTGGAAGCTCAGGGTCATCGGGCACAAGCGGCTCATCTGGAACTTCCGGTTCAAGTGGATCAAGCGGAACTAGTGGTTCTTCAGGTAACTCTGGAACAAGCGGCTCATCTGGAACTTCCGGTTCTTCAGGAACTAGCGGTTCTAGCGGTTCTTCTGGAACTTCAGGTTCAAGCGGTTCTTCAGGCACTAGCGGATCTTCAGGTAGCTCAGGATCTTCAGGTAGCTCAGGATCTTCAGGTACTTCGGGTTCTTCTGGAACATCTGGTTCTAGCGGTTCTTCTGGAACTTCAGGTTCTTCAGGTAGCTCAGGATCTTCAGGTAGCTCAGGATCTTCAGGTACTTCGGGTTCTTCTGGAACATCTGGTTCTAGCGGTTCTTCTGGAACTTCAGGTTCTTCAGGAACATCAGGGTCAAGTGGTACTAGCGGTTCTTCAGGAACATCAGGGTCAAGTGGTACTAGCGGTTCTTCAGGAACATCAGGGTCAAGTGGTACTAGTGGTTCTTCAGGAACATCTGGGTCAAGTGGTACTAGTGGTTCTTCAGGTTCAAGTGGCACTTCTGGATCAAGCGGAGTAAGTGCAGACGGGTCAACACATGCAAATGCAAGTAATTTAGGTACCTCT
>Ga0209596_1000088_pt1 | contig 79049 bp, 73 predicted proteins | sample M_130807_MF_Meta_FD_187314 | JGI IMG/M metagenome (GOLD analysis project Ga0209596, IMG submission 187314) | Freshwater microbial communities from Lake Montjoie, Canada to study carbon cycling - M_130807_MF_MetaG (SPAdes) (version 2) | ecosystem: Environmental > Aquatic > Freshwater > Lake...
CCTTGCCGACCGCTTAAACACTTCCTTTGAACTCGGCATAAATGAAGAATCTGATCCAGATGAATATACTCCAAAAATTTCCTCAACTATTCTAGAAGACGGTCAACACCGCTCACTCTCTACCTCCTCTGAAAAGAAGAAACTCATCTCTAAAATCAAGAAAAAGAATCCCAAGACTGTTGTAAATGAAGACTGGAACACAGACGAACTCTCTCAAAGACTCGAAAGCCTAGATGTCGAAGAAGATTCCGAAGATTATGAAAACGACGACGATGAGGTTGAGGATGAAGAAGGCGACGAGGAAGAAGAGGAGGAAGGTGATGATGAGGAAGGCGACGAGGAAGGTGATGAGGAGGAAGGTGACGAGGAAGGTGATGAGGAAGAAGGAGATGACGATGAGGAAGATGATGATTACGAAGAAGATAATTACGAACAAGAGGAAATGGATTTTAATGATGATTAGGAAGAAATATATATAATAAATGAATAATATTTTATTATTTTTACTTGCTTGTATTCCCGTTCGTCTGGGTTTATGTGTGTTAGCTTACAAGTTGTCTAAGAAAAATCTTCCTTATTTAGGACTTATATTAGCTCTGATAGGCATATCTTTCTTATATTTATTTTTTACCGACTCTAGAATGAATGCACCCGAAGCAAAAGGTCATACTTGGTGGAGTCATTACCGTTTAATGCATGGAATGTTATACTTAACCGCAGGTATTTATGCTCTACGTAAGGAAAATATAGCTTGGATTCCTTTACTAGTGGATGTAAGTTTTGGAATAGTGGTGTTTAGTCAGAATAGGTTGTTTTAATTTTTTTTCTTGTTAAAGATAAAAAATGGATAGTGAAATTGGTAATGATATTTATTTTAGTAATGATCTAAATTTATTTTTAAAAAAATTACTTGAATTTTTTAAGAACGGAGAGATAACTAGAGAAACTTTAATATCAGAATATAATAACACACTAAAAAATAACATTTCTATCGACAAAATTATAAATGATATTCTTCCAGTCTTCTACTCAAATGGCACATATGTACTTGAAAAGTGTATAGAATTTTTATGTGATGTATACAACCCTGTGATAGTAAGAGAAAAATTTTTACAGATAACACCTAAAGAATCTAGAAAAGACGAATACAATACAATAATTCTACCATTTATATCGAAAACAATACATGAATGGGAACGTAAAAAAATGTATAGTATTAAAATATTATTAGATAAAGAAGGAAATCCATATATACCAAGTGATTTAAAACGTTTAGTTGGAGATTTTTCTGGTATTGGTGCTGGTGCTGGTGCTGGTGCTGGTGCTGGTGCTAGTTTTAGAAAGTCGACTAGAAAGTCGACTAGAAAAGGTAAAAAGTCCCTTAGAAAGTCCTCTAGAAAGTCAGCAAGAAAGTCCTCTAGAAAGTCAGCAAGAAAGTCCTCTAGAAAGTCCTCTAGAAAGTCAGCAAGAAAGTCAGCAAGAAAGTCAGCAAGAAAGTCAGCAAGAAAGTCAGCAAGAAAGTCCTCTAGAAAGCCCGCAAGAAAGTCCTCTAGAAAAGTTAGAAAGTCAGCAAGAAAGTCAGAATAGATTGTTTTATTTTTTTTTCTTGTTAAAGATAAAAAATGGCTGACGAAAAATTATTAGAGTTTGACACCCAATATAATAATTTTAAAAAAAAATTAGTAGCATATTTTATCGCTAAAAAGTTAACTATTGAAATGTTAGAAAAAGAATTTAACGAACTAAAACCTCATATTTCTCAGTATATTTCTTTGGGTGAATATAGTGGTTTACGGCAAATCATGTTGGATGTGATTGGAGCTGTAATAGATGAATTTCCCATCAGAGGAGGCCGCATCCCATCTGAAGAAGAAGTAATAAGACTTTTAAAAGAAAAAGAAATAAGACAATTTATAATATTTTTATGTCCAATATATGGCGTTGAACCTATAAGAAAAGAGCTTGAAAATAACTTTTTTAATCAACTTTATAGAATTTATATTGGCAATATACCACATCCGCGAGATGACGGTTCGGAAGGCCCTAAATATAGAAAATATATGAGAGTAAAAGGTATGTATGAGAAATTAATAGAACCAGATATACTGATAACAATAAATGAATGGAACAGTAAAATGATAATCCTTACTGACAAGACTATGAATGAAGGTAGAACACATGAAGGTAAACCTTTACCTAACCTGGGACCTGATGTACGAAAAAAAGTAGTACAGCTTTTAGGTGCGACGACATATGGATTTAGAAAGTCCTCTAGAAAATCTAGAAAAGTTAGAAAGTCCTCTAGAAAATCTAGAAAATCTAGAAAGTCGGCTAGAAAATCTAGAAAGTCGCCTAGAAAGTCGCCTAGAAAGTCGGCTAGAAAATCTAGAAAGTCCTCTAGAAAATCTAGAAGATAAGTGAGAAATTAAATTATTTAATAATTTAATTTGTTATACTTTTAAGGTTGCAAAGAAGTTGATGCGATTGAGTTTAATTTTTTCTGAGAGTTTGGAGGTTTTGATTTTCTCAATAGCTTTTAAGAATTCTATTACGAGGGAGTCTAGGTTTGGAATTTCTTTATTAACTATTTCTCGTAAAATCATTCTGACTTGTTCTTTTACTTCTGTTGGTTCATTTAGTGATTTTTTCATTCCAAATGTAAAAGATTCTCTTTCTAGTTCGTCGAATGTTTCTGGGAAACCTATGTCCTCTTCTTCGTCTTCTCTGTCGTCTTCTCTGTCGTCTTCTCTGTCGTCTTCTCTGTCGTCTTCTCTGTCGTCTTCTCTGTCGTCTTCTTCATCTTCATTAAACTTGTCGACGTCTATGAATAGGTCATCTTTGAATGGGTCAATCTTAACATCATCTCCTTCGGGTAATTTGTCGTATTTTACTTCTTTTCCGATTATTATACCGGTTGCTAGATCGATATCGTGTTTACCGAAAGGGATGTCTTCTGCGTATTGGTATTTGAATGATTGTATTCCGGAGAGAATATTAGCTAAAGCGGAAGCGATGCAGTTATCTTGAGAGTCTGCTAGATTTACAGGTATATTTTCGCATGTATTTTTCCCGGAGATGACAAGTTCGGAATTTACGATAGCTTCTCGGATGGATCGTTGAGTTTTATTTTTTAGTCTGTTAACGGCGAATTGTATGAGAACGGAAAGGTAGTTCCAGAATATTTGAGAGATATCTTGGATAACGAACTGAAGGTGTTTAATTTCATCTTTTTGTTCTCCTTTGATTCTGTTAATACGTTCAGTGAATTTTTTAATTTTTTCTTGATATTGAGCTATATCTTCTTTTTTAATTTTTTCGGGGATGCCATAGTGTATAAGACGATCTTTTATTTGTTTTTTGTTAAAGTCGTATATAGCTTTCTGTCGCTCGTTTAGGTCTAGAACAGGTTCTGTTAATTTTAGCCATTCTTCTTCTCTTTGTTTTCGAAATTCTTTTTCTAGGGTTTCTATGTCTTCTTTTTGTGTTAAAGAGTCTAATCTTCGTTGTTGTTCTATTCTTAAATCTTTCATATATTTATATATTTTTGAGTAAGGTTTTTTCGGCTTTAATATTTCTTTTAGAAATTCTATCCATTCTTCTCTTTGTTTTTCTTCGAAACTTTCTTTTACTTTTTCTGATGTGATATCACGTTCGAATTCCTGTAATAGACTTTCTTGGTATTTTTCTATTTGTTCTTTAGAGGGTGATGTTTTGAGGAATGATTCCATGAGGGCTGCGAATCTTTCTCCGGATAGTATTTGTTTATAATTATTTTCTTTGATGGTGGTAATATTATAGAAATTATTTATGTATTCATCTTTTTCTTTTCTAATTTCTTCTATTTCTTTTTCGTAATCACGCGAAAGTTTTTCTGGTAATAACTGGCATTCTTTGACCATATTTATAAATTCTTCTGGCACAGGAGTTATATTATCTTTACTTAAAGCTGATATAGGGCTGCAAGGTTTGTAGATAAGATTAATGACAAAGGTTACCATGTGATCGGTGATATCTTCTGGTTGTTTTCCTACTTCTAAAAGATATGTTTGTATTTTAGTCACTAGGGAGCACATATCTGATAGACGCATTTGTAGCCAAGACTTTAGGAAGGTATCGGTGAATATTAGTTCTGAAATTTCGGTGGGTATATTAACATCTGGGAAATATTTTTCTGGATTTTCGATTACTTCTTGTCTGAGTTCTGTTAAGATTTTTCCAACGATATTAAGACCTTTATGTTCTGTAGTTCCTACGCCGAGAACGATATTATTTTTGTCGTTATAGATAAGCTTTGAGTCGGCTGTCAAGGCGAGAAGTTGTAATAATCCGATATCTTCGAATTTTTTCATCATGCCTATACGAGCGTATATTTCTTCTAGATTTTTGTGTGTTTCAAAATCTATATTTATGTATATTTTATTGGCTTCATCTGGAGTTACAAATGAGTTATTTTTAATTAACATTTGTCTAGCTTTTGCAGTGGGGATTCCTCGTTTGTTTATGGTTTTATTTTTCATATCCATAGAGATTCCAGTGTGTGTAAGAAGCATTGCTGTATTGTATATGGCTACGGATGGATAAGATAGGCCATCTACAAAGAATGTTTTAATAAATAGTGGTGATAGTTCCTCTAGTTCTCCAGATTTTTCCGAATGTATTTCAACTGGATTTCCAATATATTTTATAAATACTTTGTCGCTAAATGTAACTTTGTGTTCAGCAGGTTCCGGTTCGACGTTGCTTTCCCATTTAACAGATACTTGTGTGTAAAGCACGGGAATATCTCTATTTTTATTGTATTTTTCTAGAATTTCTTTTATTTCTTTTTCGGAGGGTTTAATTCCAGATGTGGTATGGATGACTTCGACGCGGTTATTTCTGTGTTTAATCTTGACTACCCATTTTCCAGCTATTTCTTCCGGTTTATCAACACCGTGTTCGTATCGATCTAGTTTATCTTTGAGTTGTTCTAGGGATAATTTCTTGTAAATCTTTGCGGATTTTCCGGTGTATTTTTGTAGCTTTTGAATTAGTAGAAATTTATGTGTTTTACTATCGTCTTCGTGTAATAGTTGTTTTATGGGGTTATCATCGCTGCCTTTGCTGGAATTGTCGGAGTCTTCTTCTTGTTCCATTTCTTTTTGTTTCGCCATATATTCGGCTTCGTTTATGTCTTCTTCTGTTATTTTAGGAAAAGTTATATCTTTTCTAATTTCGTCTCCAAATTCACCTTTAAAGTACATTTCTACAATTTTATTGCGAAGTTGTAGGTATTTTTCGGCGGATGGAGCTAATAACGAGAGTTGATCGGCAGCTTTTTGTACGTCTTCTTCTGGTAGAAGTGGGTATTTTTTTCTTATCATATGGCATGTGTATGCGTTAAGAATGATGTTTGCTTTATCTCGTTCTAGACGTTCTTTGAGATCACGGAGTTTGTCTCTTCTAGCGGCAAATACCATATAACCTGGTTGTTGTAGTTCTTTTTCTACGATGGGTAGTTGTCCGCGTTTATACATATCCATAACGGCATTTCTGACCGTTTCGGATAGACCTAGAGTATCTAGATTTTCGGTTTGGTGAGTTTCTAGATAGTGTTCGACAACTTGAGATGCTGTTTTTCCGATGTATGTTTTCAAGTCGTTTCTTTCCGCTAGTAGTTTAGTGATTAGGACTCGTGCTTTGTAGGCGTCGAAAATTTTATTTTGTATTTCGTTTTCTTCGTCTTCTTTTTGTTTTACTATAATTTTTCTGTGAATATTGTTTCTTATTTGCATTAGAGTTTTTCCGATAAAGTTTAGGCCATTATTATCTTTGCCTATTCCTAGAATTTCATTATTACTGACGTAAATTATAGGTCTATTTTCTGTCCTTAAGAGAGCTTCTTCTAACTCTTTATTTTCTGATATTTTGGCATTGTAGGCTTTTTCTGTGGCAGTGCGTAAGTTGTTCATGTATTCTTGTGTTAAGTAGTGATGGTATAAGTTTCTGATATCCATCTTTTGCATGGCTACTTCATCTGTGACATTTTTGCGAATATGTTCTAGTTCTTCTTTGTTTAAGTAACGGCGTTGTAGAGTTTGAACGCAAGCGACCATTTGTTTTACTTTTTCTTCGATGTTTGTATTCTGGTGTTTGCCTTTTATAGGTGCGTTTTGAAGAGCTAGACGATAGAGGGGTGTTATAAGCATGTTAGATAGGATATAATTTTCTACAGTGGGCCAACGTTTGGAATCTATGATCATTTCGTGATTAGCGATGTTGCTTAGGGGTCCGAATGGAAAATCGTTGGGATTGTATATCTTTAGATCTGTGATAATTTTTTCTTGAGGTTCCATATTTATTTTCTTTAATATTTTTTAAGGTAATTTTAGAAATTTAGTTTAAATAATAGTTTCTTTGTAGAATAAATATGAGTGGACCTATTCTTTTTCTAACTAGCGAAGACTTCAATGTTCAAAAAGGAAGCAAAGGCGACATTATGTGCCATAATATACCTGGCTTTTCCCTGATTTTATTCTATTCTACTTTCTGTACTTACTGTCAGAGTTTTATACCTATCTTTAAGCGACTCCCTGGTACTATAAATGGATGTCAATTTGGTATGATTAATGTCAGTACTAATAAAGCTGTCGTTCAACTTTCTCAGAATACGATAGCGCCTATTAAGTATGTGCCGTATATAGTATTGTATATTAATGGAAAACCTTTTATGGTGTATAAAGGTCCTTCGGATGAGAATGAGATTCGTAATTTCGTTGTAGAGGTTGCTAATAACGTGCAGAAAAAGCAACAGTTCTCAAAGGAGAAGGTGAAGGAAGATACAACGGAAGGTATTCCTGCTTATTGTATAGGTAAACCTGTGTGTGGTAATGATAAGGTATGTTATCTAAATTTTGTTAGTGCTTACAATGGTCCACCTCCTAAATAATTAGATTTTATACTAGAAGTATAAAATTTCCCTATATAAATGATAGAGACTTTTGTTCCCTTTGGGCTTAAACGGGGAATATCTGAGAAACCAGAACTTGTAACACAAGCAAAACCTTCTGGTGCGTTGTCTTCAATTGGATTTAGTATACCGGAAAAAAAGGAGAAAAAATATATATGGATTATAATAGTAATTATTATACTGTTTACATTAAGTTCAATATTTCAGACAATAGCATGGTATTTTAACATAGACGGTAAATATGCTTTCTTTTTTGGATTTTCTATATCGATGATATTTGTCGTTTTTGAATATCTTTTTATGCTTCCCGCTAACAGTTTAGGTTATACAGTATTTTCTATTTTTCAACTAAGCATATTAATAGAGCTTATAAATTGGACAGTTTTTATGGTCTATATTAAATATATAAGAAAGGAAGAAGTTACTCTGAAAGGTTGGATAGCACTATTAATTATGGCGGTTGGTGTAGTTATTGGATATATATAATATAAAATAAATTCTTATCTTAAATAAAATGCCCGATGGAATTTATAATGTATCATGTACTGAAGATAAAAAAGGAACATTTACTCCAACTAAACACCAGCTAGAAACACTACAGGCTTTTTTAAAGAGCAAATATAAAGGGATGCTATTATACCACAAGTTAGGGTCTGGAAAAACGTGTACAAGTATAATCATAGCAGATACAATGCTTAAGAAAAAGAAAGTAGATAAGATTTTTGTCTTAACACCAGGATCTTTAAGAAGTGGATGGATAGACGAATATTGTCAGTTATGTGGAGATGATAAACGAACACTAAAAGATAAGTATACTTTTATTACTTATAATTATAGCGTTGGTAATATTCTTCCAGATTTTAATAACTCTTTAGTAATTATTGATGAAGTTCACAATCTTATCAATGGTGCAAAAAATAAGTCAAAACATCCTACCTTAATATACGATAAGATAGCGAAAGCAAACTGCAGAATTTTAGCACTTTCTGGAACACCTATTTTCAACTTTGTTTATGAGTTTGCTCTTTTAGGAAATTTACTTAAGCCGGATGGAACCTTTCCCGAAATAAGAAAAAAAACTGGTATAGATACTCATATATTTATGAAATTATTTGATATCAATGAAGATGGTACATTAATACCTAAAAATCCCACTTTTATAAAACGAAAATTAGACGGAATTATTTCATACTATCCTGGAGCTGGAGAAGAATATGTTCCAGAAATTATAGAAGTGGAACCAATTAAAGTAGAAATGACCCACCAACAAGAACTAAATTATTGGGAAGAAAAACTGAAAGAAGAGAAGTTATCTAGACCTCCTCGTGAAACTCTAAAATATGAAAAACCAGCATTATACGAACAGTTACAAAAGCTATATGCAATGGCTCAGAAAAATATCTTATCTAGAAAAGCTTCAAACTTTTTTTACCCCGAAGAAATCAACGACAAACCAGACATACCTAAACCTCTACAAGACCTACCAGATGTATCTAATCAAGGCTGGATAGATAAAAAAATGTTTTCAGACGGTCAACTAACTAAAATATATTCTACAAAATTTGCAGCCTTTTTAACTAATCTAGTAGCCCATCTAAACCAAAAACACGTCCTCTTTACAATCTTTAAAGATAAAGCTGGTGTTTACCTTATCAAAAATATTCTTAACATGTGTGGGATTAGCTCCGAAATTTTCTCTGGAGACTTGGATGATTCTCAGAGAAAAAGTCTTCTCCGCCGTTTTAACTCCGAGAAAAATAAATACGGTAATATTATCAGAATTTTACTAGTAACTGAAGCAGGTGCTGAAGGCATTTCTATTCTAGACGCTAGACATATGCACATTCTAGAATCTTCTAATCGTATAAATAAAACAATACAAGCTATAGGCCGTGTAGCCCGCTTTAAATCCCACATGAGATTACCTCTAGATGAACGAAACATTACAGTTTGGAGATATTGGAGTGTTGCTTCTCCAGGTGAAATTACAATTCAAAAAGAAATTATTAACCGTGACGGAGAAAAAGAAAAAATAAACCAAATAATAAGCAATAAAAAAGCCATAGATGAAATTTTATACGAAAAAGGCATGAAAACTGTCAGAGGCATAAACTCCTTTTTAAAATTATTAGAAAACAATTCTGTAACAAAATCACACCTAGAAAAATAAATATTTTATTATGATTTCATAATAAAATTATATTATATATTACCTCTTCTTCTTTTGCTTCTCATTGTTAATAACTGGCAACCACTTTACATACTCATTCTCAAACTCCTCCAAATCACGAATCCATAACTTATCCTCACTTGTCGCCTTTAACTCTTCTCTCTCCGAAATATTACTAGCTATATCATTATGTAACTTATCAATCTTTTCCGCTGTAATACTACTAATCTGTAACCTCAGTAAATACTCATATCCTTTCCTGTTCTCATCACCATCCTCTTCTTCAGTCTCTTCACCGTCCGTATCTCTATCATATCCCGTTTGTTCCAATTCTTTAATAATATCAACGGTCTTTCTACTCTGCCGTTTTCCTTTCACATCTTCAAACAACTTGAAAATACCATCTCTAACTTCCTGCAAAAATCTTTTCTTATTTCCAAGAATCTTAATAGTTCTATCTAAATTCTTCAAAATTCTTTCCTTCCTCTTCACATAATACAAATACCTAACTTGACAGAAACTATCGATTATCTCTTCTGCACTATTAAACTTCTTGATAGCCCCATTTTCTGTAAAAGCAACCATATTAGTCGTTCGAATATGCTTAAACAACTTTAGATTGTTTACATCACAACTAATCCCCTCAGATGACTCTGTAATCGTAAAACTAATATCCTTCGGTGTAGAGTGATTTTTGTAGTTAGAAATATGCTTATTTTCCTTCATCTCTTCCAAAAAATCTACAAAACTACTTGTAGACATCCCCACCGGCAACTCAGAAACATGCGCTTTACCTTTATTATCCAAATCTACACGACCCCAAGTAGTATACTTACCATCGCCTTCCGATGTCATATCACCTGTATGACCTCTATACCAAGGTGTTAATTCTGGCAACAGAGAAATACTAATATCATCTGTCAGATCAAAGGCCTTATGCCCGTTATTTATCCACACTTTAATCGCCGAAATAATATCTAACGGATTGTAAGAAGGAATCGAAGATGACCATCCTGTACCAATACCCGTCATCCCATTGATAAGAATCATCGGAATAATAGGCACATAAAACTTTGGCTCAACTTTATCACCATCATCTTCAATATAATCAAGTAACATATCATCTTCTTCCCTAAAGATATATCTCGTCATCGCATCTAACTTTGTCCAAATATAACGTCCCGCAGCCGCATCATCGCCGTTTTCTGCTCTCGATCCGAACTGTCCATCCCTAAATAAGAGAGGAATATTATTACTACCTACATAAGCATTAGCCATATGGGTCATAGTAGCCTCTAAATTCTGCTCACCATGATGATAGCCAGCCTTATGAGAAACCATACCAGCTAGCTGTGCCACTTTAATCGTTTTACCTGTGTGCTTAATATTATTCAGAAAACACACATACAGAACTTTACGATGACCTTCTTTCAAACCATCCATAATATTAGGAATACTACGCTTACAATCATCCAAAGAAAACTTAATCAACTCAGTGTTAATATAGTCTGAAAACGTAATAGCTAATTTCTCTTCCTTATTTCCATCCCATTTCAAAACCGTTTGAGAAGAATCATAATGCTCTAACCACTCTTTACGCATATCAGAAAACTTAGTGTTAAAAGCTTTATTCATATTCTCAAATGTATGATCATCCTCTTTGTACTCAATAAGTTTCTGACCAAAAGTTTCAGCGACATCATCTTCATTCGATGAACCAAGACCTTTGTAATACTTTTTATTAATCTTTTTACCATCTAGAGTTTTAACATACTTTCTATATTCTTGTTCATCATAGAAAAGTTTATCTGTCTTTCCTAAATAAACCCTCACAATCGGCGTTTGCATAGATGTTAAAAACGGAACTTGCCGTTTCAACAAAGTCGGAAATAACGCATGAAACATATTCTGAATCAACCCAGAAATATGATGACCATCCACATCCGCATCGCAAATAATCATCACTCTTCCATATCTAAGCTTTTTATAATTTTCTTCAATAGAATAATCTAAATCATACTGAATTCCCAAAGCTTTGATAATATCTGTAACAATCTTATTCTTAGAAATTGTAACTGGCTTAGCATTACGACAATTCAACACTTTTCCACGAAGTGGGAAAATTCCAAACCAATCTCTACCTTTCTTACCAAACGCTCCTCTCTGAATACCCCAAGAAGCATACGTTTTAGCTGAAAGCCCCTCTACTAAAATCAACGTACACTCCGTACTCTTACTACCTCCTTCATTATTCGCCGGCTCTAAACCTTCCACCTTCTCATACCCTCTCTTCTTTCTTTCCGCTTTCTTAAGAACAACCATTTCTTTCGCCCTAATTATATCTTCTAATCTATCCATTACCGTCCATCTAGAAATCGTAGCTATATGACTCTTCTTAACCTCCGCTGTAATTTGAGGAGCTTCAAGCTTAAACTTTGACTGAGAATCAAATTCTGGATTTTTCACAGTTGCAACTACAAAAAGCCTGAAAAACTTCTTTACATCACCAATATTTACCTGAGGTTTCTTCGGCTTATTTAGCTTGTCGATAAGAGGTCGGAAAATCGCTTCAGACCACGCTTCTACATGAGTACCTCCAGAGGGTGTGTAAATACCGTTAGCAAAGGAAATCGTCTGCGACTCTCCTTCGCTTGAACTACTAATTACAACTTCACAATCTTTTGTTTTTATAAAAAGAGTTTCAGCCTCATCGCCTGAAAATAATTTAGCATAATCTACCAAGGAATGAACAGGTATTTCTTCCCCATTCCAAAATAAAGGCACCTTTGTCACCATAGAAGCATCAACCGCTAAACGCTTGTAAAGACTGATAATATCATCTGTATAACCTTCTACTCCAAAACGAGCGAAGTCAAGCCTGTAAAATACCTTGGTATATCCTTTCTTCTCTTTGTAAGGGGAAATAACCGGTTCTGAAGGATTACGCATGTTGTTTGTCCATGTTTGACGAAAAAGCTTTTTATTATCGGGGTCAGCACCTTCAACTGTAAAGGTTTTAGAAAAGATGTTGCAGTTATGCGTAACAGTAAAATCTTCCAAAAGAAAACGATTGTTACCGTCTACTTGAAACCCTACAAAATCTGCATCTTCGACTTGTCGAATTTTCAAACTTCCAGTATTAGATACATCCTTTTTAGAAGGTGCAACACATTTCTTTCTAGGAAGACGAGTAGGAATATCTTCAACTCCAGCTCCAGAAATGTTCATATTTATAGCAGTTCCTCGTCTAAGTTCACCTTTATGTGTCCATTGTGTTTTCATGATATGTGTTGAACATGTAAATCCTAAAGATTTGGCTAGAAAAACTATATCTTTTGCCAACTGTGTATGATTTAGTCCTTGTGTGATTATAATTCTTGTTCCATCACTTTGAACAGTTCCATCTGTATCAATAATACCTGCTAAAAGGGCTAGTCGATTTTTTCTAGAATTTACAAGATAATCTTTGGGAATATGCTTGTTTTTGACTAGATTGTATTTTTGTAAAAGGGCTTTGAAAGGTGCTTTTCGTTTAGTTCCATCGATATGGAATTCGATAGGCCTTTTTAGTTTCCTAAAAATCATATCATTATTTTCTCCCCATTTATTCAGATAATCTAGTATTTCTGGGTCTTTTTCCCAATTTACTACAAAGCCATAGCCAGTGTGATAACCATCACCAAGCCAAAGTCCTAATACATAAGGGTCGATATCTACAGGCTTTTCTTCCCATTGAACACACTGTCCGATAAATCCAGAAAAACGACTTCTTGTTGTAGGAGTCATATTCATATATTCTTTTACGCTGATATCTAAGGTATTATCGTCTGGTATTTCCGAAATAAATTTTTCTAATTCTTGTTTCGCCTTTTTATTCTTTTCTGTATCAGGAGGAGTTATGGTTGGTTTAAGTCTTTCAGAAGTGTATTCCTTGCCTGGATGTACACGGCGATAATGACGTGTTATGTTACCTGTTAAATTTGTTTTGCATTCAGGACATATAATTTTGGGCATAGAGGAGGAAATACTTTTCATATGAATCTTTTTTGTTTTCTTATCTAACCAAAGTACACTCCAACCACTTTTAGCAGTATTCCAAAAAATAACTTTATGGTCCGCCATCTTAACGGTCAAAATATGATTTTCATTTACTACATATGACTTTCCTCGTGACTGAGAAATTTCATACATCTTTCCATTACCTTCTACTGTATCTAGAACTTTACGAGGGTTACCATCATCTCCAATTAACATATCTCCAATTCTAATATCTTCAACTTTGACATAATTTCCGGAAAAAGTAGGCACGAGAGAACCTTTGATGAGGCATGCTTTTCCACCCACGCCATTACGGCCCGAAATATCTTCGCGTTCTTGTGTATCATCATAATTAGAGCCTGTTAGTAACTGTCCGAAAATCATTGTATGATTATAGCATTTTTCAGTTTCATGTCGTTCTACTGGAACGACATCGCCATCGTTCCAAAATGAAATCTGTCCACTCTCTTTATCAATATCTATTTCAATCTTAGTGGTTGGATTTTTATTTAGCTTACTTCTTGCTACATTATCTACGATATTTGAGAGTGGTTCAATAAACATACGAATAATAGCGGGAGAAACATTAATAGTCCTTTTATCAATATGATAAGCGTCATCCAAAACAACAAATTCTTCAATATTACGAGATCTTACCGACCCTACCCAAGTGTCAGGACGATCTAACACATGGGAAATAGGATCTTTCTTAGTATATACTTGCTTTTTCGGTGGCATTTTTTTTCATCTTTTTTAAAGTTTTTAAATTCATTTTTAAGAATTTAGAATTACGCCAAATTTAACAACACCGTGTAATTAGGTGTCCCTTTTAGTTTATATCCAAGTATTCTTATATTTGTCTCAACTTCTCCTCTTACTTTTCTTTCGACAATATCATTTTCATTCACGTAAGAATACAGAATAAAACTATATTTTTTATAATCTTCAATATTCACCACATCCACTCCCATATTATAATCAGATTTCTGCCAAGTGATTCCTACGGTTAGAGCAGACTGTAAACTATTTGTATTTTGAGCCAAAAAGATCTCATTTCCAACAAGTTTATTTCTGAAGAAATAAGGTAATTTTGTACCAATTACTATCCCATTCTCCAAATCTATACTAATTCTACTCTCCTGTCGCCATTTATCTATCGCATCATCTCCCTGTATAATCACCTGATTTGAGTGATAGTCAAAATCAGTTATATCTTCATAATAATGTTTTATACCTTTTCTAGCGTGATATTCTCTTAACGTTTTCATATCTCGAATTGAGTATAGTTTTAACACATACATAAGTCGCTTAGCCATTTCTTCTGATTTTACGACTAGTTTGCCACCACTTACAATACTATTATCCAGACTAAAAACTTTAGGAACTGTCTTGTACTCATGATTCTCTTCTATTTTAAGCGTTTTCTTTGCAAACCGAGCCAATACAGAATCGGTGACTTCCGAAATATTTTTCAGCTGTAAATAACGAGAGAATAACCATAGTAAATATTCGGTAATATACCTAATTGTTTTCTTGTAAAAGTTAAATGTCTCTAATGTAGACTTATTTTCATAATGTCTTATCCCAAAAAAGACAGGAACATCTCTTAATTCCTTATCCCTATTCACCGGAATAGAAATATCTACATTTCCTATAACTGAATTAATCTTTATTAATATACGTTTGGATGGATTTTCCAAAACCTGACCTGTAGGCTTAACTCCTAGATCCTGTAAAAATTCTAAAGCAACCTCTTTTTCTGTTTCATTTATTTCGCTAGAAATCTCAACAGGCAAAGGTGCCATCGGACTTGTCAAAATACTTAATTCTTTATTTTTATAAACGATGTTTAAACACCGTGTCTTACCGTAATTATCAACAGTTTGTGATTTTATTTTAACACTATCTGGTAAAGGCAAAACAGTTTGTTTTATTCTATCATTCAAACAGTAACATTCATTCAGCATCTTAAAAACTTTATTTATATTCTTACTTATTTTTTGGTCATAGGGAAAAACATACTGAGTATCATCTTTCTTGTTCGTATTCCATCGAATGATAATTTCACACTGTGGATAGACTGCTTTATCTGATTCGCTTCCCCAATGTTCATAGATAAATACGCAATTTGCATTTCTTTTTTCTTTGTAGTATCCCTGTGTGAATCGTGGCATAAACATCCCATCCTTATTAAACGTAAAAATATTACAGTTAAAATAACCTTCTAGTAATTGAGAGTATAATTTTGGATCCATATAGGTATTTTCATCTGAGATAGAATAGGATAGATTTTTATCAGTCATATCGTAACACGATTGTTTAGCCATAGGAAACATCGTTTTATCCGATAATTCTTCCTTTATTTGTAATAAGCGAGCTAGGCGTTCATCTTCATCTTCTAGTTCAAGAATAGCTGTTTCGTTATTTAAACTTACCATTACAGAGTTAAGAAAGCTACTTTTATTGCGGTGAACTCCAAGGCGAATATATTTATATTCGGAGTGTGGGTCAAGTATATTGAATAGTTTTTGTAAATTTTCGGGAAGAAGACCATACTTTGCAGATCCAAGTATTTTATCGGTAATGATAAGATCTTGTTGTTTCTTTTCTTTGATCTCTACCGTTTCTCCAAAATAATAATTTCTATATATTCCACCTTTTTTATCACTTTGAGACGTTTTAAAGCAACAAGGTAAGAATGGATATTGCGCAGAGTTAGATAAATTATTTGCAATTAAACCTGGATATGGGTAGTCTGGATTTAAGCAAACATATTTTCTCTGATTTACACCATCGCTTGGATATCCATCCTCATCCTTTTTATCTCTAGGAAATACCATAACTTCTCCCTTATGTTTTTTAGAGTCGGCATCGGATATAATAGTAGGACGACGAGCATCAGAACAGTTTCTAGAAAAATTATTAGCAAATACTTCAGGTGCTAAATCAGATTGTTTTAATTCTGGAACTTCAATCTGTTCAAAGACTCCAAAATCAGGAATAAATTCTTCGTAGATAGTTACTATCTCATCGTATTTTTCAGAGTAGATAACTAATAATTTTGAAAACATTTCCTGAAAATTATCTATTTCTTTTCTACTTGATCCTGTCGCTTTTACTCTTATGTAAGGCTCGCCATGTGGAAATATCTCAGCATCTTCATCTCGCATTTCTGCCTGTGTTCTATCTGTAATTTTCTGAGATATTCCTGCTGTTATATGACCGGTAGAAGGGTGTGTGAAATGTATATAAAGCCAAGGCTGTGAACCGTGTGCTTTCTTTTTTGTCGCTTTAGTACTTTCATCTATATTAATAAGCGATGAAAAAAGTAGATCATTCATAACTAAATCAGAAAAGACATAAGTATTAATTAGCTGTAGTGGAAAGTAAAAAGTCCCTACTACTTCTGTTTCTGAAATATCTTTGTAGGTGACACTTTTTCCTAAATCACTACTAAAAACACCTAATACACGATCTATAAACTTTTCTCTAGATAAGTATCCTTTTTCCATGATTAGTTTCATTTCAACACTAACCTTTTCCTCTTCGCTTACTTTAAGCTTTACATCTGCCATATCCTTATGTTTGGAAAAGTGTATATCATCCTTTTCGTAGGCTTTAAGAAGTATGTAATCAGTTTCTTCTATATTCCAGTCATCTGGTGGAATATAGTCTTTAAGAATTTTATAGTAGTTTTTACAAGCAGCAAAGGGGATATTTCTGTTTAAAACTATATAATTAAATAATTCCAAAAGTGTAATATCGGTTAAATTTAGCGTCATATTTAACATAACTTTTTCGGTCTTCAGATCAGTATAAACCCAACCATCTTCTATTTCTTCAAATTTTTCGTATAATTTCACATAGGTTTCAGCTTCTCTTTTTTCTTCTCTAATTTTATTTTCTATATCTCTCTTTACACGTTCTCTATTCTTATCCCAAAATGTAGAGAAATCGTTTTTTGAACTAAAGTAACCTTGCTTTACCAACTCATCGCCTATTTGGTCTGTTATAAGGGTACCAAACTGACTGAACTCATCTATCTTCTTGTTATAAGATAGCCAGACCTCTACTACATCCTGTTTAATTTTAATATCCAGATCAGAAAATTTATCCTTATTTTCTTCTATAAAATCTTTTATATCGGTAGATTCTTGATTTTTTATAAGAGAAAGAAGGTCTAACACTTTGATTTTTTTATGTTCCAAAATATTACTTGGAAGTCCGTAAAGATATTTTGTCAAGGTATTTAACTCCTTGGCTATACGTAGAATAATAGTTTTTTCAGTATCTAGTTTGTATACAGGAATTTCTTTGCCATTAACAACAAGCATTTTATTATCACAGATATTTTATCTTAATATCTTTTTGATATTGAGAATAAATTTACTTGCCACTGGCAAACGATGAAAGAGCTTTTGCGGTTCTTTCACCATCATGCGAACGGACATATTTCCCGTTTCCGTCAAACAATAGAAACGACGGCACACCAGGACTCGTATTTACTTTAGAAATCTTAGCATTAGCAGCTTTATCACCGCCTTCACCATCCGTTTGTACCGTAACTACAACAAAGGACTTATTTCCTAATAATTTCTGAAATTCTGGCTTTGCCTTTGTACACCATCCACAGAAATTTCCTTGAACCATCACTAGCACCGGAAGGCCATTTCCTACGTGAGGCTCAAGAGACCCATCTTCCTTAACATCCTTTCCTTCTAAATAAGCAATTTCGTACAACTTCATTTTATAATAAAAAAATAATTTATAATTTTTTATTATATAAAATCCAAAAAGAAATGGAAGATTACGAGGCAATCGCCGAAATGGAAAGACAAGCAATGGCCGAAATGGACGAAATACAAAGACAAAGGGAAGAAAGAGAAATGAAAGCTGAGATGAAAGAAAGAAAAAAAGAAAAATTATAGAAAAACCAACAGTTTTGAGCTGTGTAGAAAATGTTGTAGAAACACTAGAAAAAACTAAGAAGCATATCGATACACCCCAACTATCTCATTTTAGCGACACAGAAGCCTATGCAATAGGAAGATGGGATTATGTATATTTGATTACGCATTTTATATTATATATTCGTATGTATGATTCTTTTAACAAATTACCTCATCTTACTAAGTTAGTCTACTCTTTAGCAGATGTAACAAATAAATATTCTTCAAATATAACAATAATTGAAAATAATTTGTACTTGAATTTAATTTTATTTTCATATTTAGAATTTTGTAACTATTTAAAAGATGCATTTAAAGACAATTCTTACTGCAGTTTTCAAATAAGTATTAAAAGACATTCTAATATGATTTTCTTTAATAAAGAAGGCAATTACATATCTGTTTATCTTTATGAGCCACAGGGTTATAAACATATTAAAAATGAGTTTGTTAGCTTTTTAGAAAATGTAAAAACAATATATAACAGTACTATAGATATATCCATTGACAAACCACTACAGATAATGGATTTTAGTATTTCATCTCCTATTGGAATACAAAGCTATATGACCGACGTAGAAAAAGATAGACATGGATACTGTCTTATATATAGTTATTTTTGGCTATATTTAGTATTACATTGTTCTAAATTGACAGGAAAATCTTTTGCTGAGGTTATTCCTTTAGTTGAAAAGGAATTTTATAAAGTACAAAAGTATAGTGACAAACATTTTACATCTGCAGTATCTGATATTGTTAATTCATTCGCAAATACTATAGTGTCTAACTTTATGCATGAAGCTTTTACAAAGTTAAGAAACAAACCATACTTAAAAAAAATCTTATTAGAATATATTAGAGAATATATTAATCAAGCTCATAATAAAATAAAAAAAATATCGGTATTAAAAGAACATGATGCGCAATGTGAAAAAAACGAAGAATGTCGTTCTGGAACATGTATAGATAATAGATGCAAAACTATAGTTAAACAAAGAAAAAGTAACGGTGAAGACTGTAAAGAAGATTCAGAATGCATTACTGGAAACTGTGTACATGGAAAATGTAGACCTTTTAAGAAAAAAATAGATACGGAAGAATGCAATATCGATGATGATTGTCTTAGTGGTTATTGTTACAAAAAAAATGAAAAAGATGATAAAGGTTCCTGTCTACCATATCCTTTTTATTTTTCTAGAAAGTCCCCTAGAAAATCTAGAAAGTCCGCTAGAAAACCTAGAAAGTCCCCTAGAAAGCCTAGAAAGTCCGCTAGAAAACCTAGAAAGTCCCCTAGAAAGCCTAGAAAGTCCGCTAAAAAGTCCGCTAAAAAGTCCGCTAAAAAGTCCGCTAAAAAGTCCGCTAGAAAGTCCGCTAGAAAGTCCCCTAGAAAATCTAGAAAGCCTAGAAAGTAAATTAAATTATATTATAATTTAATTTTAATTTGTTTTCAAGTAATCTTTAAACACCGAAATCAACTCAACTCTAAACTTATTCTGGTCGTAAAGTATCTTCTCGTAATACCAACTATCATTATGATACTTTTGCGGAAAATCTAAAGTTATCCTCTTTACACTATTATCTTCCATATCACTTTCCAAACCATTCACCGAAACTATTTTTATATTTGTATTATACTTTGATAAAAACTTTATAAAGTTTCTAAACACTTCCGGATTTGTTTTCCGCCATCTTGACACATGGAAAAATATTATCTCTGAATTACTCTTTACCGCATTACGCAAATTCTGAAACTTTTTTACATACGAAGAAATAAACTGCACTTTATCTCCATTATCATGCGGAAAAGCTATACCATACTTATTTTCTACACAAAAATTCTCACAAAACTTTATAAGCTCCAGATCTGTACACGCCAACGCCTTCTCTATCACCTCCGAAAAAACTTCCATACTCCCCCCATCAGTCTTATCAAACGGAAAACTATCCTTCTGCTGACATGCCTTATCTATCGCTTCCCACGCATGTGTCGTTTCACTACACGCTATCACATACCTCTTTTCTCTAAACTGCAACGCATCTTCTATATAAAATACACCATCTTTTAACAAACGATCAGGCATCTCTTCCGGATTTACAAGCTCTAATAATTCCAAAGAGTTATAATTAGACTGAATATCAGTATCTGTATTATGACATTCGCTGTAAATTAAGTAAGGTTTACAATAATACACATCGATTACATCCGCCGCTTTCTGCTGAACTGTATCTATCCCATTTGTCATTCCAGTTCTATTTATAAAATTAAGAAGTTCTACAGCTCCCTTTTTAGAAATTATATAGCCAGCCGTTCCTCCCATAGAATAACTTAACGATTTAACAGCTCCCCACTTTTCCAGGACAGGACTAGTCTTCTTATCGTAATACTCATCCGACTTATACTTATCCCTAAGATGATGCCCTAAATAAACAAGACTCCAATCCCTAGGCAAATTTTTATAAACTATCTCTAATTTCTCTTTAAAATCAGGAACAAATTCAGCATCATCTTCAAAAATACAAAAATAACTAAAAGAAGATCTCGCTAACTCTACCCATAACTTAATATGAGACATCGCACACCCAACCATCCCTTCCCTCATATTATAGTCGTTGTTTTCAAAAATTCTTTGCAGTCTTTTATTAGGTATTAAAATAGACCCATCTACCGCAGAAATTCTCTCATAGGTAAGAGACGCTTTTTCAGCTTCTTTCCTAAACTTATCCATTCTATCCTGTCGTCTATCTAAGTTGATGACATATGTTTTTCCAGTTTCCTTTCTTTCTTCTTCTTTTCCAGAAAATTGTTTCTCGTTATTTAAACTATACGCATTTATCTTTGTATTGTCGGAAATTTCCGACGTTAAACGCCCTATATGTATACTATAAATCCCGTCGAGAAAAGTAGAAACATAACCAGCAGATACATACAGTTTGCTGTATTCCGCTTCAAAATGGGAAACTTTCTCATCAAAATTACCTAGCTTATCCAAAACACTGCGCTTGGTCAGAGAAGGTCGGAGAGAAAAATGCCCCCAATAAGCACTATTAGACCCTCTTCCATGTTTACGATAAAACGTATCCCAGTCTTCTTGTTTACTGCAGTATTCATGTTCGTAATAGTAAAGTCCAGATTGTGAACGGTTTAAACGTCCTCCAATAACTTTAGAGTCTTTAGAAGTTTCAGTGTAATTTTTATTTATCAAGCACTGGCCGATATTATCAGACTTAGATAACACATCCATAAGGTCTGTAATGTAAGTTCTAGGAAAAAAGAATTTCCAGTCATCTTCAAGATGAAAAATGTAAGGAGTTTTTACAGATTTTTTAATGATATTCATACTCTGTGGATGTCCTTTTTCAGAAAAAGTTTTAAAGTAAAATTCGAAAAAAGGATATTTTTCTTTCATATTTTTCCTGTCTTCTTCACTTGAATTATCATCTACGCAGATCCACTTATCTATCCTATCGATATCTAAGCAACAGTTTAGAAAAGAGTTAACAGTTTTCTGGAATAGGTCGTATCGTTTACAACTTGTCATTGTTAGGGTTATAAGAGGAAACTGTGTTTGTTTTCTATTACATATTTTCTTAACTATGTTTTCGTTATAATAAGTATATACATCTTCTATGTAAGGTATGCAATTAGCTTGAGTTTTTCCAATCTCAAGAAGGATATTTTCATCTAGTGTTAAAGTGGAAATAATCTTGTATAAAGTGTCGTATGATTCTCTGTATTTTCCTATACAGAAAAAGCATTCCGATAAGGTATAAAGTATCTCAAAATTTTTAGGAAAAATGGTTTGAAAAAAAGTACATAGTTCAATGCATGCATTGTACATTTTATTTTTTTTAGTTTCATTTAAGAGTCGTATGGCATCGGATATTTTTCCATAATTTAAAAAATCACTTAAGGCTTGTTCAGTCATTTAACATATTCTTGTAACTTGTTTAAAATTGAATTTTTTTTAGATTTTAAAAGTTTTTTACAAAATGCAAGAATTACTCAAAGCGTTAGAAAAAACTATTATTCAACACGTTGAACAGTTTATTAAACGTGTAACTAAACAATATCCTTCTACAGATGCAGATACCCTTCTTTCTTTATGGAAAAATGATGGTTCAGCGACAGCCTCAGCGACAGCTTCCGCTGTAGAGACCATGTCTGTTAAATCTACTAGCAAGATTTCTAATACTGGAGGATGTGCTTACATTTCTATTAAAGGAAAAAATGCCGGTAAAATATGCGGAATTAAACCTAAAGATGGAGGACTTTACTGTGGAACACACAAGAAATACGAAGGAAAACAACCTCGTGAAAAGAAGATTATTCCAGAGCCTAAAAAATCTAGTTCCTCCTCTCCAAAGCCAGACGCCTCTCAACGAATCTTTAGAAAATACAAAGGACTAACTCACCTGTATCACCCTCAAACAAATCTAGTTATTAAATCTCCCACAGATCGTTATGTAATCGGTAAAATTGTCAATGACAAAATCGAAAAACTAACAGATGAAGACATTGAACTCTGTAAACAATGGGGATTTCCACTAGAATCTAAAAAAGCAGATTCCCCTAAAGAAGAGGAAACGAAGACTGAAAAACCCTTAGATTCTCCGAAAGAAGAGGAAAAGAAGCCTGAAAAACAGCCTAAGAAGCCTGTTAAGCGAGTAATTGACTCATCCGATGATGAAGAAGAAAAGAAGCCTGAAAAACCCTTAGAATCTCCTCCTAAAAAGCCTGTCAAACGAGTAATTGACTCGTCAGATGATGAGGATGATGAAAAGAAGCCGAAAAAACCCGTTAAAAAAGTAGAGTCAGAAGACTCTAGAAAAGATACAGAAGATTACATTAACGATTTAGCCGATGACACTAATAATGTTGTTAAAGCTTTGGGTCTAGAGGAAGATGAACTAGAAGATGAGTAAATATAATATAATATTATTTTCTAAAATTTATAATAATTTTAGAACTAATCTAGACGTGCTAAAACTAACCTATTAATTTCCTCATTTGTAGCCGAACGTCTCCACGCATCAACTTCTCCGATATATTCTACATCGTTAAAGTAAGGTCCAACACCATCTGATCCAACTTGTGTGACAATAATTTCTTTACCATTTTGCCAGTATACAGGAATGGGATTTCCCATATTTAGAAGAACCAATAGTTGACGATAAGAAAACCAAGCTTCCATTTAGTATTATATATAAACTTTTACTAAAAAATCATTTTTAGTTCCCTAATAGGTCAAAAACTACCTTGTTATTTTCATATACTAATTCTGGATATACTTGGAAAATACGTCTTTTTGTTCCCTTATAAAACATATTAACAACATAATCATTTGGTTGAACAGTTAAAATATACATATCTCCCCCAGAAACTCTCTTTAATTGTTCGTAAACTAATTCTATGTCATTTACATATTCTAAAACATATGATACAAAAATTACATGAGAATTATCTGGAAAATCGAGTAATGTATCTTCTAAATATCCTTTAGAACTATTTACACATTTTGGACATCCTGTCAAGTCTAAACATATATCACCACAACCATAATTTTTTCCAAGAACCTTACTAGAACGTCCGTTATATGGATCTCCGATTACCATTAATGGCTTATTTAATTTTTTCGACAGTTTATAAGCTCTTTTATAATATAGATTTCTATTACACTGCCTTTCTATCGCAAAATAAATAGTAATCAATACTAAAAAAATTATTATTCCGATTACAATATATAATATCATTTATTTAAAGATATTTAAATATTCTAAAAATGCCCGAATCAGCCGAAGTTAAACTAACTGTAGACTTTCTTAATAATGTTATGACTAGTAAAATTATCACAAATTGGATTTTCACCAGTGGACAATATACTAGAAATACCCCAGAAGGATTTCTAGAATTTTCAGAGTCTTTACCTCTACTTGTAGATAATATACAATGTAAAGGAAAAGTTATCTATATGACATGCTCTAATGAATATAAAAAGTTCTATATCATTCACCACATGCGTTTAACAGGATGCTGGAGAGATGTAGAAGATTCATTTTCTCGTTGGCATGTAGAACTAGATGATGGAGAAAAATTATGGTTTCATGACTCTAGATCTTTAGGTAGTCTTCAATTTACAACAGACGAAAAAGAACTTTTATCTATATTGGAAAAACTAGGACCAGATATTCTTACCGATGATTTTTCCGTAAAGACATGGAAAAAGCTTGTACAAGAACACAAAAATAAAAATATCACTTCTTTCCTTATGGATCAGCGTATAATGTCTGGGTGTGGTAACTATATAAAAGCAGAAGCTTTATACTATGCTAAAATATCTCCTCTCCGAAAAGTTTCTTCTCTTACTGAAAAAGAATCTGAAAAATTATTTGAAGCCTTAAGAATAATTCCGCGTTCTGCCTATATGAATAAGAGGTTAAAATCAGAAGATGATGTTTTACAAGCAGAAGAAACGCGAGAAATAGAGAAATTCCAATTTCAAGTATATGGGAAACGGCAATGTATACGAACAAAAACACCCGATGGTCGAATTACATATTGGGATGATAATGTGCAGAGTTAAAGATATTTTTTTCATATTATAAATGGATATACAAACACCGCGTATAGATGGTTTAAAGAAAGAAGTTTACCAATATTCAGAAAAAAGTAAAATTCCCTTTCAGTTAGAAGATATCTGGTATTCTAATAAAATTTACGTCGTTGTTCCTGTTATAATTTTAGTTTTATTATGTATCGTTCGCCCAGACTTTTTATACAATGAAACTACCGATAAAAAGGGAAATACAGATAAAAAATTTTCCTTTCAAAAACTCCTTTCTTTCTGGCTCTTTTTCTCTACTATTCTTGTCGTTGGAATTTTTGGATATAGATATAAACACAATCAATAAAATATTTTGTGTAATAAATGGTATTACGCACAATCAAAATTGGAAATGAAAAACTTATAATCAATGACTTAGATCTCTATAGAATTTCAGATAATGAACATATAGGAAAATTAAGTTCTTCAAGCAAAGGAGTTTATTTTATTAGTAAAATAAACGGTAAACGTGTTTATCTTCCAGATAAAATATCTGCAAAACTATTAGTTTTTGTTCGTTCTCAGAGTAAGCTTAAGAGTAAGCTTAAGAGTAAGCTTAAGAGTAAGCGCAGGTCTCGCAAGAGTAAGAACAAGCGCAAGAGTAAGAACAAGAGTAAGAGCAAGTCTCGCAAGAGTAAGAGCAAGTCTCGCAAGAGTAAGAGCAAGAGTAAGCGCAGGTCTCGCAAGAGTAAGAGCAAGTCTCGCAAGAGTAAGAGCAAGAGTAAGAGCAAGTCTCGCAAGAGTAAGAACAAGAGTAAGAGCAAGTCTCGCAAGAGCAAGAGCAAGAGCAAGAGCAAGTCTCGCAAGAGTAAGAACAAGAGTAAGTCTAAGACGTCATCTTGTGTTTTACAAAAAAGTAAGAAATATACATCTAGACCAAGTCCTCCTTTTCCCGCAAATCAATGCTGTGGAAGAATAATAATTGGTAATGATAACAAGAAGTACGAGTCAATAAGAAATAAGAATGGAATATGTCAGTGGAAGGTGATTAAATCTAAATTAAATCTTTAACAATTTCATAATATTTATTTCACTATCTAAAATCTTATATTCAGATGGTTCAACAGATCTACCATTCCAGAAAACATAACTTCTAGATGGCACAATAATAATATAATTTTTCTCATCCTTTATTAACATAGCATCTATATCAGTACTATTCTTGTTAAAAAATTTCGACATCTTGAAAAACATATCATTAACGACCATATAAACATTATGTTCTATATGGTATTCCTTCTTAAGAAAACTTTTCTTATCTAACATCTGAGTTCTCTTATCCTCTGTTATATCTTCCATTCGAAATTTTTCCAAAGAAATCTTACTATTATCAAACGTAAATTTCAAAATAGGCATTAGTTTATTTTCTAACTAAATACACGTTCTTTAAAACAAAATAAGAAAACATAAAGAAAAGTGTTTTTACAAAAATAAATATATACACAGAAGTGTCTGTAGAAGGCGCAAATTTCCGTATCATCTCATCTATCTGCGGTAAAGAGAAAAGTATAAAGAGAAATCCAACTATTAACACATCTTTACTCCCTAATAAAATTTTCTGAAAAGTAGTATGCTGTTTTTTAAACAAAGAATCTACTATCTGAATTTCACTATGAGTAGGGTTATTCTTGTCGGTAGGCAAAGAGTCTATTAGATCAGAATTATTATCTATATTGGACATTTCTTGTTTATTTCGCATTATTTTAAGTAATATATTTAAAATCTTATCCTAAATAAGAAATGCCGTTAAGTATATCTAAATTACAAAATTTTCTCGCTTCTAAACAACTACAAGTAAACAAGTTCTTTGTTCTAGATGGTTACCTTTTCTATATCGAACTACTAAGCCTAAAATCATCAGATGTATTTTTTCTATACATCCCCTCCAAATACGATATACAAGTAGAAAAAAATGACAACACCTACAAAATGAAATACATAGATATATCTAACTCAGAAAATATCGCCGATGAATACGGTGAAAACAAAGAAGATGACGGCCCCAACATCCTTGTCTCTACAGGTAAAGAGAATATCGAAGAACACCTAGAAAATAACTACAAAAAAACTATACCAATCGGAGAAATATCAGAAGAAGACACCAAAGAACTCAAAACTATCCACCGACAAATGAAACGCTTAAAAAACTGCGTAGAAAATATAGATTACAAACTATCCATATCTTATAAAAATTATATGTCTAGCATTAGACGAGACAACAGTATAGATTTCTTCTCCATTAAAGATTTTCCTAGAAAAGAGTCTAGACAACTATTCGTCGTTATAGACCTAGAAACTCTTTACAAAAACGAAGAAATTATAAAAGATATCCAGATTGTTAAACAAAGCATCTATCACGTATTAGAACGCAATCAAAATACCCACACATACGTCTTAGATAAACTTATAAATAATAAAACTGATATATACAATATTCCTCAACTATGTGAAAAAAAGAAAATTAAATATGATATCTTAGCTAGAGAACTCGACCATATGCTAAACATCATGAATAAAGCAGAAGAAAAAATAAAAGATAAAGTAGAAAATCTAGATAAAAACCAAGCAGATGGACTACAGAACGATATAAGTCGCGTACACCAGAAATCTCAACTAGAAAAAGAACTTTTCAAAATCCAAAATATAAAAGATGAAATCATACGAAATATGAATATCATACGAAATAAACGAGAACATTCCATGCTAAATATAGATAATATAATGTTTGACAACACAGTAATGTTTGATAGCATGATTAAAAACTTTAGCAAACTTCAAGAGTTTTGTAAAAAAATATAAAAAATTATCTTTAGAAAAATAAATGTACTACTACGATAGAAATGGTAACAAGGTAACTAAACCTATCAAGGAAAATTATACCCTTTCTTCCGCTGTCGCCGAAGAAGACTCCAAATCTTCGGATAATAATATGATTTACGCCGTAGTCGGAGGTGTATTACTCGTCCTTATTATCATAGGAGTTTTCATGTGGAAAGGCAAAAAATCAGGCAGATCTTCCTCGTCCTCTGGTGGTTCGTCCCGTTCCTCATCCGCTTCGTCCAAAATGAAGTGGGGATTTCGCTTTTACTAAAATGAAATTATAATCATTTTTCTCAAAAGAGAAAAATGACCTCTCTAACTGTTTATACCGATGGTTCCTGCTCTCCTAACCCAGGAAAAGGAGGATGGGCCTATATCGCCATTCTAGAAGACCTCCACGTCGAAAACTATGGAGGCTCTAAAAATACCACTAATAACATCATGGAAATGACCGCTGTTATAGAAGCACTAAAAGACTTTAAAGAAACACAGAAATTCCAAATCTACAGCGATAGCTTATACGTCATCAACTGTGCCAAAAAAATTTGGAAACGAAATAAAAACACAGAACTATGGACTCTTTACGACTCCCTCTCAAAAAATAAAGAAATATCATTTATCTGGGTCAAAGGTCATAATGGCGACAAATACAATGAAATGGTAGATAAACTTGCAAAATACGGTGCTAAATAAAAAATAAGAAAAAAAATTATTCTAATTATCTTGTCTTGAATAAAAAAATGAGTACTGTTTCTGGAGATTACAACAATTTTTCTGCTGGAAGTTCGTCGTGTGCTTATGCACCTCTTGGCAATTACAACAATAACTACTCCATGGGTGTCGCTCCTCAAGGTAGAATGAGCAGCGGTTCTTACATTGTACCAGCCTGGGGAGCTATTGGCTATGACTCGCTCACCTCTCAAGTTCCTAACTGCTCTGGCTACTACAACATTATGAGCGCTTACGGCGCCGATGCCGGAAGCTGCCAAACCACCTACGCCACCTCGATGTGTGGTTCTGCTCCCCCCGCTCCCGCTCCCCCCGCTCCCCCCGCTCCCCCCGCTCCCGAAGGTGGCACCGGAGCATCGGCCATGAGATGGCTACGCCGCTAAACACTTTTCTTTAATACTCAAAAAAGTATTAAAATTAACTATCCTCACCTGTCGTTCTTATCTGACCTCTCGCCCTTTTCTGATGATAACTAGAATAATCACTATCAGGACCATACTTAACACTAACACCTAACATAGACCCTTTAGTTACAGAAATGACAGGATTACCCGCATTATCAGATGCCAACACATCTCCTATCTGCCCCAATAATCTATAATTCTCCACATTATCATATATCAAACAAATTACTAAAGTAATTACTATCACTACACATAAAAATATCATAATCATTTATAATTATCTACTTTTTTCAAAATTGAAAAAAATAACCTAATTTCTACTTCTTATTAAACCATGTCTAAACTTACCGAAGGAAATATATGGCAAATTCTACAATCATATTTTCGTAAAAATAGTATCGTCTGTAACCAAATAGAATCATACGACAATTTTATTAACTTTGGAATGCAAGAAATTATAAACCAAGAATCTTCCATCTCTATCCCTAACTACACTGTCAAATTCAACCAAATCTCTCTCTCACCTCCACAAGTCATCGAAGAAGACCGCAGTCTTAGACTACTCTACCCTATGGACGCTCGACGACGAGATCTCACCTACGACTCCGCCATTCTCTGCGATATCACAGAAACATACTGGACCACCGACGAAAACAAAGAAACAAAATTTCACCCACGCATCATCATCGGTCGCATCCCCGTCATGCTACGCTCTTCTATCTGCAATCTCTCCAAACTTAACAACGACGAAATCGTAGAAAAAGGAGAATGCCCCAGCGACCCAGGAGGATACTTCATTATCAAAGGCAACGAACGCACACTTGTAGGCCAAATGCGCAACGTATACAACCAAGTCTTTGTTCTACGCCAAAAAGCAGGAGAAAAATACAAATGGATCGCCGAAACAAGATCTATGAGCGATGAAACAGGACACTCCGTTCTTATCCAAGCCATGATCGGAAACGATGATAGATCCATTAACTTCTCCCTTCCCTACATCAAAGAACCCATTCCTGTCGGCGTCGTTTTCAAAGCCTTTGGATACTCCGAAGAAGATATCGTAAATCTTATCGGCCTAGATAACTCAAAAACTCACAAATACATACGCTTCATCCTTCGCGACTCCTTCTTTTGCAAAACCAAAGAAGAAGCACTCAAACACATCAGCAAATTCGCCATGCACATCATCACCGAAAAGAAAGAACAAGAATACGCATGGCAAGTCATCGAAAGCGAAACACTACCTCACACTGGAATTTCCGGTACACTCGCAGAACAAGCCTGTTTCCTCGCACGAATGGTCAAACGTCTTCTTATGACACACATCGGAGAACGTTCAGAAGATGACAGAGATAACTACTCAAATAAACGCGTCGAAACAGCAGGAACTTTATTATACGATATCTTTCGCAATCTATTCAAGAAATATATCGACTTTATCAAATCTCAACTAGAAAAACGCAAACAACGACCAGATATCCTATCTATCATCTCTCGAATCAAAAGCATCACCGAAGGCATCCGCCGATGCTTTTCCACCGGCAACTGGGGCATCCAAAAAAATGCCTACATCCGCACAGGTGTTTCGCAAATCTTAGACAGAATGACATACTGCGCTACACTATCTCATCTACGACGCGTCATTATTCCAACCGGTAAAGAAGGCAAAAATGTAGCAATGCGACAAATCCACTCCTCCAGTTTTGGCTTTATCTGCCCGTGTGAATGTTTCGACCCAGAAATTCCCATTTTACTATGGAATGGAACTATTAAACTCGCCAAAAATATTGCAGTAGGTGATACCCTTATCGACGACAAAGGTTGCCCTATCAGAGTTAAGAGTACTTGCGCAGGCATTAAAGAAATGTATACTATTAGTCACACAGAAAAAGAATTTGATAGTTACACAGTAACTGATAATCACATCCTAACACTATTAGCTTCTCTTCATAAAAAAATCAGTTTTGAAAACGATAAATACACAGTTACAATCTTAGATAAAAAAACCATTCTTTACACTACCTCTATATTTAACACAAAAGAAGAAGCAATAACTTACTGTGAATCAATTACAGATGACAACATCATTGATATCTCAATCGAAAAATATTTAAGCCTACCTGAAGAGATTCAAAAATCTCTAAAAACTTTTAAGACAAAACAAATCAACTGGCCAGAATTACACACAGATATGATTCCCTATCTTATAGGAGAACTAGTAGGAGGTGGACGTCAATATATTAACCAATCATATATTATCAACAGCACAAATAACAGACTGAAACTATTAGCTGGCTTAATCGATTCTACATATAACGGCTTAACACAGTCTAAATTCAACTTTGTAGAAAATAAAATTCTAGTATGGAGCGGAACAAATTTAGATCTTGCAAATAAGTTAGCATTTCTTATCCAATCACTAGGATTTCATCTATATCGAAATCTATATGAAGATATAATTGAACTACGTATAGAATACACTAAAAATTATGGCAACGATACATACACAACTCTTAAAGAGCTAATTAAAACTCAACAACCTGTACAATCTGATTTTATGCTTATTTCTCGCCCATCACAACCATTTGTAGGTTGGCAAGTCGAAGGTAATGGTAGATTTCTTCTTGGAGATTTCACGGTAACGCATAATACGCCAGAAGGGCAAAAGATTGGTGTAGTTCTTAACTATGCTCTTATGTGTAAAATTACAAAGAAAATTCCCAAGGTAAATGTTAGGTCTGTGCTAGATGATTGCAAAACTATCATTCCTGTAAAAGATATGAATCTACAAAATATCAAAGATTACACCGCAATCTTCCTAAATGGTAGTGTCATCGGATTTACAGAAGACTCATCTTCTACAGTAGATGAAATTCGCCTAAAACGTCACCAAGGACTTTTAGAAAAAGAAGTTTCAGTTTCATACGATATTGTAGATAATGATATCCGAATTTTCTGCGATGAAGGAAGATTTTCTCGCCCTCTTTTTACCCTAGAAAACAATATTCTCAATATCCAACCTCAAGAAAAATACAAATGGAGTTCACTCGTTCGCAAAGGCTTAATTCAATATGTTGACGCAGCCGAAATCGAAAATAGCGTTATCGCTATGACACAGGAATATCTCAAGCTTCAACACAATGACTTTTGCGAAATACATCCATGCACAATGCTCGGAATTATGGCCGCCATGATTCCATTTTCTGATCATAGTCAGTCACCTCGAAATTGTTATCAATGTCTATGGGTAGAAGAAAAAGTTTTAATGGCAAATGGCGAATTAAAAAGAATCGCTGATGTACAGATTGGTGATAGTATTATCACAGTAGATCCAAAAACTTGTAAACAAACAAAAACTAAGATTGTAAATCAATATGTAAAATCTACTACCAAAAAAATAGTAAAACTTTCTACAATCTCAGGAAGAGAACTCATCTGCACCGACGATCATCTAGTATTAACTCTTGCAGGTTGGAAAATGGCTGGAAAATTAACATCCTCCGATTCTATTTGTATTTGTCCGAGAAATACACAAAATATGGTGATGGATGAATATCTAAAAAGACAAGTTAACATGACATTTTCAGAATGGTATTACAATATCGTAGTATGCGAAAACTCTATCTTTGTTCCTATAGATACAGTTAAAAGTCATGAAAATATTATGATCGCAGATATTACAACTGAATCAGAAACTCATAGTTTTATTACAGGAGAAGGAATTTGTGTTCATAATTCTTCCATGGGCAAACAAGCTCTTGGAATTCCTACTATGTCTTATAATCTACGCACTGATACTCTTCTTCATGTTTTACACTATCCACAACGTCCTCTAGTATGCACTAAAGCTGCAGAACTTATAGGAATCAATAATATGCCATCTGGTATTAACGCTATTGTCGCTATCGCTTGTTACTCTGGGTTTAATCAAGAAGATAGCTTAATGATAAACTTATCTGCAATTCAAAGAGGACTATTCTGTCTAACTTCTTATCATACTATTGACTGTTGTGAAAAGAAACGCGATACTTACAGCTTTGAAGAAATATGTCTTCCTCCCGTAGACAGCAACGATAAAATTAACCTTGGAGAAGACGGCTATTTCCGACGAAAAAACGCCAACTATTCTCTCCTAGATGAAAACGGCATTGTTCGTCCTCGAGAAAAAGGCTCCACCGGCCCTTGTACAGTCGTAAAGAAAGGTGATGTAATCGTCGGTAAAGTAATTATCACCGGAAACAAATCCGGTAAAGAAACTAAAATAGATGCTAGCGTCGTCATCCAACCAGGTGAAGAAGGTGTCATCGACCGAGTACACGTCACAGTCACACCCAACGGCTACAAACTCGTCAAAATCGTTATCCGTGTAACCAGAGAACCCACCCTAGGAGATAAACTAGCCTGTTATGACCCAGAAACAGAAGTACTCACAACAGACGGATGGATTTCTGTCACAAATATCACGAAAAGCCACAAAGTAGCTTGTCTTCTCGACAAAAAACGTCTCGAATACATCAACCCCACCGAAATACAAGAATACGACTACGAAGGAAAAATGTACAAAGTAGAAAGCGATAAAATAGACGTTAAAGTCACACCCAATCACCGAATGTTTATCGGCAATTGTCACCGACAAAACTTCAAAATCAAACGAGCCGATGAAATCTACGGAAAAATGTCTAGCTACAAAAATAACGTAGACGAATGGAACGGCTCTTCTCTCCCCTTTATTCTTAAAGGTGTAGAAGGCTTACAAGACCTACAACTACCTCTCAAAGAATGGTGCATCTTTTTTGGCATCTGGATTGCAGAAGGAAGTTGCACCGTTATGCGTCTCAAAACAGGAGGTATTAGGTCTCGAGGTGTCCAAATCGCTGCTAATAAACCACGAGTTAGGGAAGCATTAGAGAAATGCATGGAGAAACTAGGATTAAAATGGGCTCTTCATATGTCGAAAGGAGAACTTGTACATTGGCATTGTGGAGATCCTAGACTAATTAACTATCTCAAGCCTCTAAGCGTCGGTGCGATTAACAAGTCACTTCCGGAGTGGTGTTTTGAACTAGATATGACACATTCAAGGTATTTAATCGAGGGAATGGTGCTTGGAGATGGCTGTTATATGGGAGGAACTAGTACAACACGATATTACACAGCTATCTTAAAACTCAGAGATGATTTTCAACGGTTGTGTTTACATGCTGGATGGGGATGCAATTATTATCTAAAATCACCGAAAGGGACAAAGTCTATTTGTTTAGGAAAGGAAATAAAGACAAACGCAGATTACTGGAGCTTAACAATCTGTAAAACACAAACAACACCATTAGTTAATAAATATCTTAAAAAGGGAAAAAGACAAGATAGTTGGGAAGAGTACAAAGGTAAGGTATATTGTTGTACAGTACCCACAGAAGATGGAGTTATTTTTGTCAGACGTGGAGGAAAAAGCTTTTGGTGTGCCCAGAGTAGGTCTGCGCAGAAAGGAACAGTTGGGATGGTGTATCGTCAGGAAGATATGCCATTTAGTGCAAGTGGAGTATGTCCAGAAATTATCATCAACCCGTTGTGTCTTAGCGCGAATAGTTTAGTTTCTTTATCGGATGGAAGTACGGAACGAATTGATCGTATTGTGAGTGATGAAAGTAGGTTTTCTGTGTTGACAGTTGATTCAACAAATTTTTCGGAAAGTAATACTTCGATTCATAGTTCGTTTGCGATAAAGCCAGAAAAAAGGATGGTTAAGGTTTCTACATGGTCTGGAAGAGAAATTATTTGCACGGAAGATCATCCATTCTTAGTGGATAAAGATGAATGGCGTAATGCGTGTGATTTAAGACCAAATAAGGATATGCTTACAATTGTGCATTGTCCAAAACGTGTAAGTGAAAAAGGTGAAATACCTGTAATTAAGTGGGAATTCTATACTAAAAAGTTGGAGAATTTTACATTATCTGAAGAGAAGTTGCAAATATTAGCGCGACTTTTGGGATCTGTTGAAACAGATGGTCATATTACAATTAGAAATAGAGAAACAATGACGTTTAGAATATTATTATATGTAGGTGAAGAAAAAGATGTGCAAGATATTTGTTCAGATGTAGAAAAGTTAGGATTTCCTAGACCTACATCTCGTTTAACAGTCACTAAAAAGGATGGATTAGATTATATGAAAACTTACAAAGTAGAACTAACACCATCTTTAGGATATGTTCTATACAAACTCGGTGCTCATACTGGAAGAAAGAGTGAATGTGTAAAACAATTTCCGGAATGGTTAAAGACTGCATCTCCTGAGGTAAAGCGTCAATTTTTGTGTGGAATTCAGGGAGGTGATGGTAGTTATATTTCTGTAAATCAAAAAACTGCTCAACAGCAGATTAGATTAAAGCCGACTAAAATGACAGCGCGAAATGTTGTGTTTGAAAGTCATATGGAATATATGAAGTGTATACAGAGTCTTTTTAAGGAGTTTGAAATTGAAAGTAGTATTCGTGTTGAAACTCCAAAGGATGTGATGTCTAAAGAGATTTGTATTTGTATATCTGTAAAGATGAAAAATGTAGAGAAGTATTCGGATTTGATTTTTTATGCGTATTGTAATCATAAGCAAGTTCGGTCAAGGATTGGTATTGAATTTTTGCGTTTAAGAAATAGAAAAGTAAGAATTCCGTTTGAAAAGATGAAAGAATTTATGAGGGGAGATACAGTAGGAATGTATGTAGAGTCTGTAGAATATGTAGATAAAGAAGATTTAGTGTATGATTTTTCTACAAAGTCAGAGAATCATAGTTTTGTAGCGAATTCTATAGTAGTGCATAATTGTATTCCGAGTCAATCCGGCTCGAGGAACTAGGTAACTAGTTCCTAGTCAACGTAAGTTAAAAGACCATGACTTACGAATGGCAAGACTTCCAAATTGCGGGAACATCTCGAAAATGAAAAATTTAAAAAGTTGCCTTTTATAATGAAAATGAACACAAAGAAATGTTCTAAATGCCAAGAAATTAAAGATATTTCAGAGTATATTAAAAAATGTGGGATGTGTAGACCATGCAGAACTATTCATCGAAAAGAATATCGAAGAAATTAGACTAAAACTATTTGAAAAGGCAAATAAACTTATGACTACCGTACTTTACAAGAAATTGTAAAGCTAGCAGATGGACGAAAGGATCCATTGGATGGTAAAAACGTCATAAGAGAGACGATCCGCAGCCAAGCCCTTAAACTCGATTTTAGGTGAGAGCAAAGGGAAGGTTCAGAGACTAGAAGGTAGTCGGTAGAAAATGAAGGTTTAACCAACCAGATTCTGCTTAAGGTATAGTCCTACCCGCCCGAGAGGGTTGCAAGTGTAGTTTTTGGTCAAAACGAACTTGCTTAGGGATGTCAAGAGGATGACGATTAATCAGTTGGTAGAGTGTGCATTGGGAAAGAATTGTACGATAAGTGGAGAATATGGTGATGCAACACCTTTTACAGCGAATAGTCAAGATGTTGCGGATAAGTTGATTAAAAATATAGAAGAAAATCTTCAAGAATATGGATTCCAATCCCAGGGATGGGAAACTTTATATAATGGTATGACAGGAGAAATGATTAATGCACGCATCTTTATGGGACCAACATATTACCAAAGATTAAAGCATATGGTCGATGACAAGATGCATGCGAGAGCACAAGGTCATGTCACTATGTTGACAAGACAGCCTTTGGAAGGAAGGTCTAGAGATGGTCAATTAGACGGCCATAAAGCATATCTAATAATTCTATGGATAAATAAAGATATGCTAGTCTGAGTGTGTCAGGCAATACAACCAAATTGCAGGAAAGTCCTTATAGCTACTTTTACCAAACAGAAAGGGAAACTTTTCTGTGGCTTTAGAGAAAATCTAAAGGTATGGTTAAAAAAAAGTAGATTGGATAATCCGCAACCAAGCTCCTAAAATCCAATAGTCACGGGTCAAGGAGAAGGCACAACGACTGTATGGTTGTGGGTCTGAGAGAATTGACAATTCTCTATGAAGGCTTAAGAGACAGTCTAATCCTACTCGAAAGAGTATTTACACGTAGCCTTTTGTATTACACACTAAATTTACAAAAGTCGAAATGTAAGTTCCAATGACCTTTAGAATAAATGCTAAAGAAAGGAAGGTATATATGGGTCTAAGATTCGGTGAACATCTCGCCGAAAAGTCAGAGAACAACCTCTGGCTAGTCTGCTGTGTAGCAGGCTACAAATCCAAATTGCGGAAACATCCTAAAATTTGCGTAATAGTATTCCAGTTATTCAACACGCAAATGAAGAGTCTGATACCAAGTCAGAAGAGAAATCTTTTGATGGCTCCAGCTAACTACTGGAGATATGGTAAAAAGTCAGAGTCATTAAGGAAAATCCGCAACCAAACCTCTAAAGACCAAAAACACAATATACGTGTTAGTCACGGTCAACGAGGAAGGTTCAGAGACTAGATGGATTTGGGCATGAGAACTTGACAGGTTCGATGATTGCTTAAGGTATAGTCCAAACCCACCCGAGAGGGTGTCAAAACTAAGGTATAGAACTCCTACACAATTCGGGTTCTATTTCGAAGTTTTGGAAGCTATATCTTAGGGTAAATCCTAAGATTGATATTTGAACCTGATATCAGCTTGGTTTTTTTAGAGATGGAAAGGGATTGCATGATTGCACATGGAAATTCTGCGATTCTTAAAGAAAGACTTTTTCAAGTCTCAGATCCGTTCCAGATTTCGGTGTGTAAAAAGTGTGGTGTAATGACTACTTCTACTAAAGAATGTCAAGTTTGCAAAGGGGATAATGTCGCTTCCTGTAATTTCCCCTATGCGTCGAAACTATTACACCAAGAACTTACTGCTCTAGGTCTCAAAATGACCATTCACCCTGACGACAAATAATCAGAGCTAAAATATATATTATTATTACAATTGAATTTTTTCAATATCTTTTACATATTGAAAAAATGTCATTTCCTGTTAGATGCTTTAACTGTAACAAAGTCATCGGAAAATACGAACAAAAATATAACAATCTCATCGATTCTGGTCTATCACAAAAAGAAACACTCGATCGGATCGGAATGACTCGTTATTGCTGTCGCAGAATGTTTCTAGGTCACATCAATATCATCGACAGTCTACTCCTTTTTCCTAAAGATATAATCAATTCCAAACCCACAGAAAAAAATTAAACTTTTAATTAATTATTTATAAAAAAAATTTTATTCTTGTCAAAAATAAAAATGTACGTAGAAGTTCACGGTAAATTACGAACTGTCCACCAAGACAAAGATGACAAACACTATTATATCAAGAATGGCAAACGCGTCCACACATCGAAGCCTGTAATGGAAGGCAAGAAACCCAAGTCTCCTAAACGCGTAAGCAAGCGTCGCTCGCGCAAGGCTAAGCGTTCGCGCAAGGCTAAGCGCTCCCGTAAGGCCAAGCGCTCCCGCAAGGCCAAGCGTTCGCGCAAGGCTAAGCGCTCCCGTAAGGCCAAGCGTTCGCGCAAGGCTAAGCGTTCGCGCAAGGCTAAGCGCTCCCGTAAGGCCAAGCGCTCCCGTAAGGCCAAGCGCTCCCGCAAGGCCAAGCGTTCGCGCAAGGGCAAGCGTTCGCGCAAGGCTAAGCGTTCCCGCAAGGCTAAGCGCTCGCGCAGACGTTCGCGTAAGGCCAAGCGTTCGCGCAGACGTTCGCGTAAGGCCAAGCGTTCGCGCAGACGTTCGCGTAAGGCCAAGCGTTCGCGCAAGGGCAAGCGTTCGCGTAAGGCCAAGCGTTCGCGCAAGGGCAAGCGTTCGCGCAAGGGCAAGCGTTCCCGCAAGGGCAAGCGTTCGCGCAAGGGCAAGCGTTCGCGCAAGGCCAAGCGTTCGCGCAAGGGCAAGCGCTCGCGCAAGAACAAGCATTAGACGAATTTTACGTGTTTAATTTTTATACATAAAACTGTATAAAATCTAATAAATCTATTATAAATAAATGGCTGATATAGTTTATTTATATCCTAAAACATCATGTCCTTCTGAAACATGTTTACCTTCTTATCCAGTACCTAAAGATGGTGTAAAATCTAATTTATCAGTGCGTGGATGTGGATATTCTCCATATTTTGATTGTTATGATAAGGTTGAATTAAAGAGGGAAATTCAACCTTGTGATAAGACCGGAATATACGATTTAAATCCAGAAGTTTACACCGACAAAATAGCTGAGGGATTTGACGCTGCTAGATGTTCGAAAGAATGTCCTATTGCGCCTTGTTCTGATACGGTTTATTTAAGTAAAGATCCTAGGCAATTCAATGCGATTAGAGCTGAATATACTCTTTTGGATAGTGTTCCTATAGATGGAAATGTCCGTTTGCGTGATATTTACAATAAAAAATACGATGATTATGGTAAAGGTTTTAATCCCTATGAAAAAATACGAGATGGTCAGATTCTTTACTATGTAGATAAGTCTATAGAAAATGCTTTTTACAAGCCTGTCTATAGTGAAAAAGCCGAAGAAAGTTCAGTTCTTTACAAAGACCCTATGGGAGCGATGAAACCAGAATATAATAGAAAAGCTCTTATAAATACAGAGAATCCTACAGTTAATAGACCTAGTAGCTATCCATATTGTTTATCGTTTATGCAGGATACACAGTCGTATAGAGAAGATTTGATAGCTCTTCAACAGCGTAAGCATAATCAGGAGAAATGGTCGGCTAGATGGGGAAGTTTAGATGAATAAAATTTTATTTAGATTTGAAATAAAATTAAGTTATTGTAAAAAAAATTTCTTGCTCAACTCTTGTTCACAATCTGCTTTAGTTTTCCACATTTTACAAGACCAGTTACTACTTCTCCAATTATCCCCAGACCAGCAAGTTCCTGAGTCTGGGGAGGGGGGATTATAAGCGGTTAAATTTGTTTTGTTAAAATCACCAGTTATATGAAGCCACCATTTATATCCTTGTTCATTCAAGTCATCTTTCCAAGGATCATCATTTCCTAAACGTGTTTGTTTATTTTCCTGACACCTAGGACCATTTGAATCGGAATTAACAACATCTTTATTTCCTAGAATCCATTTATTTATATTTTCAAATTCGCTTTGACAATCATTTTTAGTTTTCCAACGACAATTAGTGTCTTCTGAATGACATGTGTTTCCGTTACCCCAAGTATCATTATTTGATTTTCCTGCTACTTTATAATAATAATAATTATTATCGGAGGAGACACATTTTGGTTTAACTGATGGAATACAAACATCAGTTCCCGATGTTCCACGTATATATCCAGTTTGGCAAGTAGCTACACATCCAGTTCCACAAGTAGAACTTAAAAAGCATTTTTCTTCCTTAATTTCCTGTGCAGTACAAGGAGTAGTCCCTTGCTTACATTCAGAGTTTTGGCATCTATAGCCTTTACAGGTATTTTTACAATCGTCTTCGGTCCCATAACAGTTACTTTCGATATTTCCGCATACTCTACCTTCAACGCATCCTTGGTTGCATCTATATCCTTTGCATTCTGCTTCGCATTTGGATTTTGTTTCTACACAAGAGTTTGGAATCATAGCAGCGGATTGGGTATTCTGTGTTTTCTTATGTTTACAGTCTTTTTTGTTTGATAGAAAAAGAAGGATTATAAGAAGAAGTAATAGTAGTAGCAGTAATATATATTTCGACCCTTTACTTTTCATTTATAATATAGAATATTATAAATTTTCCATACTGCGTATTAATCGTTTGCATTATATAGTCTCTGTACTCAAGAGATATGTCCGAGTGTTAGACTTACCAATTTTTCAAATGTACTTTTTCTAAATCAGTTTCACAATCTTCTTTACTTTTATACATTCGACATATCTGACTACCGTGTTCGTAATCATTTGACCAACAAGTTCCTGATTGTGGAGATGGAGGATTGTATGGATTAATATTTGTATTATTAAAGTCTCCAGATAAATGTATCCACCATTTATAGGTCTTAATACTATCTTTCCAAGGATCATTATTTCCTAAACGTTCTTGTTTATTTTCCTGACATCTAGGACCAGCTGTATCTGAGTTAATTACATTTCTATCTCCAACAATAAAATTATCCTGTTCTATAAAATGTTTAACACAATCTGATATACGATTTTGCCCGTTAAACCATTTACATTTGTTACCTGTATCTCCCATGCATACATTATTATTACCCCATACATTATTATTTGATTTTCCTGTCAATTTAAAATAAGCGTTATTATCACTACTATCAACACATTGCGGATGAAAAGATGGAATACAAACATCAGTTCCCGATGTTCCAAGTATATATCCAGTTTGGCAATTAACTACGCATCCAGTTCCACAAGTAGAACTTAAAAAGCATTTTTCTTCCTTAATTTCCTGTGCAGTACAAGGAGTAGTCCCTTGTTTACATTCAGAGTTTTGGCATCTATAGCCTTTACAGGTATTTTTACAATCGTCTTCGGTCCCATAACAGTTACTTTCGATATTTCCGCATACTCTACCTTCAACGCATCCTTGGTTGCATCTATATCCTTTGCATTCTGCTTCGCATTTGGATTTTGTTTCTACACAAGAGTTTGGAATCATAGCAGCGGATTGGGTATTCTGTGTTTTCTTATGTTTACAGTCTTTTTTGTTTGATAGAAAAAGAAGGATTATAAGAAGAAGTAATAGTAGTAGCAGTAATATATATTTTGACCCTTTACTTTTCATTTATAATATAGAATATTATAAATTTTTCATGTCATAAGAAGTAATAGTAGCAACATGTTACATAGAAGGTTACCATTACAGCTGGGAAACTATTTTTCTTATTATTCTTCATTTATTTATAAAACTTTATTTATAAAACTTATTAGCGACGACAGATGCCTGAACCAACGGGTCGGCTGCTGTTGGGATACATGCGTTTCTGCCAAGCTTCCGAGTTGATCTTGCGCATTCTTCTTTCTGTCATATCATCTCTAAATTGTACAGAATTTCTTAGCCAGCTGTCTTGTACTAAGTAGCGCATTTCGGCGTTGTGGGCGTTTCCGAATTCGCTTCCTGGTTGTACAGGTCCGTAGGTATCTGTGTAAGGTAGAAAATCTACTTTGCTACGAGTGATGTAATTAGGCATTTTAATAGCGTTTACATCATCGTACATAAATCTTGTTTGACCGGTAACAGGTTCTAGATAGGAGCGGTAAGAGGTACCGTAGCCGTAGAATCTAGGGTCATATACGTTATCATAGTCTGGGTTAGTTTTGACATTAGAAGCAGGGGTTTCTACGTCTGGCTCTATGATTCTGGGGTCGTGAAGAAGGTAGTGTAGTCCTTTTTCGTCGCGTTTTGCAGTTACGGGTTCGAATTGTTGAGTAAAAGAGATGCCAATGTTAGAGTTTATGGGTTCATTGACTTGGTTTAGAGTGTAATTTCCGGGAGTTATTGTTTGTGTGAAAAGATTGGTGTTGTATTGTGTCATGGAAGGGTCTTGTTCGCAGTTGCCAGCGGGGTAGTTAGAAGGGAGTCCGACTTTGGTTTGTTGTGGATTGTAGCCGCATGCGGTGTTTACCATTCCAGATGCGTTAGGTTCAATTACTAAGTCTTCTTCATAATTTTCTACAGTGGGAAGATAGATTTTTTCTACTGCGGGTCTAGGGGCGACGATGCATCCACTTGAGTAGTTTTCTCGGATATTTCTCTGATTGGAAGTAACTTCGGGAAGATAGGTTTTTTCTACGCCGGGTCTAGGGGCTACGATGCCTGAGTAGTTTTCTCGGATATTTCTCTGATTGGAAGTGACTTCTGGAAGATAGGTTTTTTCTACGCCGGGTCTAGGGGCGACGATAGAGGTGTAATTTTCTTTTGTAGTTTTTGGTTTGCAGGAGGGTACAATTTGAGTTCCGTTTGGTATGTAGTCACAGCAGGTAGATTGAGCGTAACCAGAAAGGTACATTTCTTGTTGAGCACCGGGGCTGTTTATAGCGGAAAAAACGATGAGATTATTGTCTTTCCATGAATCTAGGTCGTAGGAAGGGGGAACAACAACGGGAGCGATTCGAGTGGTAGGGTTGCCTTGTTCAACGTTGTTTAGGTTTCCTCTGGCTAAGCGTTGGTTCATTCCAATCGCGATGGTGTTTTCTGGGTCTCCACCTAGATTTTCTAGGCTCATTTGGTCGTTACAGAAGGGGAGAATTTCTCCGGAGTTTATGATTACGTTGTCGTATTTTTTTCCGGATGGAGAAAAGGATGTAGATTTTTGGATTATGCTTGAAGGTTTATAATTGATATAAGAGAGGCGAGGATTATTTACGTAATTTTCTTGCATTTTATTCCTTTGAATATAGTAAATAATAATTATAAATGCTAAAGAAATAATGAGAAAATAATCTGTGTGTTTGAAGTTTAGTAGCCACATGATTGTGGATATGATAAGGATTAGACGGGTAATAGAATTAAGTTGTTCTTGAAGGGGCATATTGGGGTGAGGAACTAGTTGTATAGAGCTGAATAAGCAGTTTATATTTTCGGTCCAAAATTTTTTAGAACAATCCATTTATTATATTATAAAATTATAATATAGTTAAACTATTATAAAAATGAAAAAAAAATATTTTTCTATTTGGGTTTAAAATGTCTAGTAAAAAGGAGAAAAGGTATATTTTTTCCCTGATAGGTGTGAATATAAATAAGGTAGATCAGAAATATAATATAGTTCCTAATTCGGTAGAAGATGAAATTATACCTGTAAATACTACGAAAATAGATGATTTAGATATTATTAAGAAGACACCTGAGATAGTTTCGTTTTTAGATGAGTCAAAACAGATGAGAAAATGTACTATATCTATGATTGATTTTCAAACGGATAAAAAGATAGAAGGTAAGGTGAGATATAAGTGTTTTTGGGATCGTAATTATATTCCTGATAATGTGAAGCCGATAGGGTGTCCTATTAAGTATGTCGCTAGTAAAGCGACAAAGACTTATATTTCGGAGATAAGTAAGGAGAAGTATAGTATTCGGGAGAATGTTACCGATAAAAAGGCGAAAGAGTTGGAGAATAAGAATGATTCAAGGATAAAGATAGATGAGGAAAATTACTACCAGACGGATGGTATTTTTTGTTCTTTTAATTGTTGTATGGCTTATATTCATTCGCCTGAGAATAAGCATAATCCTATTTATCGTTATTCGGAATCTTTGTTGTTAAAGATGTATAACTGTTTTAATTCTGAGAGTGCGGTAGAGATTTTGCCGGCGCCTCATTGGAGGACGTTAGTAGAGTTTGGAGGGCATTTAACGATAGAGCAGTTTCGTCAGACATTTAATAGAGTTAGTTATTTTGATCATGGGATAATATGTGTTTCAATAGGGAGACTTTTTGAGGATAAGATTAAGTTTTAATAGTTTTATTTATTTTTTTAACACTTTTTCGGAGTGATTTATCTTTACTGAGACGTTCTTTCATGTCTCTGAGTTTATCTATAAGGTCTTTTAGAAAATTATCTTCGTTGCTGTTTTCATCTTTGAATTCAAATGGTTTTGCTGCTATGCAATTTTTGGGTTGAGTGTTCTGGACTTCATCATAATCGTCTAGTATGACGGTGTTATCTTGGTTAAATTCTTTTAGTTTGTAGATGTCCCATAAAACAGCTAGATTTTTGGTGTTATTTTTTAGTTTTTTGGAAATATCGCAATGGTATGAGAAGAAGATGTAGTCAAGTTTGCGATTGGTGTTTCCGGCGATTATAATTTTATCTATAATAAAGAGAGCGTAATCTTTAGTTGCGGCAGTCCATATAGATACGTTAAAATTGTCGAAAAGATAGGTTAAAAATTTTTGTAATCCTGGACGTTCAAATACAATATAGTAATTGTCCATATTATGGAAAACGAATTTTTTAGCTTTTTGTTTATTTTTTTTGAAATCATATTCTTCGCATGGTTCTGCTGATATGAGTGTTTGATCTAGATCTAAAATAAAATTTCCTTTTTTTCTATTTTCTCTCTGTTTCATTTATTTATGTGATAATTTTATAATTAGATAATAATTACTATGGTCTTCGATCTCCTAGAGGTCTTCTAGCTGGATGTCCTAGTTGTTTATCATCAAGTTCTCTTAATTTGGCTAGTTCATCTGCTTTAGCTTTAATACCGTTGGAGTCTACTGTTTTTTTATCTGCTTTTCCTTTCGTTGTATTTTTTGGTTGTTTACGGTTATCTGTCATTTCTCCGCTAAAAAGATTATCATCTTCTATATAGGATCCTTCATCTTGACGAATTCTACGGGGAGGAGGTTTAGTAATATGTCGGTCAGTTTCCTCCTGGCTTTCTTCCTCTTCGTATATAATATTTTCTATAGATGTTTGATTGTCTCTAGAGGGATGTGATAGATCTCTTTCTATGTCTGTTTCCGTATCTCTTTCTATCTCTTGCATGCCGACTTCTTCTCTAGGTTCTGGTCTAGGGCGTATTTTTGTTTGTGTTTTACTAGGGGGAGGTTGCTTGCGACGTTGAGCAGCCGGAGGAGCTGGAGGTAGGGGTGGTGGAGGCGGAGGGGGTGGTTTTAGACGTGATATAAGAGTCTCTATCCAAGAAAATGCATAAGAACCGTCATATTTTTCGACTTTGCCGTTGGAAAATATAGAAAGAATGCAAGGTACAGATGAAACATCTATTTGGTTATTTTGTTTTATTCTTTGGCGAATGCTTTCATTATCGATGCATAAAAGTTGTATGTGTGTGTCTAGTATATCTATGCCAGATGCCGATATAATGTCAAACATTTTTTTGCAGTTTGAGGAGTATTTACTAAATAATAACACAGAATATTGGGGATCCATTTTAGTAAAAATGTTTTCTATTTTAAATAATATATGGGGTAAATAAAAGATGAACTATGGATTAGAGACATGTGGGGAAAAATGTGATCTTAACTATATTCGTCACGTTGGATGGGATGAAGATAATGAGTGTTTTCGCCGTTATTACTCGGAAAAAACACTAGATATTATCTCTAAAAAAGTCACTGAGTTGACTCGTGGTGTGGATCCTCAGAATCGTAAAATTATAGTTCCTAAAAATCGTATATGTGAGGTAATGGATGGTATCTATAGAAATTTTAGACCGGCTACAGGTGATATTTACAGTAGATATATTGTGCCGAATGACCAACAGGGTAATATGGTGCAAAGTATGATAGATCAAACTATAGAAGTTATTACTAACCATATTCGTAATGAGTTAGGAATGGAACAGGCGAATTCGAAATTATCGGCGTGGGTACAGGTTTACGGCGACTTTAATCCGAATGGATTACGTCAAGTGCCTCCTATTAAAACAAGAGAACGTAGACCGGCCACCCTACAATTTCACATGAATTATTAACGGCAATATAAGCTTATAGTTTCTAGTTTCTAAATTCTATACAATTTAGAAATTCTTATAATTTAACCTATCCATATTTTTGAGATTAAACCATGAGTAGCGACGACATTTATTCTGTCTTTTCTATAGTCTTGGGTATAAGCCATATGAGGGAAGAGTATTCTGACTGTTTTATCGGGAAAATCTTTGAGAATTTTATCGACAGATTTTCCTATGTATTTTTTTAAAGGGTCAGATGACATATTTATATTATTTTATTCTTTTATAAGTTTCCATTTACCTGTTTGTTGGTCATAGATTATAGTTTCTTTACTATATTTAACGTCCGCTTTAATTTCCGGTTTAACGTCCGGTTTAACGTCCGGTTTAACGTCCGGTTTAATTTCCTGTTTAACAGTCCTGATACGGAAAGACATTTTACCTATAAGAAGAATTTTTTAAAAAGCTTACAATGGTATGGTAAGTTTCTAGAGCGGTAACTACCGTTCCCGTTGGTTGGTAATCAAGGCCTTTTGATTTAGGTAAAAGTGTAATTTCAATAGGAAGATCATCAACTTTGTATTTATACTGTTCGTTATTTTTAGTCGTTATTTGTATTTTCTTGTCTAGTTCTGGAATACGGCGAGGTATATAGGCATGAGAAGGGATATTGTGTTCGTCTGTAAGAGTTCTTGTTTGAAGAGAGATCCAATATAAATCTAATAAGAATTTTTCTGTGCCATTGGGAAGTTCATCTTTATTTACAAACACGATTACATAACGGTATTCTATGCCTAGAAGAGCGTGAATTTTACAGATATACATACTGTAGTTATTAATGTCTTTAATTTTTGTCATTTTTGGGTTTTTAAAGTACTGAGAAAAAAGAGAATATAGGTCTTCTTTTGCTGGGTCATAGTCTACGTCTAGAGGTTGTCCGTAATAAGCCATTTTTATATGTTATATATTTTTTTATATTAAATTAGATAAAGACAATGAAAGAAATGGTAGTTATATTAGTACTAGCGTTTGTTATTATATTTGTAATTTGGATTAACTATAAAGATAATAAGGAGAAAAAGAAAAGAGAAGAAAGTAAAGATATAGACTTGGAAAAAGTTGGAAGTTTTCCAGATGATCCGGAGAAAATCAGAAAAGAATTTCATTTAGTTCCAGGTCAAAATTATATTATGCCAAAAAAATTTAGTGTAGGGATGATAAACAATCCTAAATATGTTTCTATGAATAACTGTAATCATAATGTTCTTTATCCTATCAATCCTGTAGATGTAGATTATGGTTCTAAAATGCCATCTTACTGCCCGTGTATGCAATTTATACAAGCTCCTTAGAAATTATTATTATTTATGTAGTAAATAATAAATGTCGAGAAAATGTTTTAAAGTACACGCTAAACGTTCGTATACTACAGTTGAAAATAAACAAGAATCTATATTTCCTAATTTCGACAAACCACCAACTCCTAATAGTATATTTGTTTACGATGGAGAATCTTGGAAACTAAACAATATATACTCTTTTATACAAGAATGTATTTCTAAACATGTTAAGTTTTCAGAATCTCGTGGTCCCCCTGGCATTCAAGGATTACGTGGTCCTCCCGGCATTCAAGGACCAGAAGGAGTTATTGGTCCTCGTGGACCTAAAGGACTTTCTGGCTCTATAGGAGACAGAGGTTATACTGGACCTACCGGTCCCATGGGATCTCAAGGCTTTCAAGGAGATATAGGTCATACGGGTGCGATTGGATCTCAAGGTCTACAGGGATTGCAAGGCTTCCAAGGTCTTCAGGGAGATATAGGTCCTACCGGTGCTATAGGATCTCAAGGTCTACGGGGAGATATAGGTCATACGGGTGCGATGGGATCTCAAGGTTTACAAGGAGATATAGGTCCTATCGGTGATATAGGCTTGCAAGGTCTACAGGGTCTACAGGGTCTTCAGGGAGATATAGGACCTACCGGTGCTATGGGATCTCAAGGTCTTCAGGGATTACAAGGCTTTCAAGGAGATATAGGACCTACCGGTGCTATGGGATCTCAAGGTCTTCAGGGATTACAAGGCTTTCAAGGAGATATAGGACCTACCGGTGCTATGGGATCTCAAGGTCTTCAGGGATTACAAGGCTTTCAAGGAGATATAGGACCTACCGGTGCTATGGGATCTCAAGGTCTTCAGGGAGATATAGGTCCTACCGGTCCTATGGGATCTCAAGGTCTTCAGGGAGATATAGGTCCAACGGGTTCAGTTTATTTAGGAGATGATATTATGCAGAGTATAATGGTGGGGTTAAATATGAATAATCCTAATGTGGGTAGGTCTAGTGTTTACGTAGGGTATGATTCAGGAAAGGATAATAGTAATGAGAATGTGTATGTTGGGTATAAGGTTGGTACGGTTAATTCTGGAGGTTTAAATACATTTGTTGGCTCTGAAGCAGGGAGATATTCATCGGGTACGCAAAATACGTATATAGGAGATAGTGTATGTGCAGCTACAGGTTCTAATGGTAGTTATAATGTTTATGTTGGAGCAGAAGCTGGATTTAATAATACAGATGGGTTTGGAAATGTGTTTGTAGGTGCGGTATCTGGAGCGTCTAATAAAGAAGGTAGTTGGAATATTTTTGTAGGGCAGTCGGCTGGTAATTCTAATATTTCTGGTACAAATAATATTTTTATAGGAGCAAATGCAGGTATAAGTAGTTTATATGGAAATAGTTGTATATGTATTGGTGATGGTTCAGATACGAGTAATGATACGCCGATAAATCAGTTAGTATTTGGACAGGGAGTTGTTTCATTTGGAGATAATACGCTTACATTTCCTAGTAATTTAAGAGCATTGCCAAATGGTACGGAAGTTAACTTTTCATCGTCTGGTGGTGGGTGTTTATATCCTGTTTCATCTTCGATAAGATGGAAAAATAATGTAGAGGATATATCATCTCAGATTGATACTAGTCGGGTGTATGATTTAAGGCCGGTGACATTTAATCCAGCAGTAGGGCATGGTGATGAGAGTGAATTACATATTGGATTGATAGCGGAGGAGGTGGAAAGAATTTTTCCAGTTATAGTTCCAAAGGATGATATAGGGAGACCGTCGAGTGTTAGATATTCTATGTTGAGTGTATTGTTATTGGCAGAGATGAAGAAGTTGCGAGATGAAATAGGTGAACTTAAAACTAAAATATGTTAGTAAATAAATGAGTAGACAAAGTCCTTGTGCAAACTCTAAAGCAACTGGATGTGAAGGTTTTGTGACACAGAGAGGTGTTATTTTCTGTGATGTGTGTACAGAAGTAAGAAAAAATACTAATAAGGCTCGTAGAGAACAGAGTTTTGAAGATTTGGTAAATAGAAACAAAGAACTAGAAACGGAAGTTCAAAATCTTAGAAAGAGTAATCATGAAATGGAACTAGAGATGAAGGAACATATAGATACTATCTCTAAATTAAGAGAAGAAGGTAAAGAGTATATTGAAAAATCTAAATATATAGTTTATAATGATCAGTTAGAGAAGGAAAATACAAGGATGGCAGAATTGGTGGTAAAATTGCGGAATGAGAATGATACGTTAGTGAAGGAGAGGGAAAATTATCATATTCTGTATTCTCAGGTAAATATAGATAATCAGAAACTTGTGTTAGAAAATATTAGATTGGGGAGTGCAAATGAATCGTTGAAAGAGCAGAATCAAGATCTCTTAAGTGAAAATGAGATGTTAAGGAGTAAGTAAATTATTACTATGCTGTAATAATTTTTTTTTTACTTGGAGCGAGAGGAAGAAGAGGAGGAAGAAGAGGATGAGCGAGAAGATTTTTTATTGTCTTTGTCCTTGCCTCTTTCTCGTCTAGGTTCGGGTTTTTTAGAGACTTTAGTAGCTAATTTCATGTCTCTAGCGATCTTTTTTTCTTGCTTAATAACGTAAGAAGTTATTCTCTTTTTAAGGTCGTCAAATGATTTGTTTAATATACGTATAAGTTCTTCGGGATGTTCGTTAGCCATTTTCTTTCTACAGAATAATGTTTTTAAACTACATTAGTTTAATCTAAAGCTATTACTGTAAAGGATTAAATGTCATCACTAAATGAAGAATTAGACTTTAAAAAACTTGTGACATATTATGAGAAAAATAAACATTTACCTTGGGAAGAATGGTTAAAAGTTAAGAAGATTTTTGCACGGCCTGGTAAACAAGGATTAGTAGGTTTAATGTGTGGGAAAGAGGATGAATCTATTATATATGTGTTTAAAATTTCTCAAAGTATTAACTATCTAGTGCAACATGAACTCTCCGTTATGACGTCTATTAATGAAATTGCAGATTTTTGTCCGCATTTTTGCCGTTCTATAGGGGGTATTACATGTCAAGTAGATCCAGAAAAACGTAAAGAAGGGAATCCTTTTGAATCAGATTGTAAATACAAGATAGAAAAAGAAGTTCTTCTTACAGAATATCTACATAATAGTTATAAATTCTATAATTATATAGTATCAGAAAAGGTTCATGAATCGGTTCTTTATTCTGTAGTTAAACAAGTTTTGTTAGCCTTTACTATAGGTCAAAGAAATAAGAATTTTTCTCATTATGATGCACATTCTAATAATATAATGATAAAGAGATGTAGTAAAGATCTCGTATTCTTGTATGTTATAGATGAGCATAACCAATTCTGTGTTTCTACAAGAGGTTGTTATCCTGTTCTTATAGACTTTGGATTTTCCTATTCAGTCGATATGAATAATGGACCTTTATGGCCTAGTCTTAACCATACTGAAGTAGGATTTCTTAGTGATAGATTTGACCCTATAGCTGATCCGAAATTGTTTCTTGTTACAGTATCGGATGAAATTCATGAAAATAAAAAGAGTAAGAATAGTAGAAAGTTGAAAAATATTACAAAAAATATCTACGGAAAATTAGATTTAGATTGGGATTCTGGATGGGATAATGACTGTAAAAAATGTGCTACAGATTATGTTATAAAAATACTATCCAAACATAGTAAAAGTTCGCATTTATTTAACGAGTACGAATATTATTGTATGGATATAATACAGACCTTGATAATATTACCATTAGAAGAACAGCCATATGAAAATATAGAAATTCCATATTTAACTTTTTTGGGTGAATTTACTAAAATAGAAAGTGAAATTAGCTCACCTTTCTACTGTTTATACATACTCAAAGGGATTACTGACTCAGCTAGAACGGTGAGAAATGACTACCTCAATAAAAACACGCGGGAACATGCAGTGGGGTATTTTCGTCACTCTATATTAGAGCGTATAGATTCGGTAGCTAAATACTGTAAACCGAAAATAAATTATGAAAAAATGCTGTGCGGATTGTTATGTTTAACTAGAGCGATGGAAGGGGTGTTATACAAAGCTATGAAAGAAAGAACTTCTGTAAAGGAGAAGTCTTATAGAGAAGTACCTTTGCAAACACCTGAGGAAATTTTCACGGCTATAGACTTTAATATAGAAGATGATTATGAGTTTAACAGTAGGACAAGTGTAATTGTTATAGATAATATGAAAAAGAGCTGTTATCCAATGGATTTGTCTGAGGAACAGAAAAGGGAAATAAATTCCTATGTGTCTATATCTAGGGGTGGTGAATTGTATAAAATGCTTAAATAAAATTTATAATAATTATTCTAATAAATGTCCTGTGGATGTAGAAAACAAATCGGAAGTTTCTCTTCTCAAAAAAATACATGGTCTCCCCAAAGTAGCCTAAATATGGCTAACTGGACTCCCTATGCAGAACTCCAGAATCCTAAGAATTTATATGGCTCTAATACAGTATGTGAAAAGTACTGTTCTTCTTCTGGCTGTGATCTCTATAGAGTTGAAGCTGATCCTATTACAAACTCATCTACCCCTATACTTGAGCGTTCGGTAATAGTAGCTGGTAGAAGTTTTAGAGAGTCGTATGAGCGAGGTGCAAAGTGTCAATCGTATATGACTGTAAATGATACGTGGGGAGTTCAAAAACCCTATATGGCATAGTTTTCTTCATATCAAGAAAGATATAAAGAATTTTTTATATATATGAAAATAAATGTCTAACATTGAAAAACTAAAAGAATTAAAAGAAAAACTTGCAAAGCAACAAGTAAAAGGCAAAGTTGTAAAAGTAAAAAAAGAAAAACGAGTAGCACCTCCACCTTCTAAAATTGTTACTTCTTTAGGAAAAATAGAAAAGAATACAAGAGATGAAGAAAATCTTAGAAAAGGTCTTTCTGATATTATGAATAATAGATATGATATCGAAAAAGCATTTGAATTTTTTTCTAAACAAGCATCTTCTGCTATTATCCTAGAAAATTCAGAAGGGGACGTTGGTGATATGTTACAAATCTGGGATAAACTAGATGAACAATCTAAGCAAGATTTTGCTATGCAAGCTATTCCCGGCTACAAAAAAGAAGCATGGGGAATCGGAGGAATAATCCAAAAACTTATAGCTCTTCCCATAGATCTAAGAAATGACTTTATAAAGGAATATCTAAACCAAAAACTTCCCTATGATAGATTTTACTCTTATTGGTCTAATCTAGAAGCTGTAAAAGAAAAAATCGAAGAGTCGCAATCACAGGCAGATAAATTAGACGAAGATGATATTGAAAAAATGCGTTTAGAACTACGTGATAGAGCTTTGGAATATGCTAAAAGAAAAAATATAGCTATAAGAGAGAAACAGGATAAGATTATTCGCAAAGATGGAGGTGAAGATATAGTCAGAAAAGATTCTTATATAGATATTTTAAACAGAATTAGACCGAAAGGATTCGAAAAAATCCATAAAAGATTAGCCAAAGATTATATAGAATTAGCGACCGCTTTAGGAGCTAAAAATGCACAAGATATGAAAGTAATAGATCTTCTTACCTTTATTTCCAAAGAAAAAGCAAAGTTAATAAGTTTAGTCGATGTAGACGTCGTTGAAAAACTAAAAAAGATGTCTCGAAAAAAACTTATCATACAAGCCCATAAATTAGATATACCTAACCCAGAAGACTTATCAGATGAAGTACTCTTTATAAATCTTCTTCAAGCTAATAAAAGTAAAGATAAACAAAAGTCTAAAGAAGACTTGTTAAGAGAAGCAGAACTTCTTGGAATAGAAAATCCAGATAATTACGATACACCCAGTCTTGTCGCACGCATAGAAGATGCTCGATGGAGAAAGCACAGAAAAGAAAAAAGAATGAGAAAACTAACTAAAGAACACACTGATCGTTCTGTAAATATCCAAAAAACCTATGATAAAAAGTATCATCATACAACTATAGATACAACTGATCGTTGGAAAGAGATTAGAGAAGAATTTGAAGAAGATACCGATACTCAACTAGATGAATTTAAACAAAAATTAAAAGAAATTGGTGATAGATTATCCCAAGAACCCCCTCCTCCTTCCCCTGTAGAAATAATAGAAATAAAAAAGAAACGTACAAATCTAGCAAGACAAATAAAAAGTATTAAAGAAGAACAAGAAAGACTAGAAAAACTATTATCACAGCCCATAAACGATAGAATAATCTCTATAGCCAAGAAAAAACTATCTTCAGAACTCTTGAGAATTTCGGAAAAATCAAAAGCCTATAAAGTAAACTCTCCCTACATTAACATAGCAGTTGATCTAGCCATAAAGAGAGATCAAACTGCAAAAGACCTATTTAAACTTATTGCAAATTTTGTAGTTTATCTCAATCTTAAAAAAGCGAATATTCTTCGCAAAAGAATTAAAGCTGAATACTACTTACCCGATATACTATTACAGCTATCTCCCGAAGATAAACTTCCCGAGATATTCGACCCTTTATCTGATGTTTCTGATAAGACAAAAGAAGTTTACAGTTCTTACATAGATAACTACATTAATAATATAGTCTATAATATGATCGGTCCTTTAGATCCTACCGCTCAAAAAGCTTCTAAATCCGAAGTAGGTATTATCTCACCGGAAATAAAGTATAATGAAACTGTTTGCATCGGTATGGATAGAGTAAAACCCGAAAATATTGTTTACTACACCGATCCAGATGATTCTAAAATTTACTGCCTTGATATAGACGATCTTTCTATAAAATTTAGCGAAGATAACTTTACCAATCCTATCACTGGGAAACTTTTCTCCGATGAATTTATACGAAGATTTATAATAACTTATCATGACTCCGAATTCAATACCAATTTCAACTTTCCATACATCGATATAAAAACAGATATTAAAAAGGGTAATATTATTAACCCCAAGACCGGTAGAGCCTTTTCTAGCTCCTTTATTGAAGCGGTAAACAAAGGAAATACATTTCTACTCAACCGACAGTTTATCCGCTTAGACAGACGTGTAGCATCCTGTAAAAATAGCATAGATGTCTTAAACGAACCCATAGAAAATATCGTATATTATAAAGACCCTACCGACAACTCAATCTACTGTTTTAGTATAAAAGATCTAGAACAAATATTGGAAAAAGACTCTGTAAATCCACATACCGGAAGAAAGTTTAGCCAAGCTTTTATAGATAGATTTAACAAGATGTTTAAACTAAAGCAAACAAACCTTCGCAAAATCTACGGAGATGATTTTTTCAAAGATATACAAGAAGAAGAGAAAAAAGAACAGGAAAAAATTGTACCAAAACAAAATATAATTATACCAGATCTTTGGCAACTAGTTTCCGCAAATATATTTCAAGACGGAGACGAAATAGAAGAAGAAATGTCTATGAGTTTCAAAAAGAAAAAAGATGAAGATGAAGATGAAGATGAAGATGAAGATGAAGATGAAGATGAAGATGAAGATGAAGATGAAGATGAAGATGAAGATGAAGATGAAGATGAAGATGAAGATGAAGATGAAGATGAAGATGAAGATGAAGATGAAGATGAAGATGAAGATGAAGATGAAGATGAAGATGAAGATGAAGATGAAGATGAAGATGAAGATGATCAAGATAAACAAAAACACATGAAAGATAAAGACGATGAAACTGAAGACGATGAAACTGAAGACGACGAAACCGAAGATGACGAAACTGAAAATGACGAAACTGAAGATGACGAAACTGAAGATGACGAAGACACCGATAAAGATACTGACGAAGACACAGATAAAGACACCGATAAAGATACTGATAAAGACACCGATAAAGATACTGATAAAGAGACTGACGAAGAGACCGATGACGAAAAAAATAAGAATAATGAAGACAGTGAAAAAGATACACAGAAAAAGTGTGCTCAATGTGACGAGAAGATATCTGATGATACACAGATTAGAACAATTGTAATGAAAAATAAAAAACCGCAAGTTATCTACTTTTGCTGTCTAAAATGTATGGAAAAATATAAGTTTCCTAAATTTAAAAAATAAAGAGTTATATTTCTATTGTAGAAATATAATGTCATCATATAATTTGGAAAAATATAGCATAACCGAATTACGAAAAATGGCAGAAAAAATGAATCTAATAAAGGGAAAAAACAAAAAAGAAATTATGGATCACATTTCTAAAGCTTTTGAACAATCTAAATATAAACGACATTATCAACTCGGAGAAAAGGGGAAAGAAGGCACTACATTTCTTGTCACAGATAAGAGAGGACGAGAATATGCGATGAAAACGTTTAGAAAAGGTAAATCATCTAACACTCTATATCGAGAATATTCATTGCAACATAAGGCTTCTAAAGTTGGAGTAGCACCTCGTGTCTATAATTACGATACTGTAGGAAAATGGATACTGATGGAAAAGATGGATTGTCATTTTTATGAAATTATAGAAAAGGCCAAAGGGAATATAACAAAGAAACAACAAGAAAGATTATACGAAATATTTACAAAACTAGATAAAGCCGGAGTCTTTCATAACGACGCTAACATATGTAACTATATGCTAAAAAATGGACAAATCTATCTAATAGACTATGGATTCTCTAAGGAAATTACTCCTAAACTGAAGAAAACATTACAAACAGAAACTCCCAATGCGAGGCTAATGCTAATTGGATTAGTTCTAAAATTAAAGGAAATGAAACTTCCAGAAAAATCATATAAATATCTTATCCGTTACATTTCAGAAGAAGATAAGGAAAAATTCGGTCTTAAAACACAAGAGATAAAGAAAAATGCCTTGGTGGAACAAAAAATACGGAAAAGATAGTATTTGCGCTATAACACACTGTAGACTTCGCTCTGGTAAAAATAGCGATGGATTATCTTATTGTATTTTTCTTCCTTGTAAACATGGATTTTATAGGTCTGCTATAACTAATCTAGTTATTTCTAGTGAAGAAATTTTAAAATGCCCTCTCTGTAGACAAGAATTCGACCCTATATTAGTAGTTGTTTAATTATATATTTATATATAATAAAATGTATTGTGGAAATAATCGTAGACATCCAGATCTTCGGTCTGGAAGAAAAGTCATTGGCAATAGATACGATTGTTTCAGACGAGGTGTTGGAGTTGGGCTATCACTTCCCTACGATTCATCTTATCTTAATAGATATGTACCTATAGATCCTCGCAAGATATACTGTGGAAAAAGCGATAGATTACCAGAAAACTATCACATACTCGGAAGTAACCCTATGTGTTATACGAAAGGAGTTGGAGTAGGTCGCACTCTCAAAGCTAAACGACAAAGAATGGGGAAAAGACGCAAATCTAAACTCAGATTTTCTAGGAAAAGTAAGCGCAAAAGTAAGCGTAAGCGCAAGAGTAAGCGCAAGAGTGTAAGAAAAAGTAAGCGCAAGTCTCGCAACACACGTTCGCGTAGGGCAAAGAAGAGCGTAAGAAAAAGTAAGCACAAGTCTAGGTAAAAAATAAAAAAATTGAAAAAATATTTTTCTTTAAATATTTTTTTCAAAGATGGCAAATAACACTAACACTACAATTATCTTTCCGGATTTTCTCTACAAATATGGAACCTCAACAATGTTTAACAACATCACGCATGTTCAACTTCTAGAAACAGTTACGAAATTCATCCTTAATCAGTCTATTGAAACAGTGATTGTGTTATCGACAGTGTTCTTAATCTATTATTTAGGGTTTCAAAACAGGAATATCCGGAATAGTCGAAGCTACTACAAACAGTTATACACCGATGCATACCAAGACTGTCTTCGTCTAGAAGATACCATTATGCTATTGCGAAAGAAAGTAAAGTCGCTTGAAACTCGCTTAAACATGAAACGACGCGAATTACAATCTCTAGATATTGACCGCGAAAAAATCGCCGATGACTTGGTTGACATTATGAAATCTCTACCAGTAGATGCTCATGATTCTGTTGCTCTAATTAAGAAACTAGCAAACAAGTTCGATATTTCCATTTCATTCGAATCTTCCAATAAGAAGCGTAAAAATACACGCCTTCCCACTCGCCGTCAACCTAAACGTTCGGCTGCTCCAGTTAAATTTATTTTTGACGACAGTGATAGCGAAGATAACAATATGACTGATCCAGATTACAAAATCTAAAAACATAATTATATTTATAAAATGTCTTCCGAAAACGCAGAAAATAAGAATAACACCAGTGAAATGCTAAACAATACTATCCGAACTCTTTTCGACCGAGTTATCGAAAATAATAACAGGGAAAAGAGAGATTCTGAATCCTCATCTTCTGAATCTTCCTGTGATGTCAATCCTAATAACAATCCCAAGTGGGAAATTATACGCAACTTAGCAGAATCGCAAAATCACCTATGCCAAATGTTTCTTCGTCTTATGGAAGACGAAGATGTAGATGAATAAATATTATTAATTTTATCATATAATTTATATGATAAAATTTTAGTCAATAAGCGGTAAGTTACCAACCCGGTATCTTTGGCCATGTTTAAACCACTCTTTAGTTCCATCATTTCGAATAACAGCAGGTAAATCACCTTCCCTGTGTAGGTGTCCGTTTCGATACCATTCTTTTGATCCATCATTGCGAATAACAGCTGGTAAATCATCTTCCCTATGTAGTTCCCCCATTTTATACCACTTTTTAGTTCCATTATTGGAAATAATAGAGGGTAAATCACCATCCCTATGTAGTTCCCCATTTTTCCACCACTCTTTTTTTTCATCATCCCATATAACAGCTGGTAAATCACCATCCCGATGTAGCTCTCCATTTTTCAACCATTCTTTTCGTCCAGACTCCCATATAATAGCGGGTAAATCACCTTCCCGATGTAGTTCCCCATTTTTCCACCATTCTTTTTTTTCACGACCCCATATAACAGCTGGTAAATCACCATCCCGATGTACTTTCCCGTTTTTCCACCATTCTGTTGCACCATGGTAATACACAATGGCTGGTAAATCATCATCCCGATGTACTTTCCCATTTTTCCACCATTCTTGAGTACCGTCATCGCAAATAAAAGCTGGTAAATCACCTTCTCTATGACATTCTCCATTGATATACCAGCTTTTTGATCCATTTGCACCCTCAAAGGCTGGTAAATCTCCTTCACGATGTAGTAGTCCGTTACGATACCATTGTTTGGCGCCATTTAACCATTCTATTGCTGGCAAATCGTCATCTCTATGTAGTTCGCCATTTCGAAGCCATTCTTTTCTTCCTTCTTTTTCTTCTACCGTATAATTAGAATGATTTTTCCAGTAATTTAAGACTCGTTCTTTCTCCTTTCCCTGTAAAGAAAAGACTTTCAATACATGTTCATCTTTGTTTATATCTAAAAAACCGCAAATGACAGACATACAATCTATATTTAAATGAGACAGTCTTGTTTTATGCATTTTAGAAAATATAATTTACTCTTAAATTACTTACGTAGAAACATATATAAACCTAGTAAAATTACTAAAATAAGCATAACTATCACTATCGTATTGTTATCATTTTTTTCTTCCTGTTCTTTCTCTTCTTTTTTCTGCGGTTTCTCTTCTTGTTTCTCTTTGCTTTGAAAGGGTTCTACTGCGTTAAAATCAACTACGCAAGCGTCTCTGCACTCTTGTACTAAATTAGACGTTTCGCATAACTTTAAACACTTGTTTAGAGAATTTTCTGGAGTTTCTCCTCTTTTTAGTAAGACGGGAACATAGTGGGGAACTTGCCCCCAGAAAACGGGACGATAAGGGACTTGATGGTCGCAACTACCTACTCCGTATAATTCATGTTTTTTCTGTTCTATGAGATTTTCACAGGCTTTTGAACATTGTGGATCCATGGCATAAGTATCGTAAGTACCGCTAAAAGCAGCGCAAATTCCAAAACAAGTATCATTATACCCTTGTATTCCATTTGTAGGGGATTTAGCATATTTCATACATGTAGCTTTGACAGGATTAACTAAATAAGACATTTATTATTAAGAGATTTTTTCTTATTTTAACACTACCTTTCTTGTAAAAAATGAATGGGATTAAAGTTACACAAAATGAGGTCTTTACATGCTTTTTTTGCAGAACGGAAATGAAATGCCCGCCTGATATTAGGGAGAAGAGGTGTAATTGCGGTGCTACCATAATAGAACATACAAAATGGTATACTCATTTTCCACAAGCCGTGCCAGTGGAAAAGCTAAATAATGAGACAGCGCGTCACTATGAAAAAATTAAAAATGGCAATAGACATACTATAGAAGAGTCAAAACACGAATAACAGATTTTTCTATATTAATTATAATATAGAATTAGATAGGAATATCATCACCTTGTTCAGTAGGTCTATATCCATTGCGAATATTTTGTTGAATATCTATAGTCTCTCGAAAAGCAATAGCTAAATCTTTTGCAAGATTACCATATTTATGAAGAGAAAATCGTTTTTTAACTCGTCTTCCTTGATATGGATATTGTACAATCCAACAATTATCATACTTACAAAAATGTACTCCAGTTTTATCAGATTTATTATCAGAGCGTTTACATTGATTTAGTTTATTTATATTTCCTTCTCCATTTCGTAAATTACGAATACGATTATCTAGTCCATTACGATTAAAATGATCAACTTCTTTGAATAAAGGACATAACAATCTATGAAAAGATTGACGAGGAATTCCAGCTTTTTTCTTGCCTGTATGTGCCATATAGTAAGTTTCTGTTTTTGTACCTTTGAAAGCACTCCAGATACATTTTGTTGCTAAAGGTAATGAAAATTCATCAAATTTAGCAATATGTCCATTTTGTAATTTCATTTCATAATAAATACCTTCGTCATCATCTTCAATTCTTCTATATTGATTTTTTGTCAAATCTTTTTCTAATGATGTTTTCGTTCTCCATTCTTCCGCTAATCGTTTGGCTTCTTCATTACCAAAGAATTTTTCATGGAATTGTTTCCGTGTCCCATCATTAAAACGTACAATCCAAGCACCATTGCTAAAATTAACACAACCTGCTGGGTGACCACCTTCCCAATCATATTCTATTCGCATCTTAAACGTTTGTTTTTTACTCATTTTATAAGTAAAAAATAAATCTTTAAATAAAAATCAATTTAGAAGAAAAAAGTTTTGATTTTATCCTGAGTAACTCCATTGATTTCCACATTCTACACAGCGTGAAAAAGTAGTCATGGGTTCGTCCGAACTTCGCACTTGCTTCTGTACACTCCATGTTTTCTTTGAATGGCACTTTCCGCATTCTGAAATTCCTTCTACTACTTCAAAAGGCTTGACAAGATACTCGTCAAATTCGCTAATTTTTGAAGAAATAGAATCGTATGTTTCGCTTTCCCATCCAATCTTTCCTTCTTTTACATTTTTTGCAATTTCCTTCATCTTTCCTAAATTCTGCAATAATAACCCTACAACCTGATATACACACCAAGTATACATTTCCTCATCGTCACTACACTTTTCGTATATATACTTCTCGAAAATTGTACAATTTTTCTCACTCTTCAATACAGTTGATAACGCTTTTAAGGAAAGTTCTCGATCCATTTACTTTTCGGTTTGTACAAGGTATTTTTTTCATTTTGCAAATCTTCTATTTGCCAGTTGTTATAAGGATAGATAATCGTTTCACACTTACTACATACATTTTTAGGGTAGTAATTCTTACTATCGCAAAATATACACTCCCTGTATAAAAACTTTCCACACATTGCTACCTTCATACTATTTCTAATATATTCTATAGCGTCTATTTTTCGGTCGAAAAATCCACATTGTACTATGATATTCTCTATCTCTAGCCATACAGAATGTTTTCCAAACTTGTACATTATTCGAAAAATAATCGGATAATATTCTTCCTTACTTATTCCATGAACTATAATCTCAAAGACAATCATCCTTTTATATTTTTTCCAGCTTTTTATAAAGTTTTATTAAATTTTCTCTCTCCTCTCCTTCAAACACACCATGCTCTGTTAGCCATCTTATCGCTAACTTTGACTTCGGATTCTGCTTATACAAACTCGTATAGAAAACATACAGTGGGTCTAGCTCATCTTTAGGAGACTCATATCTCTGATATTCCTTGTCATATTTCTTAGACCCTCTTGGTGTCTTACTCTTACTAGGTGTCTTACCAGGTGTCTTCTTCCATTCAGAAGCTGTTTTGTAGTATTTTTCTAAAGTCTTTAGTTTGCCATATTTAGAGTATATGTCTGATTCTTTCATTTCCTTTCCTCTGAAAAGTTTGAAAAGGTAGAAAGCTGTTAGGTAGCTATCTTTGGAGTGTTTTGATTTGTTAGAGATAATATTCCATCCGTGGTGTAGAAAGAGACATTGTACTAGTAAAGGAAGTTTTACAAATGCTTCCTTGCTTTCTTTTACTTTGTTATTTCTGAGTAAATTACAGAAAGATTCAATATCTTTGAAAGTTTTAGGGAGATCTTTAGGTTTTGCGTATTTTGTTTTACATTGTTCCATTTATAATTTAGAAAATTATTTATCATCTTCATTCATTACAAGTGCATTATTACTTCTAAGCCAATCGTTTACCTCCTTAGGATCTTCTATCTTCATTTTACAGGCTTTTTTAGGATCTAAATCATATTTTGTAATAATTATATTTTTTACATTTGGAATTAAATTTTTTACATCTTCATTGTAAGATAATAATATAGATTTTAGTCTGATAAAAAATCCATTGGTAAGAAATAGTGATTTGTCTCCTTGTGGAAGCGATGCTGATATTTGTACTTGCCACCAGTAGCTAAATTTTTCCAAAAAGCTATTAAGAAGTTTGGCGTCAGATTCATTTATATCTGTACCAATACGTTTTAATGCCTTAAGTACGGCATTGTCTAATGGTTTATTATGACCAAGACCATACGCTTTTTTTATATATCCAACTGGTTTAGTAATGTGGGGCTTTACTATTTCAACAGTCTGTAGTCTATAAAAGGGAAACCACATATCGGGAAAATTAGCACCTTCATTTGACGTTCCTGTAGAAAAGAAAAATGGACAATTCTTACTGATTACTTTCTGTGTAAAATGTCCCAATCCTTGATACCATTGATTAGTCTTACTAGAAATATAATAATCACCTTGATTAGGAACAGGAACTATACAGAAATATCGTGATTTCCCATATAGAATAAATGTTATACATTGTTGAATTTTAACTACATTGGAATGCCGTTTATTACTTTCTTCAATAGTTTGCTTTTCTTCTGGTTCTTGTCGTCGTTGTGCCAATCTAGCAGAAGCTAATTCTTTAGCTCTTGGTTTACTCATTTATAAAACTTATAATTTTAAAAATTTTAAAATTCCCATTTGCAAATGTACATATTTTAAAAAAATGCCAACACACATTTCAAAAAATGTAGACATGTCAATCTAGACGTTTTAGAATTTTAGAATTTTTAAAAATGTAGAAATGTCAATCTAGACGTTTTAGAAAAATGTAGAATTTTTGAAATGTGAAAATGTCGATCTGGACGTTTTGGAAAAAATCCCATTTTAGATACCTTTTTAAAAAATAGCTAACACACATTTTTTTGTGTGTCGTAAAAATTTTTTTACGATTTTCCAAAAAGATTTTTTTCAAACTGTATGCAGTTTGAAATCAAAAATTAGCAATTTTATAAATGATAGAAAATGATCATTTTTCATCATTTCTCATCATTTTTCATCATTATATTGGAAAATATATTGGAAAATATTCATTTCTCGTCATTTTTCATCATTATATTTAAAAATATATTGTAATAAATAAAAATGGAATTTATGTGTAATTTCTGCAATAATAAATTTAGTTCTAATATCAGCTTGAAACACCATCAAAAACATACTATATATTGTTTACAAAAACAAGGTAAAAATATAGATACTTACAATTGCCAGAATTGTCAAAAAAATTTTCAACATAAAAAAAGTCTTATAATTCATTTAGAAAAATGTAATAGCAAAAATGAAACAAAAACACAGGAAAATATTATTCAACAATTACAAAATACATTAGAAAGAGAGAAACTATTAAAACGACAGATAGAGAAATATGAATCTATAATACAAGATCTTACCAATAAACTTGAAAATGTAGCTATAAAAGGTGCTACTAAACCTACTAATACAAACATTATTAAGTTAGAGTGTTTAACAAGAACTCACATGGAAGATTGCGCTAAACTCATCACAGATAATGATATCCTGAACTATGATAATTTAGCTAAATTTGCAGTTGAAAATTCTTTCAAAAATAGAGTAGTCACTACTGACTTATCTAGAAAAACACTTACATATAAAAATGAGAATGGAAAAATTCTCAAAGATCCTAAAGGAAAAAAATTAGCTGTTATGTTTTTCTCTTCTATAAAAGATTGTGATAGTATGATAGATAGGGTTAAAAATATTATATTATCCGAACTAACAGATAAAACATCTGATAGAGAACGAGAATATATTTTCAACCGTATGAATGAGATTATAAAAGTCTATAAAGGGGTTACGAAAATCTCAGAGGGCGAAGAAAATACTCTCAAAGAAGAATTTATAGATAAATTATGCAAATTCTTGCCTGCTGAATAATATAACGATGAATTGTGCTAAAATGTGCTAAAATGTGCTAAAATGTGCTAAAATGTGCTAAAATGTGCTAAAATGTGTCGATTTTTTAACACATATACTAATACTCGGTTATTTCTTCTTCCTCTACGCATAACGGGCTAAATCCATCATAGAAAAGATACATTACTGTGCAATTGTATTTTGGACGTGATTTCTTAGCTTCCTCTATCTTCTTTACTAAAAATTCTGTTCTTCTTTTTTCTGAAAATTGTTTCCCATAACTCGACTTGTACTTATCTGGATTAAACCTGATATATAATAGATACTTTATACCTATATCGTGATATATTTTCCTCATTCTTGTTATTTCACATTCACACGTATAACTTTTTCTATTATGTTGTTCTTCATCACACTCTACTACTATACATCCCCATTCCGTTGCTATTACAAAATCGGGTCTTAAATTACTACATCCACCAGCTACTTTTTTATCATAAGATTCTATGTCTATCTTTGCCTCTTCTAAAACTTTATATAAACTCTCTTCCTTCCACTTTCTCTTTACAGTTTTACCATTTTCCGAATACTTCTCACATCCATTACATACATTCCCACTTTTTTCTACAAAAACTCCAAAACAAATACAGCATAAGTTATCAAATCTTATACTATCTTTACTCTCATGTTCGCTACAATAAAAGACTTTATCCTTTGCTGATATCGCAAAATCTTTACACTCACTACATCTCTTTTTTGGATGAATAACCATCCCTTTTTGTTTATGCCTACTACAATAATATGGAGGAAATCCAATAAAATTATAAGTAGGCCTAGTAGTACAATTAGCATGTTTGCATCGTTTATGTGTTACATCTACATAATCACTAGGCTTATGATCTTTACAATAGATAGCATCTTTTCTAGTCCCTCCAGATTTACCATAAACAGGATGAGTATCACAATTGGGATGTTTGCATCGTTTACTCACTACATTTACATAATCACTAGGCTTATGATCTTTACAATATATAGCATCTTTCTTACTTCCTCCAGATTTACCATAAACAGGCTGAGTATCACAATTGGGATGTTTGCATCGTTTACTCACTACATTTACATAATCACTAGGCTTATGATCTTTACAATATATAGCATCTTTCTTACTTCCTCCAGATTTACCATAAACAGGATGAGTATCACAATTGGGATGTTTGCATCGTTTATGTGCTACATCTACATAATCACTAGGTTTATGGCTTTTACAGTATTCAGCATCTTTCTTACGTCCTCTAGATTTACCATAAGTAGGCCTAGTAGTACAATTAGGATGTTTACATCGTTTATTAATTACATCTACATACTCACTAGGTTTATGGCTTTTACAGTATTCAGCATCTTTATTACTTTCTCCAGCTTTACCATAATTAGGCCTAGTAGTACAATTAGGATGTTTACATCGTTTATTCACTACATCTATATAATCACTCGGCTTGTGGTCTTTACAGTAATCAGCATTTTTCTTACTTCCTCCAGCTTTACCATAAGTAGGCCTAGTCTCGCAATTTGGGTATTTGCATCGTTTACTCACTACATCTACATAATCACTAGGCTTATGATCTTTACAATATTCAGCATCTTTCTTACTTCCTCCATCTTTACCATAAGTAGGCCTAGTCTTGCAATTTGGGTGTTTACATCGTTTATTCACTACATCTACATACTCACTAGGTTTATGTTCTTTACAATATTCAGCATCTTTTTTACTTCCTCCAACTTTACCATAACTAGACAGAGTAGTACAATCCTTATATTTGCATTTTTTAACCATTTTTATACATAAATCAAATTGTATAAAAAATCATTTTTAATTTAGACTGTAAATATTGAATGTTTTTGTAGAAAATAATTCTTTGAGAAGGTATGCTTTGGTTATGAATAGAGGTGAATTTTTATCAGCTAATTCTTTATCGTTCATAATAATCCAGAAATAGTCAATGATACTGAACTTTAACGATGGAATAAGAGTAGTTATGTATTTTTTATCCTTTGTCAATAAGCTATTTTCTTCTTGTTCTGGAACTGCTACTAGTTTAGGTGATAATTTAGCCATCTTTTTGCTATTTAGTGTAAAGGAGCTGTTGAAAATTAAATCTGGAGTTTTAGGAGGGGTAAAATTATTAACGTTCCCAATATAAGCCATAAGAGTACGCATTTTCCCCAATAGTGTAAATTTAACGGTCATTTTATTCTTCTTTATCTCTATACTTTTAATAGGTTGTGTATCCTCTATTTTCAAATAATTTCCTAACGTATTCAAATCTTTGGCTAATGTATCGCAGACATAGTAAAGTTCTGTTTGATTTTTAAAAGATTGTGAAGATTTTTTACACTCTGTTAAAATAGGGTAAAAAGAAGTATCAACTAAATCACATCCAATTAAAGTAGTACAACCAGTATAAATAAATACTCTTAAAACATCCATGGCCATGCCCGGATAATAAACGGTATCAACGTTTAATTTTTTCGCTAGTTTTTCGCCTTCTTTTACCCAGTTTTCTATAATTTTTTCAAAAGGCATCTTAAGATATCTGTGTAGATATGTATCTTGTTTTTCGATATCATCTTCATTTGCTGTGATTATTGTGGAGATTTTTCTCGCATTTTCTAAATAAGACATTTATATTATAAAGAATTTCTATTTTTCAGGAAGATACTGTTTGAATATGTATTCTCCCTTTTCGTCGAATATTTCTGATGTATTTATACTGCTGTAAGAAAGTGGATGGCAGTCTTTTGTGACTCGATCTGTAATTTTTATAAAATGTTCAGATACTACAGATTTTATAAATTCTGTTTCATTCATTAGTTCTTCATGTATTTTTTCATTCTGTCGTATGCCTGTTATCTTAATCGGTTTATTATAGGTTTTAGAGTAGTATAGAGCTATATCGTGTATTTTATAGGACTTTATCTGGGGTATATGAATACATCCGCTTTCTCCATATACTAATGTGTTTTCTATAAGGTCGATAGACTGGTCAAGAGACATTAGAAATCTTGTCATCCTGTTATCTGTAACAGAAAAATATTCTGCAGATGCGTCTTTTGCGATATTATTATAAACTTGAAATAAGCTACCGCTACTGGAGATAACATTACCGTATCGGACGATGGTGAATGATATATCGGGATTTTTCTTGGAGTAACTTACTGCTATTTTTTCACCTATACTTTTCGACATGCCATAGACGTTTATGGGTGAGCAAGCTTTGTCGGTAGATATAAGTAAAACTTTTTTGAGAAAGGTATCTTTTAGTCTACAGCATTCTCGAAAGATATTGTTAATTCCTGTTATATTTGTAAGACAGGCTTCTTCGATATTATTTTCGCATATATCTATATGTTTTAGGGCAGAGGCTATTACTATAATAGTAGGTTTAAATTCGTGTATCACATCTCGTACTGATATACGGTTTCTTATGTCTCCGATTCGAAATTCTAAATTTTTATACTTTTGGTTAAGTTTCCATTGTAAAACTTCATTTCTAGAGAATATTAAGATAGTGTTGTCTTTATTCCATCTTTCACATAATTGCGTTCCTAAGGAACCGCTTCCTCCAAAAATTAAGATATTTTCACCTTGTATCTTGGACATATCTTATCTATTATTTAAAGAATCTTTAAATAATACTTAACTAATGTCTATTCCAATATCTGATCGTATGCATCCTTTTGTTTATCCTTACGGAGCTGAAGTTATAGATCATCAGAAGTTTATTAAACTTATAGCTACTTATTACAAGCCTAAATTATATATAGAATATGGTGTTTTTTCTGGGAATAATATAGCGGGTATAGCTCCTTTATGTGAAAGATGTATAGGAGTTGATATTATAGATAAACCTCTATCCTTAAATAATATAGAAAATATAACGTATGTAAAAGGTAAAACAAGAGATTTTGGAAAATATATTAGGGAAAGTAACATGCAGTATGAACTTGCTTTTATTGACGCGGATCATAGTAGTAATGAAGCGTATAATGATTTTGTAGATTTGTTTGAGAATCTGATGGATAATGGGATAATTTTTCTTCATAATACATATCCGACGATAAAGGAACTGACTATTCCTTCACATTGTAATGATTCGTATAAAGTTCCAGAAATGATACGTAAAAACTATTCAGAACGAGCTGATATATTAACTATTCCTGTGTGTCCTGGATTAACTATGGTAAGAAAACGAAAATGTCTCCCTTGGATGATAAATGAGCCACTAAAGACTTGGATAATAAATCTAGATAAGCACAAAGATAGGAGGGCTTATATGGAAAATAGTATGAAAAATACTGGGTTAGATTACTCTTTCTTTAATGGTGTTTATGGAAATAACCTTAAATTTAGTAGAACAGATAGTCATATTATTGCAGAAGGAGGTGGAATGGTTTTTATAAATCCTATACGATCTAAGTATAAGGAATTAGCAAATGGAGAAATAGGGGCTAGTATAAGTCATAGATTGTTGTATAAGCAACTTTTAGAAGATAAATTACATGATAGATATCTAATATTGGAAGATGATACAGATATAAAAGATATAGAAAAGTTTTGGAAATATATATCAAATCTTCCTCCTAGTACAGAATATGACATAGCACATTTTGAAGTTTCTAGAAATTATCTAACCTATAAGGAAATACCTTTTAACAATTATTACCATACATGTATTAATAGTAGGAATTCATTTAAAATTGGAGCGTTTGGTTATATAGTAACTAAGAGAGGTGCTATGAATATATTAAAAAATTACGGGTTTACGATACTAGGAGCACCTGATGATTTTCTGAATATATTTTTTCATGATGGGGGTGTTTTTATCGAGCCAAAGGAACTTTTTATAGAGGCAAGGATGGATATCCCAAGTACTATATGGGGTGACACAGAAAATAGTAGAAAAATACCAGAAAGTAAGTGTGAAAAAACGGTTGTAAACGTGAATAGAGTTGTGATTTTTGGAAGTTCTGGTATGCTTGGAAGATATATGTATAAATTCTTTTCATCAACATATCCTATTCTAGAGGTGAATAGAAATATTTTAGATATAGGAAATACATCGATAGAAAATACCTTAAAATTTCTGAATGAGAATATAGCTAAAGATGATTTGGTGATAAATTGTGCCGGTGTGATAAATAAAAGGCCAGACTTATCAGAAAATGAGATGATAAGGGTTAATAGTGTGTTTCCGTATTTATTATCACAGGTTGTTTCTGAAAAACTTGCGTGGATGGTTCAGCCGACTACAGATTGTGTTTTTTCGGGGAATAAAGGTATTTATGATCTTTATGATGTGAAAGATGATAAGGACCCTTATGGGATTACAAAGAGTATGGGAGAGTCTGTAAATAAGAGTAGATGTTCGGTTATTAGATGTTCTATTATAGGTGAAGAATTGGTTAATACTAGATCTTTAATAGAGTGGGCAAAAGGTCAACGAGGTAATAAGGTTAGGGGCTATGTTAACCATAAATGGAATGGAATAACGTGTCTTCAATATGCGAAAGAGATAAGTAATATGATAAGAGTAGGATTTCCTAAAATTTTACAGTTGGAGAGTTTCTGGATAGATGATGGGGGAAATAAGTGTGATTATATTACAAAATATGACCTGTTAAGGTTAATAAATAGGGTGTATGAATTAAATTTGGAAATAGAGTCGTATGAGACCTCTATACCCATTGATAGAACATTAATAGGAACTCAAGTTGAGACATCGTTGAATGATCAACTTAAGGAAATGAAGTTATTTAGACTTTCTTAAATTTTTATACAATTGTGTATAAAAAATATTTTAATTAAAGATGTCATTCGTTTGCATCGACACTCTTATAAAAGTGGTTCGTTTAGAAAGTTCTTTTAATGCACTTGCACCTACATAGGTACAAGCCGATCGTAAACCGCCTAAAAAGTTTTTAACTGTTTCTTTTACAGAGCCTCGATAGGGGATAAGAACGCGCTTTCCTTCGCTTGATCGATAATCGGCGACTTCACCAAAATGTTTTTCCATAGCCCTAGTAGAGCTCATTCCATAGAATTCTTTAAACGTTTTACCATCTTCTGTGACTAACGTACCTGCATTTTCATCGTGTCCAGAAAGCATGCCCCCAAGCATGACAAAATCTGCTCCTCCGCCAAAGGCTTTACTGATGTCGCCGGGTACTACGCATCCACCATCGGAAATAATTTGTGCTTGCAATCCGTGGGCTGCATCGGCACATTCTATAACAGCGGAAAGTTGGGGGTAACCACAGCCAGTTTGGCGTCGGGTAGTACAGACGCTGCCGCCACCGATGCCAACTTTTACGATGTCGGCACCGGCGAGGATGAGTTGTTCGGTCATGTCGGAAGTGACTACGTTTCCGGCGATGATAATTTTGTCGGGAAAGGATTTCCTGACTTTAGTTACAAAGTCGACAAAGCTTTCTTGATAGCCGTTGGCGATGTCTAGGCATATCATATCGATTTTGCTGTCGTCTAGAATGGCTTGAAGGCGGGAAAAGTCATTATCGTTAGAACCGGAACTAACGGCAATGTAGGGTAATACGTTAGGATTTTCAGAGGTGAATTTAGATATTTGTTCGGGGGTGTAAAACTTGTGTAGAGCGGTGATTATTTTGTATTCAGAAAGGGCTTTGGCCATTTCGAAAGTGCCTATGGTGTCCATATTGGCGGCGATCACAGGGGTACCAGTCCATTGTTTTCCGGTGTGTCGAAAGGTGAATGTTCGTTCGAGAGAGACTTCGGAGCGACTTTTAAGAGTGGAACGTTTGGGTCGGATAAGAACGTTATGAAAGTCTAATTTAAGTTCAGTTTCGATTCTCATTTTAAGATTGTAATCAAATCTTAAAATGTTATTTAGCTGGGCATTTGGGGCAAACACAAGGAGGGCATTTGGGAGGAGGAGGGCATATAGCAGTAGGTTTGATAGCAAATTTTTCTATATAACCTACACCGCAGTTGAAATTTTCTCTTATACGAATATCGTATTTGGATCGTTCATCTGTTGTTCCTAGTACACCGATAGAGTTATCCATTTATAATATATAATAATTAAAATTTCCATTGGAGTGGAGTTTCCATAGCCCAGGCAAATTTAGTTAGTTGTGTTTTGTTGTATATTTTTTCGATGGGGACATCGCCTTTTTTACACCATGCTACTACTATTCTTGGGTCAAGATAGTTTACTTTGCTTGTACTTGTGCTTATATTAAATTGAGCTTCTTCTAATTTAGCGGTGTTTATATCTATAGATTTTTGAACGGTTTGTTTTTGTTTTGGAGTTCTGCTCTTGCTCTTTTTGTCTTTTAGTTCGGTTATTTTTTCTTTGAGTTTTTCTACGCGTGTATCGTTGCCACCCATTTTCTTGTGATTAAGGGCTTTGGCTACTTCTATGTTTACTCTGTCGTAAGCGAGTTTTTTCTCGTGTACGGGGTCTGATTCTTTTGGTATATTTTTATCTAGTTCTTTTTCTAGGATGCTAGAGGCTTTGTAGGTTCTAAATACTTTAGCGGTGAGATCTGGTAGTAAGGTTTTGAGATATTCATTTAGGGTTGTAGCGTTGACATCTGGAAAAAGTTCCGTTCCTTTTTCGCAGAGACTTTCTAGATTTTTATAGACTGTTTCAGATACTTTGAATTTCTTGTTAAATTGAATAGAGGATTTACCGATGAAATCAACGGTAATTTTGTTATCGTTTCCAAATTTAATGTTAGAGCATTTTAGGGTTGTGAGACCTAGAGTTCCTGCTTCTTTGCTTTCATCTTTTTCTGTTCCTGGGCGGATGGCGAGAACGTCTAAAAGATAGACAGCGGTAGCTAGTTGACGGGTTTGTTTATTTTTGCTCGAGAGGTCTTCTGTGTATTTTCGGCGTACTTTTTCGATGTTTTTGGCTAGATTTCTGGCTTTGTCAAATTTTTGGATGTCGCTAGCACAGACCCATTCGCTAGCTTCACGTTTTAGCCACACATAGTTCATTTCTTCTGTGATAGGGTGTCTCCAGGAAGCGATCCAGGTTACATCGTGATTTTGGATAATATCACCCCATTTACAGGGGATTCCATTTATTATACATTTAGGGATGTTTGTTTTAGAAATATTAAGAGTGATATCTTGTGGTTCGATGCGTTTTTTTATCTTGCCGCGAAGAGGGTGTGTTCCGTGACCTATATAAAGTCCGGGAGGTTGGACCATGTAGTTTCCTAAGGGAATTTTTACTTCATCGACTATGGCATAGCCATATAAGTCTCGGAGATCTTCTTTTTTCTTTTTTTCTTCATCTTTTTCTTCTTTGGATTTTTTTGTCGATTTTTTTTCTTCGGAGCGTTTAGCGATAAATTTTTGGATGGGGGTGAAATCGACGTCTTTAAAGGACTTTATGGGATGGGAAGAACCGAGAATTTTTTTCCAGTCTTTCCAAAAGTTGTCTGTAAATTTTTTGTCGTCTATGGATTTTTTCCGATGAGAGCTTTTATCGGCTAATCTGTCGTCTTGTTCCATTTTCATAGCGAAAAAAACGGCTGCTTCTTCTGCTGTGATATTAAAAGGATTTTTTGTAGATTTAGAGTCTAGAGAAAGGGGTTCTCCTTTATGTAGAATTTTTATGCGTGAAGGAAGAGGTTCATAAGGAGGTGGGAAAAGCACACCGTTATGTTTTAGTGTATCCCATTTAGAGCCTTCTTTTTTTTCCATTTTTTCCCACCATTTGTCAGAGCGGGTGGTGGCAGATAATTTTTGGATATCACAATATTTCATTTATATATTGTAGGATTTTTCTTCAATATATAAATGGGTATAAAAAAAATTTTACCTTATGTTTTAGCGATTGGAATGTGTATATTTTTAATGTGGATCATATTCAACCAGATAGAAGAATATCGTCTTCAAGATGACCCTATGTTATATACGTTAAGAGAGATTTTAATTCCTGTGCATCCAATCTTTAAGGATATCAAGCTTTACAAAGGGGATAAATCCTACACAATTAACAAGGAAAAGACATTTCTTTGCTTATATGATGAGAATGGGGATTACTATCCTATTAATATGTTAGTACATGTATTAATCCATGAAATTGCACATTCATTAAATAAGAAAGATATTGGTCATACCGAAGAATTTCATCGTATTTTTGAAGAACTTTTACAAAAGGCGACAGAACTAGGTGTGTACAATCCTAGTATTCCTCTTATACAAGGATACTGTAATCATGATTAGAAAAATTGAAATTCAAGAATAACTTTAAGTATGATTATGATTACAATGGAAATCGAAACGGACAAGTCATTTCTGAGAGTAGAAAAGTTTACAGATCGTCAATTACTTGACGACTGTATACACCAAGTAGATAATTTACTACTGAAAAATCTGCCAATTAAAGTGTTTAACAAAGTGTGTTATCAACGTAGATCAATTGGCTTTTTTTCAAACACAAGTAAGGGCTATGAATACTCTAAACAACTTTGTCCGAGTCAAAAACTTACCGCGGGTTTGGAAAAACTGTTAGAAACTGTAAATAACAAATTCGAGGCACAGTTCAATGGCATTCTTGTAAATAAATACGAAGGAGGAACAGATTATATTGGAGCACACTCAGATGACGAACGTTCGTTGGATAAGATGACAGGAGTCATTGCAATATCTGTAGGTGAAACACGTAAATTTAGAATCAGAAACAAGATGGATAAGAAAATTGTAAAAGATATACAGATGGAAGATGGAGATTTAATTCAAATGGCAGGTAATTTTCAAAAAGAATTTACACATGAAATACCGGTAGAAAAAAAGAAAAAAGGAACAAGATACTCCTTTACGTTTAGAAAACATACTGTGTAAATTTAATAATCATTCATTAATCTGTCAGCGACTTGTTTGTTGAAGGGGTGTGATTTCTTTATGAAAAGGATATCTATCTGGATTAGAAAAGATAACGTGTAGTGCAGGTCAGCGATATCGTAGGGCACGAAACCTATGCTATCCATGTATTCTATGTGAGTTTTAAAATCGGGGACTTTTTCATTGTATTGTCCAAAGAATGGCATTTCTAGTATAATAAAGTCTGTTTTATCTAATACTTTTCCAGCCCCTTGAAGAATAGGTATTTCAGCCCCTTGACAGTCTATTTTTATAAGAATTGAGTGAAAAGTATGGGATAGTTTTCCGAAGACGTTTTCTAGGGTAGTAGAAGTGCGTTTAACGGGCTTGCAATCGGAAAAATGGGTAGTCTGTTCTTTGTACATAGAGTCGCCGCTATTTTTCATTTCATACCAGTCTACTTCTCCTTCTTTTTTGTCTAAGACTACGTTAAAGACATTTTTGTGGTTTTTTAGTTCTGGATAATCGATGGGTTCAAAGAGGAAATAGTCTGAGTCTGGATAGATTTTTTTGCATTCGTCGGTCCAAAAGCCTTTGTGAGCCCCGATATCGAGAACTACATGTGGTTTATAACCATTTATCTTTAGTCTGTTTACACAATGAAACATTTATTTTGTATTTTAGGATTTTAAATACACTTATCAACGTATAGTCTGTATTTGAAGGCTTGTAATTGTACAAGAACATCTGCTAAATCATCGCGTTTTTTCGCGGTCTTAAGAGTATTTAATATCTCCATTTCTCCCCGAGAAGTTAAGATTTCTATGGCTTTTTCAACGCTCCATTTCTTTCGTTGAGGTTTTTCCATGGCTTTGTAGCGTTTTTTACCTGATTTGTAGGGTTTTCCTTCTACTTTGGGAGCGCCGAGAATTTGGGTTTTATGATAGGCGGGAAATTCTATGACTGTTTTATAACGGCCGTATTTAAAGGTGAAATAGGAGTAGCAATGTTGGCCGATTTTCATAGCCATTTTATTGAGTTTTTTCCCGAAGCTCATTTGTTCTTCGATAAGAAAGACAGAGCATTTATCCCAATATTCGGTGTATGTATCGAGGGCGTCTATCATATTGTGAAAAGTTTCTGGGTCTAGTTTAAGTTTAGGGTTGCAGTTTTCGGTGAGGTCAAGATTTTTGTAGAGGATAATTTTTCCGTTGGAGCAAAGGGAGTCTAGGATTTTTGTCATTTTGGGGGTGGGTGTGCCGTTTTCATTGTAGCGAGAGTTGGATGGTATATTTTTAATAGAAAGAAGAGTAGATTTGTGGAATTCTTCGATGCAAAAGGCGAAATTTTTTTTGCCCATATCAAAGCTAGCGATCCAGATGATATCAGTATCATTACTCATTTTATAAGTAATGATAGAATTTTAAGACTGTATTATTGTCCATACAGATGCGAGTTCTTTATCTGTAGTGTAGGTTAGCGTCATACAGGGTACATTTCCAAGATAGCCTCGATTGACGTTGTTTTGTTGGATAAATGACGTGTCTGGGATAATGTAAGCGTTGGCATCGATACTGTATATAGTAGTTGAAGACATGATAAATTTATTAGCGTAGACTTCGTCTATTATTAAAGCAGAAGGGGCACCTTTATAAGATTGGGATGAATTACCGCATATACTAGAGTTGGATAGGTCAAAAGCGGATAAGTATACTTCTTGGTTAGAATTTTTTACAGTGCCTGAAATTGTTTTATTTCGGGTGTTGTAGTTCCAAGTAAAGTTGAAATTGGGATTGGCAAGTCTTAATACAACGGCTTTTATATCTGAGAGAAGATTGTTTACAGAATTTTCAACTGATAATAGCCATTCTAATCCATCGTAAGAGTATCTTAATGTATAATTTCCGGGAGATACGCTTTGGATATCTATACGTGTATTTGGCGATCCACGCATGGGGCAGCCAGTGATATAGTTTTGGCAAGTTCCGTTAAGACAAGCGCCTTTACAGCAGTTATCTTCACAGCAGATTTCATCGGATGCGCAACTGCAGTTGACACAAGGGCCGTCAAATGTCTTTTCGTGTATTGTTTTTACAGAGAAAAAGTATAGTAAAGTGGAGCAGGCTAATACGGATAGAAAGACAAGTGACCATTTTAAGATGGTGTTATCTACTAGTTTAATTATGATTAATGGGATGATAAGTAGAGCGATAAGAATTGTTGTAATATTTGTGATATCTGTGTATTTGGAAGGTCGAATTATTTCTTTTCTTGTTCCAGAGCGTGGCATGCAAACGCCAGATGAACAGATGCAACCGCTTCCACAGTTTTGATCAAAGGCGCATTCACAGTTTATTTTAGCGGTGCAAAATTGGTTCGGTATAGTGATTTTAGATAGGCGACTTTGACAGAGAGGTTGTTTATTAGAGTAATCGCATTGTGATTTTCCGGCTAAATCATAGGTTAAAAAGCCTGTTAAACTTCCGAATAAAACGAATGTTACGAAACACAAGGAGAAACACCAAATAGCGCCTAGTTGTTTAGTGTACATAAAAGATAGAAATACGAAGAGTAATGTTATTATAATTCCTTTGATAAGAATATTTTTATTTATTTGGTCTGAATAGAGGGGGACGTATGTAGATCCGCAAATGCGTTTATAACTATTTTGGTCAAAGGCTCCGGGGTTTTGAGAAGCTTCGGATGGATTATTTCTCCAGTTAGACACTTTGTCACAGTATTCTTGACATATATTATCGTTTAGTAGAAAAGATTTTTTCATGCTTGGGGTGCAATTTTTATCGAAGCACATAGCAGCTTTATTTCCGGCAATTAATTCGCTTACGGGAGCTACACCGCTTGTATAGCAAAAACAATTTCTGTTGTCTGATGCGAATAGATATTGTGATGTCATGCTAATAGTGGCTATTGTAGTAGGTGGTGTGTAAGATGTAGGGCAGAATCTTTTTATTTTATCTATACATTCTGAAGATAGGTCATAACTACATTCTTCTTCATAAGCGGAGAGTGGATAGATTTTACAGTCATTATAAATGCCGTCGCCAATTACGGATGAGAATGTGATGCCTTTTGAGGCGAAGTACATAACTGTCATGGGGCTCCATCTCGATATTGTTGCGGATATTTGTGCTGTAGCGAAAAATAATTTGGGGTTTCCTGGTACTGGAAATTGAGCTGGAGTATTCTGTTCAGTTCTGAAATTGTCTAGATTTATAATGGTGTAAAAATCTATTTTGGATTCGGATACGACTGGTGTAGTTACTGCTACAGGATTTCTGTTTATTAAGAATTTTGCTTCTCTGTCTCTCATAAGATTTGTTAAAAGATCTGAGATATAGTCATCTTTAGTTGTGCTAGTTGTGAGTTCATTATATTTTTTTAGTTGAGAATAAGTGAGGGTTAGATATATTTTAAAAGTGTTAAAGGAATTTTCTTCTTTCTTTTCTACACGTGGAAGGTCTATTATGGTTTCTAGTGAGGATTTTATTTCTCCAGGAACTGTAGCATTTTCGTAAAGTATGGTAGCTGATTGTGTCCAAAAAGTTAGGTAGTCTTTCTTCCAATTTAGAAAATTATCACCAATTAGATATTTACAGTTAGTTCTGAAAGAATTCTCTTCTTTATTTTCAGCGTAGTAACCGGTTTCATACATCATGTTAAAAATGTCGGTGAGTGGAGTGTAGATAAGGTTTATTGTTCTGAAGATACTTGGAACTGTAGTATCTGGGTTAATTTTCCTATTGTAAGCACGAACAGCAAAATTAGCGTCATCTCGTAGTTCAATGGCACTTCCAGCTCGAATTCGATATTTATCATTTCTGCTGACAACGATAGAGTTAGCTCCTTCTGATGCATTTTCAGCTATTGTTTTAGCTTCATTAAACGTATTGTATTCGTCTCCATTATAAGGGTTATATCCTGTCCAAAAATTATTATCTGCATTTCCAAGTGGACCTATCCATATATTTCTAGGTGTGTTAGCTTTAAGGGTATTGTATATTTCTTTAATCCATTGTAAAAGTTGAGCTTGTTTAGTAGTATTATAAGTGGAAAAATCGTAGGCATAGGTACAGTTAATCCAAGCCCATACACTTTCAGAATCTGGTCTTCCATTTTTATTGTTATAGAATCCCCAATCACCGTTATCTGAGGTATTAAGTTGTTGTTCGTAAATAACTTTTTTTACGCCTTTACATTTTCCTTCTATATTTCCTATTAAACAAGACTTATCACCATCTAATTTACAGTTGTAATATTGTGGATATTTTACTACCAGAACTGAAGGTATAAACAAATCATGTGTGTACTGCAAGTCATCGTCTGACGTACAAAAATTTAGTTGGTTTTGCATCGCAAGAAATTGTTGTTTTTTATCATTTTTTAATGAAAATCCCCATGTTGAAGTAGTACCAAGTTCACTTTTTTCAGCAATAGTTGTAATATCTTTTAGTTTCAATATATCTTTGGCTGTACCAACTTTTTTAACGGTTAGACTTGCCATAAATGGGTCGTAAATGAAGTCTGTATAACTCATTTATAATATAAATTTTTAATTTATATTATTCTATCATTTAAGTTTTAGGTATATTTTCAACATGAACTGATACTTTCTTTTCTCCAGATAAAAATTGTTGGAGAAAACTAGGTTTTTTAGGTGCTTGACTATCATCTGTTTTAGGAATACACATGTATAGAAAAGTTAATAATATCAGGGCTAACATAATCCAGATACCTATATTTTTTACAAAACTATCGAAACGGTGTTGCCGATTATCTAGTTCACCAACATAGCCTTCTATATAACCAGGACCTGATAGTTCGCTAGCCCAGTTATTTATGGAGGTATTTGGACGGAAAAAATAAGTATCTTCTGGATGTTCGGAAGGAAAGCCTATTATAACCCGATTAGTTTTATCATCTACAAACTTTATAAGTTCATTATTTTTTACGTAATAATGTAGTTCTATAGTGCCGATTATATCACATAGTACAAAACGAGCGAAAAGGGCTTTGACATCGTCAGAATCGATAGCTAGGTAATTTTTCCAAGCCTCAAGGTTAAGATTAGCAACTCCTAGATAAGGGTTATTTGTTTTGGAGAAAGCAGTTGGGCTAAAGGGTCTTCCATAG
>Ga0209596_1000089_pt1 | contig 78679 bp, 58 predicted proteins | sample M_130807_MF_Meta_FD_187314 | JGI IMG/M metagenome (GOLD analysis project Ga0209596, IMG submission 187314) | Freshwater microbial communities from Lake Montjoie, Canada to study carbon cycling - M_130807_MF_MetaG (SPAdes) (version 2) | ecosystem: Environmental > Aquatic > Freshwater > Lake...
GCCAATGGTGATTTTTTAATATCCTGAACTTCTATCATACTTTTTTGTTAAAGAATTTGTAGAATGTCCCAATAGCAATCGGGATGATTTTTTTAAGTACTTTTGAGCAGCTAAAAATAGCACCTGTTTTTTATTTGACGGCAAAATTATATTTATTTTCCGAGTGTACAAAAATAAACAGACAGAAGGCTGATTTTAACATATTAACCTTACATAAATTACTTTATTAGCGCCAAACTTCATAAAAGTTAAGATACAGCAGTGAAATCATTACGATACATAAACAAATACCTTTTTAAATACCGTTTCCGCCTACTGCTGGGTGTACTGTTTGTAGGCATCTCTAATTATTTCGCAGTGAGAGCAATCACCATTTCTGGTAGTGCCATTGATATTGTGAAAGATTATATCGCGAAGGGCAACCAGCAATCTGCTGCGGATAAAGCACTTCTGCTGCATTCCTTAAGGGACGAGTTTTTTCTAATCATTTTATGGGCAATCATCTCTGGGGTCTTCCTGTTCCTAACCCGACAAACAATCATTGTATTATCGCGCCTGATCGAATACGACATGAAAAACGAGGTGTTCGAACATTATCAGAAACTCGATATATCTTTTTACAAAAGAAACAGTACCGGCGACCTTATGAACCGCATCAGCGAAGACATTTCACGTGTTCGTATGTATACAGGGCCAGCGTTGATGTATATCATTAATACCTTATTTTCCTTTGTATTCACGGTGTATGCCATGCGATCGAAAGATGTCACACTTGCCATTGGTGCCCTTGCTCCTTTGCCTTTCCTAGCGATTTCCATCTATTATATCAGCGACAAGATCTTTAAAAAAAGCACCAACGTGCAGGAACAGTTGTCTTCCATTACTGCCTTTACTCAAGAAGCTTTCTCGGGGATAAGGGTTTTAAAAGCATACGGCCGCGAAACGCATTCTATCCATGAATTTGAATCACAAAGCAATGAATACAAGACCAGAAACATGCAGCTTGTAAAAATAGAGGCCATGTTCCAACCGTTTGTAGTCGGATTGATCGGCCTGAGTATCATACTCACGGTTTACATTGGTGGAATCCAATATTTTAAGGGAATCATCAGTTTTGGAACCATAGCCACCTTCTTTTTATTTATAAACAGATTAACATGGCCTTTCGCTTCTTTAGGCTGGGTTACCTCTCTGATACAACGTGCAGCAGCTTCTCAAACTAGGATCAATGAATTTCTTGATACCCAACCAGAGATTGCAAGCACCTCATCTGTAAACGATCCAATAAAAGGTGATATCGAATTTAGAAATGTAAGTTTCACCTATCCCGATTCCGGTATTCAGGCATTAAACAATGTCTCCTTTTCAATCAACCATGGCCAATCCCTTGCTATCATTGGAAGAACAGGCTCAGGGAAATCTACCATCGCCAACCTCATCGGACGCTTGTATGACGTAGATAAGGGAGAACTGCTAATCGACAACAAAAATATCAAGAACATCAACCTGCCCTATTTAAGAAGTCAGATCGGATACGCTCCGCAAGAAGTATTTTTATTTTCCGATTCTATCAGCCATAACATCGCGTTCAGCATTGATCAGGAAAAACACAACGAGAAAGCCATAGAAAAAGCGGCTGTTGATGCGGCTATTTATTCAAACATTATTTCATTTCCTGATACATTCCAAACTGTTGTGGGAGAAAGAGGCATCACGCTATCGGGTGGACAAAAACAACGTATTTCCATTGCTAGAGCCATCATCAAAAAACCGCAAATACTACTGTTTGACGACTGTCTTTCTGCCGTAGATACAGAGACAGAAGAAGAAATACTGAATCAGCTGAAGCGCTTGATGACGGACAAAACAACCCTACTAATCTCCCACAGGATCTCTACCGTAAAAAATGCGGATAAGATCCTAGTGTTGGATAAAGGAGAGATCGTTGAACAAGGGAGTCACAAAGAGCTGATTGACAAGCAGGGAACCTATTTTGAGTTGCATAAAATGCAACAATTAGAAAAAGAGCTAGCAAATCCTTAATTTTTTAATCGTACAAATTTTAACATTTCACGCGCCACATCATGGCGTATTCCTATATCTGTTGTGCGCTCCACACTTACCAAAAGTTATTAACAAGCCTTGTTTTTGAGTGTTTTTTTGTAAACATTTGCCAAGTACTGTAACAGAAATTAATAACATAGATTAATAATAATGGAAGAAGGATTTGAAAAAAATGGAATGGATAGAGAAGAAATTTTCTCTAAATCTGTTAGAGCAGGTAAAAGAACTTATTTCTTTGATGTAAAGAGCACCAAAGGAAATGATTACTATTTAACAATTACCGAAAGCAAAAAACGCTTTGGTGATGATGGTAAATTCTTTTACGAAAAACATAAATTGTTTTTATACAAAGAAGATTTTGAAAAATTTGCAGAAGGATTAAATGAAGCTGTTGCTCATATCAAATCTATTTCTCCTCCTATCGAACCAAGATCTGACGAGTACTACACTTCACCTTCAGCAACTGCTGAGACTCCAAAATCTGATAGCAGTTTTTCTGACATCTCATTTGAAGATTTGGATAAATAGTAACTACTTTTTTTACAAAATCCCTGTTTCGTTATTTCGTTACAGGGATTTTTTATGGGCCTTTCGGATATATTCCTAAAACAAAAACAATGAAACCAACAGACTGGATCGGATTTATAGGAGTTACCATTTTACTCCTTGCATTCTTTATGAACCTTGCTAACAAACTTCATAAAGATTCTTTGTCATATATTTTACTGAATGTTATCGGAGCGGGAATCGCCTGCCTGGCTTCTGTGCTGATCAGCTACCTGCCTTTTGTTATTTTGGAAGGCTGCTGGACCCTAGTATCCATCTGGGCATTGATCAACTATTACAAAACAAAAAAGCAGATTTAAGTTTACTTCTGTGATGAAAAAATATTTTTCACTGCCGACAAACCCGATGAAGAATCAGTCTTAAATACACCTTGGCTCGTATCTTTTATTTCTTCTACCGAATAAAATGCGGTCGGATTATATTGGCGGATCAATTTGACTACAGCCTGCACATTTTTACGTTGAATAATAGTAAACACCATTTTAACAGGACCAATACTCCCTTGCGCATCAACCACAGTAATACCATGATTGCCATTTTTTAAGGCAACCAACAAATCGTCACAATTCTGATTCGTGATGATACGAACCACTTGTAAGCCCAATGCTAATTTCCCTTCTATCTTTAATCCTAAATAGGTACCCATCGCAAAACCACTTGCATAGCCAATGTAACATGCTACATTGTTTAAATTTTTCATCACCTGTGCCACAACAACGATCCAAATAAGCACTTCAAAAAAACCGAGTACAGGAACAATTTTTCGGAACCCTTTTGAAATAAAAATATGACGCAATGTACCCAGCGTTACATCGCACATACGTGAAAAGAAAATAATTATTGGTAGGACTATCCAGCTATAGTAATCGAAATTCCCAAAAATAGAATGAAGCATCGTTTAAAAATTCATTGTAAAAATAGGCGCAAAAAAAATCCCCCGGGTAATCGGGGGACTTTTTAACTAACAAAGCAATGTTTATTTTATTATCATCATTTTATTGGTTTTACGCTTATTATCTGCGATCAAACTATAATAATAAATTCCGGACGCTAAACTTTTCTTATCAAAGACCACTTCGTGTTTACCTTCTGTCATTGTTTCATTGACAAGTGTTTCCACCAAACGACCATATTGATCCAACACTTGTAAACTCACCTGACTTTTTTTAGTAAGAACGAATTCGATAGTGGTGGTTTGCGCAACAGGATTTGGATAATTAAATAATTGAAGATCTGCTTTTGCTGCAGCAATATCATGCACGGTAACAATATCGTTCACGCTCGTGATGTGTGTAGAATACATTCCGCTGCTATGGGTTGCAATCACCACCAAGCCGTCAGAAGGACGAGTTTCGATCATATCACACACAGAATTCCCTATTGTTGATGCACCTTGCAACACCCAATTGGTAGCTGTTCCATTTAACGAGTCCGTAGCAAATAAACCTACACTCGTTGCAAGCAGATATACTTTACCATCGGCAACAGGCAAGATGCTTGCCCAACGAATAGAAGGATTGGCAGCCGAAACAGTAGTTTCTAAATTACCCCCCGCCTTGGCCCATGTTGTTCCACCATCCTGCGTATAGAATATACTATATACATTATAATTGGAAAAAATGACCATCACTTTATTTCCATCCGTAGGATCTACCGACACATTACTCACATATCCTGAACTAGGAAAAAGAACTGATCCGGCTGTTGGTGTGATGTCAACCGGTGTAGGTGTTCCCACATTGGCATTATCAATACGGTATACTTTCTTTTTATCGGTACCATAATACACTCGGTTCGCTGGTGTTTTACAAACAGCTATTGAAGTGATCACAGAATTTACTGTTGGAACAGAGTCGGCATATTTCACCCAATTGGTGGAGATAGAATCCCACGCCCCAGAAACTGAAGTCGCTATCGCTGAAAGGTCATCGTTTCTCCACAAATATTTCCCTCCTGCCAAATACATGATGTTATTATTGTTTGGATCCAGTATAAATGGATTCATCCATAAATACCCTTTACCACCTATCGGATCAATCCGTCTGAAACCGGTTTGGTTACCCGCGGCATCCAAAGTAGATTTTACCAAACGCATTCCGTTCTGAATAGAGAAATAGTAGTTTGTCAAGTTATCTGCAATCGCACAATAAGAGCCGTCTCCCCCATGCACATGCACCCATGGCGATGTTGGAGTGGCGTTATTGGTAAACCATGTTCCGTTATCCTGCGCACCTCCGCAAATGACATTGTTATTTGCTGGGCCATGATCAATCGCAACCGTATAGAACATCGATGTCAGATAACCATTGTTCAAAGGCTGCCATGCAACAGTTGCAGCCGTATTATCAACTGTTTTAAATACACCTCCATCATTTGCATTGATCATGATATCCGGATTGGAAGGTAAAAATTCCAAACAATGTTGATCCGGGTGATGATTCAAATACGAATTGATGACAGGCATAGCAGAGAATTGTTCATACCCTCCTATAAACGTTGTGCTGGTAGAATCTTGAAACGCACTCGTTGAACGATACAAATTGGTTCCACCGACAAATACGATACTTGAATTTCCAGGTTTTACTTTCACAAGCATATCGTATGAATCTTGTGTATGAAATTTATCGAAGATCCCTCCAGTAGCAGGAAGATTTATGGATAAGTCTTGCCATGTTCCGCCTGCACCAGATCCATCACCTGATGTATAATTGTATTTCCATAAGCTGTTCCAATGATGAGTGCCAAGAAAGTCGACCACTTCTTTTCCGAAGCCGGGAGTATTCCCCAAGAAATACACTTCATTTTCATCGTTGGGATTAATGCCCATCACAATTCTGTTGTATGCCGAAGGAAATCCTGTCGGTAAGATCGAAGTCCACGTAATTCCGTCGGGTGAACGCCAGATCCCTTTTTTTGCTCCGCCTCCATCATCCAATGTAGCATAAACAACTCCTGTAGAGGTACAAGCCACTTCTGTAAAATAAGCACTGCCACCTGAAATAGCTGTTGCCCATGTCGTTCCGCCATTCACACTGCGTTGGATACTTCCCATCAAAGCAGCATAAATTTCTTCTGTGGTATCGTTTGCTGAGTTATCATTGGCAATAGAATAAACCATCTGCCATCCTCCTGTAAAAGAATTGGGAGCGCCTCCTGCCGTTGAGGCGATAGGATTCCAAGTCAACCCACTATCTAATGATTTGTATAAACCATCTCCCAAATAATAAGCACTTCCGCCACCACCGGCCGATGCCCATGGATTTCCGCCACCATAATACCACACATTGGAATGAGTTGCTCTTTTATCTTGTGTTAAACAATTCGCTCCTTTTAGTTGAGAAGGCGTATTGGTCATGGTCCAAGATGCTCCACCATCGGTGCTGCGGAATACACCGCCAGAATGCGTTCCTGCCAATAATCGGTTTTCATTGTTGACATCAATACCAAATGCACCGGTCTTGCCACCTACATTCCAGGGACCACGATTCACCATACTCAAGGTCATCATTTTGCTACTTCCCGCATTTACATCGCTTGGTAATGTAGCTGCAAAAGCAAGCTCTTGCTCTCTAATATTTTCAGGGATCTTTCCAGTTGCCGGATCTGCAAAACGGCTCAACTCCCATTTCATACGCCCTAGCGCATCATCTTCCATTCCAGGTCCAGATTCATTTTGAGGATATTTTTCCTTTTTTTTATGAATATGAGTTGAAGCAATGAATGAAACAGTATATGCCGAAAAAGCCAATACAGATAAAAAAGTAGTTTTAAATTTCATAGGGAATTATTTATTTTAATAACCAAATATAGAATATTTTGTTTTGAAACGCAATCTAAGCTATTTAAAAGTACTGATCCAATTTCCCAACAAACAAAAACCCATTGTATAAATTACAATGGGTTACATCAATAAGAATTAAGAAAGTAAAACTATGCAACAAACTTGAATTGTGCTGTGAATGGCCTTATAATAAAGTAGGTCTAATATCTTTTTTTTAATTTCTCTACTATTTCATATGCTGCAGGACAAACAAACGTGTTCTTAACCGTTAAATCCAGAATCTGATAAAATCGTTTTCTGTCGGTATGCGGATATTCTCTGCAAGCAGAAGGACGGTCCTCATAGATAAGGCAATAATTTTCAGCATCCAAAAAGGTACAAGGGGCCGAATTCAAAACATAATCACCTTCTTCATCTTTATGAAGATACTGAGCAATAAAATCGGAAGGTTTCACTCGCAATCGTTTGGAAACACGATCAATATCACGGTCATAAAAAATCGGACTGGTTGTTTTACAGCAGTTCGCACATTTCAAACAGTCGATCTTCTCAAACGCTTCATCATGCAGTTCGTGAACAACATCATCTAAATTGTTGGGCTTCTTCTTTTTCAAAACTTCAAATAGCTTCCGAGTATTTGTTTCTGCAACTTTCGCTAGTTGAGGGAGTTTATTAAGGTCTGTCATTTATTTTTTTATTGAGAGCTCAAAAGTATTAATTAATTTTTCTAAAATCACGAAGCAACAAAATACAATTCGATCGGAAATGGAGATACATAGTCACAGACGATCCACATCGGGCTTTTTAGAGCAAGTAAAAAAACAGGCAATCCCTACCGATAGTGCGCATACAGCAATGAAGCCCCGACCAATACGTCGAATATGATTTAATGGTGGGAAGGTGATTTAGTTTTGCATGGTAAATAATATTTTATTACTTTCGGGACTCAAAATAATTTTGTTCTCAAAAACAAATTAACATTAGATCGTTAAATTATGAAGGTAGGTATTCCATCGGAAATTTCCCCAAATGAGTTAAGAGTAGCGGCAACTCCTAAAACCGTCAAACGATTGCAAAAGCAAGGATTTGAAGTGTATATTCAGCAGAATGCAGGGGTAAAAGCAAATTTTTCAGATAAAGATTTTGAAGAAGCGGGGGCAAAAATAGTTGCCACTGCAGCAGATATCTATGGCAAATCTGACATTGTATTAAAGGTCAAAGAACCTGCAATGGAAGAAGTGGATATGATGAAAGAAGGGTTAGTGATGTTGAGCTATTTGTGGCCAGCACAGAACCAACCCTTACTTCAAAAGTTAGCAGATAAAAAAGTGAATGCAATTGCAATGGATGCGATTCCTCGTATTTCCAGAGCACAAAAAATGGATGTATTGTCATCCATGGCAAACATTGCAGGATACAGAGCCGTGATTGAAGGTTCATTTCATTTCGGAAGATTTTTAAACGGACAAATCACAGCTGCAGGTAAAGTAGAACCTGCAAAGGTACTGGTAATTGGTGCTGGCGTAGCGGGTCTTGCTGCCATCGGTGCTGCCAATTCCTTAGGAGCTATTGTAAGAGCTTTTGACACACGAAAAGAAGTTGCGGAGCAAATCGAATCGATGGGGGCGCAATTCTTAACAATTGAAATTGAAGAAGATGGTGCTACATCGTCCGGATACTCAAAAGAAATGAGTAAAGAATTCATCGAAGCGGAGATGAAATTATTTTTAGAACAAGCAAAAGAAGTAGATATTGTTATTACTACTGCTCAGATACCAGGCCGTCCTGCGCCAAAATTGTGGATGGATTATCACGTAGCTGCCATGAAACCAGGTTCTGTTATTGTGGATCTTGCAGCATCAACCGGTGGAAACTGTGCATTAACAAAAAACGGAGAAGTTTATACAACCGACAATGGTGTTACCATGGTAGGTAAATTAAATCAACTTCCTAATCAAGCGTCACAATTATATGGAAATAACTTATGTCACTTATTGGATGACATGGGTAAAGCAGAAAAATGGAAGATCGATATGGAAGATGCTGTTGTATCTCGTGCAATGGTAACCTACAATGGAAAAATCAACTGGCCTCCTGCTCCACTTCCTGTTAGTCCGACAGCCGGAGGAAAAGTAAAAGTTGTGCCACCCACAGCAGAAGAAGTGAAAGCATCTGATGCAGAAAAATCTAAAAAAGCGGCTACCTCTATGATGGTTACGTTAGCTGTAGTTGGAGGATTATTGTATTTGGTTGGTCATTCTGCACCACCTGATTTTATTCAACATTTTACAGTATTTGTTTTAGCTGTATTTGTAGGATGGCAATTGATCACCAATGTGTCGCACTCCTTGCATACACCTTTAATGGCTGTTACCAATGCCATTAGCGGTATTATTGTAATTGGTGGTTTGTTACAAACAACAAACGATATTCACAACCCTATGACCATCCTTGCTGCTATTGCTATTTTGGTAGCCAGCATTAATATTGTTGGAGGGTTTGTGGTGACACACCGTATGTTGAAAATGTTCAAAAAATAAAGAAAGCGAAAGCATCAACGATACAAAATAATAAAATAATAAAAGAAGTTAAAAAGAGATTATGGCTATAGGAATTCAAACAGCAGCATATTTATTTGCAAGTATCCTGTTCATATTAAGTTTAGGAAGTTTATCCTCTCAAGAATCAGCTAAACGTGGTGTATTCTACGGTATCATAGGAATGGCAATTGCTATTTTAGCTACAGTACTTGGAGAAAAGGTTGCCGGTCAAGTATATATTTTAGTGGCTATTGCCATTGCTTCGGTAATTGGTTTAATGTTAGCACGTAAAGTTGAAATGACTTCCATGCCTCAATTGGTGGCTATTTTACACAGTTTCGTAGGATTGGCGGCTGTGTTGGTTGGCTTTGGTTCCTATATGGATCCTCACACACAAAGTTTACAAGGAGCTGCTCACAGCATTCATTTAGTTGAAGTGTTCATCGGTATTTTTATTGGAGCAATCACTTTCACAGGTTCTATTATTGCCTGGGGAAAATTAGAAGGGAAAGTTCGAAGCAAAGCCTTGATGTATCCTGGTAGACATGCCGTAAATATAATTTTATTACTTGTGTGTATTGTGTTAGGCGTTTTGTTTGCTCAACAAGAAGGTACAGGCGGATTGCTTTATTTATACATCATGACAGCCATTGCTTCCTTTATCGGAGTGATGTTGGTGATGGCCATCGGTGGTGGCGACATGCCGGTGGTTGTTAGTATGCTAAACTCATACTCAGGTTGGGCAGCATCAGCAGCAGGTTTTATGTTGGGTAACGATTTATTAATTGTAACGGGCGCATTGGTGGGAAGTTCTGGAGCCATTCTTTCTATTCATATGTGTCACGCGATGAACCGTTCATTCTTCTCCGTAATTTTAGGAGGGTTTGGAAATGCTCCAAAAGGAGAAGCAAAAGCTATTGAAGGTGAAGTCACATCTTTAAATCATGAAGAAGTTGCGGCTTTATTAAAAGAAGCAAAATCAATTGTGATAGTTCCGGGTTACGGAATGGCGGTTGCAAAAGCACAGTATCCAATTTATGATATGGTACAAACATTACAAAAAGCAGGTAAAAAAGTACGATTCGCGATTCATCCTGTTGCTGGTCGTTTACCGGGACATATGAATGTATTGTTGGCAGAAGCAAATGTACCTTATGATATTGTATTGGAAATGGATGAAATCAATGAAGATATGCCTAACACAGATGTGGTGATGGTAATAGGAGCAAACGATGTGGTCAACCCAAGTGCACAAGATGATCCTGCAAGTTCTATATACGGAATGCCCGTTATTGAAGTATGGAAAGCAGAAAAAGTGATCATCATGAAACGCTCAATGTCAGCAGGTTATTCGGGGGAAGACAATCCTTTGTTCTACAAACCGAACTCAGAAATGCTTTATGGTGATGCGAAAGTAAGTGTTGAAAAAATATTAGGATATTTAAAAGCTTAATTCATTCCGAATTTTAAAAGGACTGTTCGTCCGAGCATAAAATCCGGCATCATTCTAAACAAAACGCTCCGTAATTTACGGAGCGTTTTTAATTTATGCAGGAATATGAATACTGATTTATAACATACATGTTATATAAAAAAAGTGATTTCTAAACAGGATGTTTTTAAGATGTCACTTCTTCTTTACTGAAATCGTAGTTACTATAATCGGTAATGACATTGTACAGCGTATCACGTTCAATAGGTGTTCGATTCACCTGCTTGATCATCTCCACCAATTCTTTTGTGCTTAATGCAGGCGATTGCTCTTCTGAACCAGCCATGGTATAAATTTTTGTTGAGTCATCAATTGTTCCATCAATATCATCCACTCCAAACGACAAGGACAACTGCGCAGTTGTTCTGCCGATCATTGGCCAATACGCTTTTAAATGCGCGAAATTATCCATATAAATGCGGGAAACAGCATAGTTACGAAGATCTTCAATTACAGATACTTCTTTCAAATGACTCATCTGGTTGCCTCCATTTCTGAATTTCAAAGGGATGAATGTATTGAAACCATTTGTTTTATCCTGCAACGCTCGTAAGCGATTCATATGATCGATGCGGTGTTCAAATTTTTCAACATGACCATACAACATCGTTGCGTTCGAAGGCATTCCTAATTTGTGTGCCGTTTCATGAATTTCTAACCATTCGGCTGCGGTACATTTATCTTCACATATTTCTTTGCGGATCACTTCATCAAAAATTTCTGCACCACCACCCGGCAAGGAGTTTTGTCCGTGATCTTTCAATATCTGTAGTCCTTCTGCATAGCTCACTTTCGCTTTTCTGCACATGTACTCCAACTCCACAGCAGTAAATGCTTTCACATGAATGTCAGGACGAATCTCTTTTATTTTCTTGATCAGATTTGCGAAATACATCAAACCCATTTTGGGATGAACCCCCCCCACAATGTGAACCTCAGTAACCGGTTTACCGTCATAACTTCTAACCATATCTAAGATCTGTTCTTCTGATAACTCCCATGCACCATCTTTCTGTTTTAACAATCGGGAATAGGAACAAAACTTACAATCGAAGACACAAATATTGGTAGGTTCAATATGAAAATTGCGATTAAAATAAACATTGTTTCCGTTCTTTTGCTCACGGATATGATTTGCTAAAGAACCCAAATAACCCAACTCCCCTTTTTCGAAAAGATACACCCCTTCATCAAAAGTAATACGCTCATTTGCATATACTTTTTCTGCAATGGTTTTTAATTCTTTAGAAATCTTTGCATCTAATAAAACGGAGGTTATCGGCTGAGTTTGCATACAATCAAATTTGAGGCACAAAGTTACGCTTTGTGTGGTTTAATAACAAATGAGCAGCACTATTTGTTCAGTAGGTAATAATACCATTGTTATAACTAAACAATTATAAACGTAACGTGAATGATACAATTTCAATAAACAACAATGTTAGATGAGTGCATTGAACGTCCATGAAAACCTTTATCTTTGCAACAATGAGTCAAAAACACATCCTGCTGGTAGAAGATGAAGAACATCTATTAAAAACCATCCAACTAAACCTGGAATTGGAAGGATATGTTGTGACTCCTGCCACCAACGGAATTGAAGCATTGAAAGAATTCAGGAAAGGAACATTCGATCTAATTTTATTGGATGTAATGCTACCGGAGATGAATGGGTTCGATGTGTGTGAAGAGATTCGGAAAGAAAATAACCGTGTTCCCGTAATTTTCCTCACAGCAAAGGGTTCTAGTGAAGACCGAATTCAAGGGTTAAAATTAGGTGCGGATGATTATTTGACCAAACCTTTTAATCTGGAAGAATTATTATTGCGGGTACAGATAATTTTAAGAAGAAGCGCTCCACCTCATGATCAGGAAAAAAGCATTGAAAAATATTCCTTTGGTGAAAATGAAATAAATTTTATTACTTATAACATCATTGGGGTTGGCGGGCAACAAATGGAGATTACCAAACGTGAAATTGCCTTGCTGAAACTATTGACAGAGCGAAAAGGAGAAGTTGTTTCCAGAGAAGAGATCCTTGATGCTGTTTGGGGCAAAGAAGCTTTTCCGTCGTCCAGAACGATTGATAATTATATTTTAGCATTCCGTAAATACTTCGAGAAGAATCAAAAAGAACCGATGCACTTTCATTCCATCCGAGGTGTTGGGTATAAATTCTCAGCGTAATAACTCATGCGTATCTATTCTCACCTTCAAGAAAAAATCGATTGAGATTGATGTAGGATAATCGAAAATACGTCTTAATAAATTAAGTTATCGGTTGCAAATCCCTTTAAATGCGCAGTATTCACAATTATCAAGCTCGTGTGTTTGAACAAAAGGCACTTTCGCATCAAAAATCTCTGAGAGGATAAGCTGCAATTGTGTTTCAAATTCATTTAGCACTTCCGCGCTTAATTTTTCGGAACCATTTACTTTCACGGTTTTTAATCCTGCACTTAATTCTCTGAAGGTGATAATACCTGAAACAATACCTTCAGTAATAGCAGGATTCATCTTGTGATACAGCCAGGCATAGGTCAATAATTGAAAACTTTTTGCAAGTGTTGCCTCCTTACGAAGATCTTCCCAATCTTCAAATTGCAACTCTTTCGTATCTGCCAAACCCGTCTTGTAATCAACAATCCGGATAACACTCCCCAAAGAATCGATCCTATCTGACTTCCCTTTTATTTTTACTTCACGTGCTCCCACCTGAAGTGTTGTTTCCAACACGGACTCCAATGATTTAATAATAAGAGGCTGTCCGCCTTTTTCCGACTTCATCATTAAGGCAATCTCAGCATCCAAAAAATTGATGATGAATTTCAATGCCACTTTTATGGTCAACAAATTTTTACCATAACTGATCTCACTCGTGCTGTACTCTTTCTCAAATGTTGAAACAGTAAGCTGTTCGACATTTTTTTTCATTTCCTTAATATCAGCAACTACTATTTTTTTGCCAACGTAAGGTTTATAGAATGTTTCCAATACTTCATGGATCACATTCCCTAATGTATCTGCGCCAATGGTTTCTTCTACCTCATCGGCTTCTTTTAATCCAGCTATGGCATTAAAATAAAACGCCAAGGAACAATTGCGGTATTTATTTAATAGGGAGGGTGAAAAACCATATTCGGAACGCGCTTTCAATTTTTCAAAAACAAAGGGCGTCTTTTCTATAATAATCTCATTGCCTATTTTATCGGCAATCACAGGGATGTTAACCAATTGTTCAACAATGGTAACATTCGGATTTACTTTTGGTAATTCATAAATCAGCTGTGTCAGGAACCGGCTTTTTTCACCGCTTCCCAATGCATCACTTTCTGTATTATACAACAAGTAAATAGTGGTAGCTCGCTGTAATAAACGATAAAAATGATACGAAAAAATGGCATCTTTATCGCTATAAGTAGGCAGACCGAAAAAACGTTTCAACTCAAAAGGAATAAATGAATTGACGGTTTTTCCGGAGGGCAGAATATCTTCGTTGCACGAAAGCAGAATCACATTTTCAAAATCCAGCGTCCTTGTTTCCAACATACCCATCACTTGCAAACCCATCAATGGCTCACCATAGAATGGAAGTGTACTGCTTCTCACAATTTGATTTAAGACACTGCGTAATGATTTTAAATCGAGGATCGATTCCGGATAATTTTCCATCAATACTTGAATACGCTTGATGATCTTTGTAAATGCAAATAAATATTCTAATTCTAAACTCGCTTTGCCCTCTTCTTTTTTTGTCTGCTGTAAAACAATTCCGTTCTTTAAGGTGTCGATCAGATAATGAACACAAGCAATTCCTTCAGCCGGTTTCAACCAGTGTTTAAAAATAGGAAGCATTACTTCCCATTCCTTGTCGCAGCCCAACTCAATAAAAATATTTTCCAGCATAGAGATACCAGCAAATACAATATTCCTTCCCTGGATCAGCTTCGTTACTTTATTGACAGCGTATTCTTTACCTACTCCTGCCAAAGCAATGGTGGTATACGGATGGCACAATAACTTTAAAATATCATTGTGATAAAAACTATAATTCTCTTTTCCATTTGCCAGCTTCAATCCGTTTTCATGCAGTCCGAATACGAGATCGAAATAACCGGCAACAGGAGTGCTCTTCAATGGATATCCCATTGTAACGTTGATGTCCTCTAAATTATCCGGCAAAGAATGTAAGACAGGAAACAGCAAATTTTCATCTGCTAACACTAAAGCTGTGGTCTGCAAGCTCTCGTTCGTTTTCTGTAATTGAGTTACAAGACTTCCAGCAACTTTGGCTTGTGCTACATTTTTAGCTGCACCAATAACAGTGATTGTTTTCTTTTCATTGGAAAGTAAAGTCTCTTCAAAAAAAACATTGCGATCTTTTAATTTCTTGAAGTTTCCAAATTCATTGTATTTTCTGATAAACCTACCGGCTTCTTGATTGAGATTACCGACATAATACGCATCGGTATCCCATAGTATTTCAGCCTTGCCGGCATTCAACAAACGCTCTATGATCTCTTCCTCGGCTTTGTTAAGTGCATTGAACCCAGCGAAAATAATTTTTTTCCATGGGTACTTTTCTACACGCTCTTCTGCCTTGTCGGCAACAATTCGATATGCTAACCCCTGGTATGCCTGATTTTTGGAAAGTAATCGATTTCTGAAATCATGGTAATATTCACCTAACAATTTCCAGAATTCAAGGTATTGCTTTTGAAAATCGGTTAAACCTTCCTCCGCATTTAAAGTCCAGGCTTCTAACTCTTTAATATCTTTTAAGTTTCCGAATAGTTGCGAAGCATCTACTAAGTATCTGTCAATCTCATTCAAATCACTCAATAAAATCTGTCCCCATTTACAAAATTCATCAAAGCTCTCTACTTCTTTTTTACCAACTGATTTTACCGTTTCATACAATTCGAAAAGCAAGGTGGTGGAATCGGCAATCTCCAATTCAGCAAGCAAAGCAACAAAATCTTCGGTGGCATATATTTCTGGACTCCAGAAGGTCTTTTTCAGATTCGCGGATAAATGTGTTTTTAAGAATAATCCTGCTCGTCTGTTGGGAAGAACAATGCACAATTCACTGATGTCGTCACCATATTTATCATACAGATATTTGACGGTTTTTTCGAGGAAGGATTGCATTTTTCGATTAATATAATTGTAATTTTCAGAACGTATTCTTATAAAATGTAAATATAAAATACTAATCGGGAATATTGCTACGTTATATGCAAAAGAATTAATTATGAAAAAGGTGCTCTCACTTCTAATTATCGGACAGATCTGTTGTATCTTTCCTTTCATGTTGCAAAGTCAAACCAACACAGCGCAAGTAAAACCTGCCACAGATGCTTGCCCTAGCTGGAATAAAAAACAAGTGACTAGCAAAGCCGATTATTTCGCTTTTCTGAGCAAAAGAACTGTTCCGCAAAACCCAAACAATTTTAATGTTCCTAAGTATCAAAATTTCAATGCAACAACTTCAGAAAAAAAAGCGAGGCAAACGGATGTTGAAACAAATCTCGTTTCAATAAAAAAGTACGATGAAACGGTACTCGTTGCCAATAATGAAATATCCACCATTCAATCAGTCGCAAAACCTACTACTAAAATTCTGGAAGAAACACAGCCCGCTGTTATTGAAAAGGATCTAAAAGAAACAGCACAAGAAGACAAAGGAGTGGATGTTACAGGAGCTAAGAAAGAAGATAAAAAAACAGGCTTGAACAAAACAACAACACATGTGAAACGAGAAAAAAAGCATTTGATGAAAAAAATACGATTCAAAAGAAAAAACGCAACCACTTGTCCGAATTTTTAAGTATGGAAATCACGTACCCTCAGTTTCGAAAATACCCTAACAACAAAGCTTTTTTCAAGATCATCTCTTCCACTATTTGGGAAGAAATACAGGTAGTGGGAAGCAAACATATTCTGCATCACTTCACGGTGAATATCCTACCTGACAGAAATTTTATTTATGATATGACATTTGATTACAAAAACAACTGGACAGCGATTGAAGAAGAAGAATATCTTTTTTATCGCAAAAACGCTGAGCCTGGAAAGTAAGAACTAATTTGGTTCGTCGTTATAAGGTAGTCATGAATGCGGCAATCTTATTTAGAAGCGAAGAAATTGCAACACGATACTAAAAACGGTATCTCGCAATGATGCTCCATTTAAATGTTCTCAAGTAATACTGTTCAATGTTGCTCATACTAAAAAAAAACACCCCGTTAAAATTGAACGAGGTGTTTTTTTTATAATTACAAAGAATACTTACCAGATCTCTGCTCTTTCAGCTTTCGGACGATACATTTTATCACCTTCTTTTACACCAAATGCATCATAAAACTCTTGCATATTACTTGGAGGACCGTTTACACGGAAGTTACCAGGAGAATGCGGATTTGTTTGAACCATATTTTTCAAGTACTCTGCTCTCATATTTCCTCTCCAACCTTGAGCCCAAGCTAAGAAGAAACGTTGTTCTGCAGTGAATCCGTCAATTTTTTCAGGAGCAGGTTTTCCTTCTAACGATTTTTTGAATGCATAATAAGAAATTGTCAAACCACCCAGATCGGCAATATTTTCACCCAATGTAAGCTCACCTCTAACATGCATGCTATCAATAGCGATGTAGTTATTGAATTGAGAAACTAAGATATCTGTTTTCATTTTGAAATTCGATTTATCTTTTTCTGTCCACCAATTTTTCAAGTTTCCATCAGCATCAAATTGAGCCCCTTGATCATCAAAGCCATGTGTTAACTCGTGTCCGATGATAGCACCCATACTTCCGTAGTTCACAGCATCGTCAGCGTCCGGGTTAAAAAATACCGGCTGCATGATACCCGCAGGGAAGACGATCTCATTCATTGATGGATTGTAATACGCGTTAATTGTTGGTGTGGTCATTCCCCACTCCGTGCGGTCAACAGGTTTCCCTAATTTGTCTGCCATTTCTTTAAATAAATAAACGTTGGCACGCATGTAATTTTGAACATATGAGTCGCGTTTAATATCTAATGTAGAATAGTCTTTCCATTTATCAGGATATCCTAATTTCAACATTACTTTATCTAATTTTAAATTAGCCGCTTTCTTCGTTTCTTCACTCATCCAATCACGGCTAGCAATACGAACACGGTATGCTGCAATTAGATTTTTTACCATTTCTCCAACACGATTTTTGCTTTCCTGAGTAAAATGTTTCTCTACAAATATTTGTCCTAAAGCATCTCCCAAAGAACCATCCGTAGCTTCCAACGCACGCTTCCAACGAGGTTTCAAAGCAGGAATACCTAATAATTTTTTTCCGTAGAAATCGAAATGTTCGTTCACAAAATTGTCGCTTAACTTACTTGCCATTCCGTCAATTAATCCCCAACGTAAATACGTTTTCCAATCATTGATGGAAACAGATTTCAAGGACGCGTTAAATTGTTTGAAGAATTCTGGTTGAGCCACAATAACAGTATCTACAGCTTTTAAACCGATTGCTTCAAAATAAGTTTGCCAGTTGAAATTAGGAGTCATTTCAGCTAATAACTTGAACGATTTTTTATTGTATTGTTTTACAGGATCACGCATTTCAATATTTGTCATGGACGATTTCGCAAAATTTGTTTCAATATCATAAACCGTCTTCGCATTTTTTTCTGCTACATCCTTTTTATCACCTAGTAAAACAAACATATTGACAAGATGTGACTTGTATGCTTTTTGTATTCCCAAAGTTCGTTCATCCTTATTCGTATAATAATCTCTGTCTGGCAAAGAAATACCGCCTTGCCCTAATTGAGTCACATATTGAGAACTGATCTTTGGATCTTGTCCTATGTAACCACCAAACATAGCGCCAACACCTATAGTATGTAGATGAGCCACTTCTTTGATAAGGTCTTCTGACGTTTTAACATTTTCAATAGCTGCAAACTCATCATTTAAAGGAGTGATCGCATCTTTATTCAATTTCACTGAATCCATTGCAACAGAAAAGAAGTCACCTATTTTTTGAGTGTTGCTTCCTGCTTTTGCTGTTTTATCAGCCGACGCATCTTGAAGGATGGTCAACAATTTTGCTTTATTTAGCTTTTCTAATTCATTGAAACTACCCCAGCGGCTTTCTGACTCAGGAATAGCGTTGTTTTTAATCCATGTACCGTTTACAAACTGATAAAAATCGTCTGTAGGTTTTGCCGTACTATCAATATTTGCAATGTCAATACCGGTGTTTTTTGCTGCTGAGCTTTCTTCCTTTTTAGCATCTCCACCACAAGATGTAAAAGTAATTAGGGAAGCAACTACTGAAAGTTTTAGAATATTCTTGTTCATGTTTTTTTTATTTAGAGAACGAATTTACTTTAAAACATTTATATGGCAAAATGATTTTATTAAATGATTTATTTCTGCGACAAAAGTCAATTATAAATAGAGCAAATGCAGCAGTATTAAAAAAGAAAAAAAGCCTTGATTTATTGACTTCACAAACTTTTATTATTAAACAGAGACCACTTTCTCGTCCTCAATATACACCAAGAGCCTTTTTGAAACTGTATATCCCAGCTGATTCAACAGGTCGGAATAACCGATAATCTGTTTTTTATGATCTTGTTTTTCCCCACCCGTTTTATAATCTATAATAACAGCTGTTTTTCCACTTAGAACAACTCTATCGGGGCGAAAGAATTCTCCAGCAACAGAGATGATCTCCGCCTCGTTTTTAATAATTTGTCCGGGTGCAAAATAAGCCTTCAATTCCGGAAGTGTAACTATTTTTGTAAGTGTAAGCTTCAGCGCTTCTTTTTCTGGGATAGTGATCATCCCTTCTCCGCACATGGCATTGATAGCAGGAACTATATCATCTATGGTTTTAACTTTTGCAAATGCTGTATGAACGAGATTTCCGTAATCTTTCTTTACTTCCGCCATCTGCGTATTCCAGATGCTTGGAGCAGCAGCACGCATTTTAATATGTCCCCTCCATTGGTTCGAATTAAAAGTATCCAACTTAAAGTTGGACACTCCCGCTGCTTTCGAATGTTCTACATGCGCTACCTCTTCACCTGAGGTATAAACCGACTTCCCTTCATCCCATTCTCCGTTATTTTGATAATAATAGGCAAGCATGTCACTAATACTCTTCATGTTTTCAGGCGTTTTGCCGGGTTTCCCCGAAAACACATACATCCGTTCTTCCGCACGTGTCAAACCAACATATAAGACATTTAAATTATCGAGCAAGGATTTATTATTTTCTTCCTCAAACAAATCGCCATACGGGGTTTCCATAAGATCTTTATTCGTAGGAACTATGGCCGAAGGAAGATCAGGCAGCTTACTATTTTTAATATCGATCCATAAATTCTTTTTACCCGTTTCAACTCTAGTGTTGGAAAATGGAAGAATAACGGCAGGAAATTCCAATCCCTTGGAACGATGAATGGTCATAATACTCACCGCATCCATTCCATGAGGAACAATAAGAGACGCCTTCATTTTTTTCTCTTCCCAATACGCTATAAAATCATTTAAATTATTATTCTTCTTAATGGAATAATTCAACACCTCATCCAGAAAAAATTGCAGGTAGGCGTTTGGCATTGCATTCAACTTAAAAATACGAATCAGCTCTTCACACAATTCATACAAAGCCATTTTAGAAAGATGCGTGACACTAAAATCTATTTTTGCCGACTTAATAATCGCACTAATCCCGGTTCTGTTCTGCAACACTTCATCAATAGTTGTTTCACCTAAATAGCCCGAAGCAACAAGGTATTCCAAAATTTCTGTTTGAATAATATTATTAGACGTGTTCGCTAAATATTTAAGCAGCGAATGCAGGAAATTTATTTCTGCTGAATTACTTAATAATAAAGAATCGGATGAAATAACTTCAACTCCGTTTTGTGTCAGATAATTTGCTATGTCGCTACCATCGGTGTTTTTACGAACAAGAATTGCAATATCTTTCAGTTTATAATTTTGAGTCTGCAAATGTCGGATAACTTCCAGCGTTCTTATTTTATTCTGATCACGAAAAAATTCCTTTTCACCATCAATAAATTCCACCTGTACTAAACCACCCTTATTTTCTGGATTAAAACCTTGTTCCAATCCTTGATAGATTGTCTGATATTTCTCATTTAACTTGCTTGCTAGTGTTATGAAAAGTGAATTGTTAAATTCGATCACTTCCCGTTTACTCCGGTAATTTTTATCTAGAACTTGAGGATCATGATTTCGGACCAAGGCTTCTTCCCGCTCCAAAACCAATGGATTGTCGTTATGTTTAAAGATTTGAGGAAGCAATGCAAATTGCTCCACTTCACCTCCACGCCAACGATAGATGGCTTGTTTACCATCCCCTACCAGCATTGTAAAATGACCACTGGCCAAGGAATTGTCGATAAGCGGAAGTAAATTCTGAAATTGAAGAACAGATGTATCCTGAAACTCATCGATCAAATAATTATTATATCGTTCACCTAAACGTTCATAAATAAAAGGGATGGGCTCATTCAATACAATTTTTGCAATCATTTTATTGAACTCCGACATGTGCAGCACATTATTCTGCGCCTTGTATTCATTGAGCAATTTTTCAATTTCATTTAAAACAGCCAGCGAATAAATATTTTTATTGATCAGTTGAAAGAGCACATAATCTGAATAATCTGTATCCTTTATAATCTGAATCGCATTAAAACAATCGATCAGATTTGATTTAACAGCATCGATCTCCAATTTTGCTTTTTCAGAAACTTTTCCGCCATACCATTTATCTTCTCCTGCTGTTGCTTGAACATAGGTATTCGGAGAAATGTAATCCATTCTCCCTTTTGATAATTTATCAAAATAGGCTGCAATGCCTTTGTCGCCATAATAAAAGTCCTTGCTTGTCAACCCGGCATTTTTTATGAGTACCGTTGCTTTTTCAGCTTCTTTGGTGACAGCTGTCTCAAACTTTTTTAGTTCAGCAAACAAGGTATCCTTGATCTTAAAAAAATCATCGACACTCAAATGCCTCAGCTTATCAATATAAACAGCGCCTTCCTCATTTAATAGATGTTTAGCGAATTTCTGAAGATCGTTTTCGATGTGCCAGCTTTTCTCATCATCCGTTTTACTCTCTGTGAATTCAACCAATGCTTTGGTCAGTCGTTCATCATTGCCTATTTGTCCGATCAATAGATCAATGGCTTGGCCCAATAGTTTTTCGTCATCCATTTCAATCTCAAAACTCATCGGGATCTTCAAATCGAATGCGAACGTGCGGACTACTTTATGCACAAAACTGTCAATTGTTCCGATAGCAAAATCAGAATAATTATGAAGAATAGCTGTGAGAATCTGTTGCGCTCTTTTGCGAATGAGGGTATCATCTAATTTTTGATTCGCATTCAATTTCTTATGTTCCTTCAAAGAAGCCAGTAAGTTTTTGGTGCCGGAGGATAGTTGAGAATAGTCCGCTTCCGAAAGTTCTTTCAGCGCTTTGATGATACGCTCTTTCATTTCAGTAGCCGCTTTATTTGTAAACGTAACCGCTAAAATATGTTTGTAGGCTTGTGGCGGATTCGCTCCATCATTCAATGCCAAAGCCAAGTACTCTTTTACCAACGTAAAGGTTTTCCCCGAGCCTGCTGATGATTTATATATAGTAAAGTTCTTTCCTAACATCATTTTTAATTTTTACATCATTGCGAGTCAAGTACAAACGTGGTAATCTCATTTAACTGCATGTTTGAGATGACCACACCTTTTCTACGAAAAGAATTCGCAATGACGCTCCGTAAAATTATTCCCTAATAAAACACAAGGAATCCCCTTTGCAAATTACACAAAAAATGATTAACATTGTGTAAGTAAAACCGATTCAGATGAAAACCTTCAAAATACTTTTCTCCTCTTTATTCATTTGCTTTTCGTTCTTTTCTGGTGCTCAGGAAAGCAACATCGTTCCGGGAAATTTAATTGTTATGGTTCATTCGGAATCAGACGCATCACAACTCACCTCTGAATTACAATCGCTCTTCGGCATTACAACCGAACTTAAAGTGGAACGTGCGCTTTCCCAATCAATGCATATTTATTTATACAACTTTAATTCAACGACAATCAATCAGGATCTTTTATTAAAAGCGGTCAGAAGAAATCATCTGGTAAAAATTGCACAATTTAATCATACGTTTCAGGAGCGGGTCATTCCGGATGACACGCAATTTGGATCGATGTGGGACCTCAACAATACAGGAGCCAGCGGAGGATTGATCGATGCTGATATTGATGCGCCAGAAGCTTGGGACATCACCACAGGCGGATTAACATCTTTAGGGGATACTATTGTTGTTGCAGCCATTGATGGTGGGTTCGATCTAACACATGTTGATCTAAACTTCTGGAAAAATTACAATGAGATCCCTTCCAATGGAATTGACGATGATGGCAATGGCTATATTGATGATGTAAAAGGATGGAATGCAGGAACCAATTCCGATGCTATAACTTCAGCCTCCCATGGAACACATCTTTCGGGCACCATCGGATCAAGAGGAAATAATGCAACAGGAATTACGGGAGTAAACTGGAATGTGAAAATAATGGCGGTTAGCTATGGCAATACAGCAACAGACAGTGCTTTAGAATCAAATACAGTGGAATCATATGCGTATGTCCGCGATCAACGTAGATTATACAATCAAACAAATGGAGCAAAAGGCGCTTTTGTGGTTGCCACCAATTCATCATTTGGAATTGATAACGGACAGCCTGTTAATTTCCCCTTGTGGTGTGCGATGTATGATTCATTAGGTGCTGTGGGTATTTTAAGTGCTGCTGCAACTGCTAATCACAATTGGAACATCGATGTGAATGGTGACATACCAACAGCATGTACTAGCAACTGGATGGTTGCTGTTACAAACACAAATAGTAATGATCAGAAATATGGGAATGCTGGTTACGGAGCCACGACCATCGACCTAGGAGCACCTGGAACAGGAATCTATTCCACCATTCCAGGAAATGCTTACGGCAGCATGACTGGCACATCTATGGCCACACCTCATGTTGCAGGAACCATTGCATTAATGTATTCTACGCCTTGCGCGCAGTTCATTACAAATTACAAAGCTGACCCTGCCGGTGTAGCATTGATCGTAAAAGATTCGATGCTAGGTGCTGTTGACCAGATCTCTGACTTAAGTGCTGCGAATTATGCAACCGTTTCCCAAGGAAGATTAAATGCCTATAAGTCGGTGAAAGCGATGCAAAATTATTGTGCTGCTGTGGGCATCGATGAAAGTGAAGCAACAACCGAATTCGGAATTATAAATATTTATCCTAACCCCGCTTCCACTAATTTAACCCTTGTTTATTATAGTGCTGAAGCCACTGAAATAAGTATCACTAATTTATTCGGACAAGAAATAAAAAAGATTGAAGGCGAAGCAACCAAAGGTATTCACCAACTATCCATTGATGTATCCTCCATTGCTAAAGGTATTTATTTTATAAAGCTCTTCCGTACTAATTCTGGGTCTAATGTTATTAAGGTAATTATAGATTGACAATCCCATTTATAAAATGTTTTAATAAAAAAAAGCTTCCTGAGATTCAGGAAGCTTTTTTATTAAAATACTATTTTATTTAGTGCATTTTAGCGCAAGCATCGCCACATTTTTTAGCACACTCTTCTTTTGTTTTGCAGCCATGAGTGCATGCTTTCATACAACTTTTAACCTCTCCTGAGCAATTACCTGAGGCTGCTTTGTCTTTACAACACGCTTTTTCAACAGGCGCTTTATCTTTACAACACGCTTTTCCTTCCGTCATGCCAGCATGATCTTTACAATCAGCAGCTGAACTCATTCCGGCATGTTTCATACACATGGCTTTTTCTTCAGGCGAACATTTAACCGAATCACAATATTTAGCACATGCTTCTTTGGTCATGTTCATACATTTCATCATATCGCATTTAGCACCTATAAATTTTCCATCGGTACCATACATGCTCATGCAATATGCTTTTTCATCTGCAGAACATCCTTTTTCATCACACATTTTAGCACACTCTTCTTTGGTCATAGTAGCACATTTGCTCATATCGCATTTGCTTTCCATACAACCTTCATGCATCATTCCTGTGCAACCTTCGTGCATTTCAGAACATCCACCGTGCATTTCTGCCCCCATAGAACATTCACTCTGCATCTTATCTTTATCGCAACCCATTCCTGCTTCAGCAGTATTTACTGCGATATAAGGAGCAATAACCAAAGAAACGATAGACATTAATTTAATAAGGATATTCATAGAAGGACCAGAAGTATCTTTAAATGGATCACCAACAGTATCTCCAGTAACAGAAGCTTTGTGTGGTTCTGATTTTTTATAGAACATTTCACCATTGATCATTACCCCTTTTTCAAAAGATTTTTTTGCATTGTCCCAAGCACCACCTGCATTTGATTGGAAAATACCCATCAACACTCCGGATACTGTAACACCTGCTAATAAACCACCTAATACTTCCGGACCGAATGTAAAACCAACAATCACAGGAGTGATCAATGCAATAGCTCCCGGCATCATCATTTCACGGATAGAAGCCTTTGTAGAAATAGCCACACATTTTTCATATTCTGGCTTCGCTTTGTATTCCATGATACCTGGAATTTCGCGGAACTGTCTACGCACTTCTTGTACCATGTCCATCGCAGCTTTACCAACCGCTTGAATACACAATGCAGAGAATATAAAAGGAATCATCGCACCAACAAATAAACCTGCTAATACATTTGCTTTGTAAATATCAATATGAGAAATGCCTGCAATACCAACAAAGGCAGCAAACAATGCCAATGATGTTAAGGCTGCTGAAGCGATTGCAAATCCTTTTCCTGTTGCTGCTGTTGTGTTACCTACTGCATCTAAATTATCTGTACGCTCACGAACTTCAGGAGGCAATTGACTCATTTCAGCAATACCACCAGCGTTATCTGCAATCGGACCGAAAGCATCTATTGCTAATTGCATAGCCGTTGTTGCCATCATTCCTGCTGCTGCGATAGCCACACCATATAAACCTGCAAAATGATACGAAGCCATAATACCACCAGCCAATGTTAATATTGGAATAACTGTTGATTTCATCCCTACTGATAAACCACCAATAATATTAGTAGCATGCCCTGTAGAAGATTGTTGAATAATAGAGTTTACAGGGCCTTTACCCATTGCGGTGTAATACTCGGTAACAATACTCATGATTGCCCCTACAACAGTACCAACAACTATCGCTAAGAAAACGCCCATTTTAGTAAATGGAATTTCACGAAGCGTAATAACTCCATCAGGCAACATATACATGACAATAAAATAAGACGCAATTACTGTTAGGATCATTGATGACCAGTTACCCAAATTCAATGCATTTTGAACATTTGATTTATCATCTTTAATGGTAACAAACCAAGTTCCTATAATTGAGAAAACGATACCTAAACCACAGATTACCATTGGTAATAAGATTGGAGACATACCACCAAAGTTATCTGTAACAATGATCTCTTGTCCTAATACCATTGTAGCCAAAATCGTTGCTACATAAGAACCAAATAAATCGGCACCCATACCTGCAACATCACCTACGTTATCACCAACGTTATCAGCAATGGTAGCCGGGTTACGAACGTCATCTTCTGGGATACCTGCTTCTACTTTTCCAACAAGATCAGCTCCAACATCGGCAGCTTTTGTATAAATACCACCTCCAACACGAGCAAATAAAGCAATGGACTCAGCTCCCAAAGAGAACCCTGTCAATACTTCAATAGCTGTTTTCATTTCGTTGCTATCAACATTAACAACATGAAACATTTTTAAGAAAACAATAAACAATCCACCCAAGCCTAAAACAGCTAAACCAGCAACTCCTAAACCCATTACAGTTCCACCTGTGAAAGAAACTTTCAAGGCTTGTTTTAAACTTGTTTTAGCAGCCTGCGTAGTACGAACATTTGCTTTGGTAGCTACTTTCATACCTATGTATCCTGCAGTAGCAGAAAATACAGCACCAATAATAAACGCGATAGCTATAATCCAACTTCCGTGAATTTCTTTTCCATTTATTTCATGAATAGTTCCTGAATAGGCTAACAATGCTGCAGCAAAAACAACGAAAATGCTGAGCACTTTCCATTCTGCTTTTAAAAACGCCATTGCGCCATCTGCAATATAACCGGCAAGTTCTTGCATGTTTTTATCACCGGCATCTTGCTTATTAACCCAAGCAGATTTTATCGCCATTACGATCAATCCTAAAATCCCTAAAGCGGGAGCTAAATAAATAATGTTCATACTGTTTTATTAAAAGTTAATTTAAAATTAATTGTCACACTACAAGTGTGTTATTCCCCTTGTTAAGGGGTGCGAATTTATGTAAAATATCGTAAATATCAAAAACAACTGACAATCAATACGTTAGCAGACTACTCAAGTGCCCTTTTGTTAAAGATGATGTAACCAAAGTGGAATAAAACGGAGAATGGTTCTTTGACCTGATCATAATAATTAACACTAAGGCTCATAGGACCAACAGGCGTATGCCAAACAACAGCTGCTGTTCCTATATAATGTTGAAGTGCGAAAGGAATCCCGTATTCAGTTTTTAGATTTGCAGTTTTAATAAGCACCTGATAAGGCTGATAAATATATCCCTCCGCTCTGAATTCTATATTTTTTCTGATATTGACAATCACAATTAAACCACCTGCTAAATATTTATGTGTCCGGTAATTTTCCTTAAAAAGCGTTTTACTGTCGGGAGTCGGTTGAAAGGCTTGTGCAGTAAGAATACTGGAGGTGTAATTATTAAAAAAAGATTGCGTTGAATAAACGCCTTCTCCGTATACCCCTATTTTTATTGCACCTTTTCGATTGAAAAAGCGTTCTCCTGTCGCTTTTAACACAAACCAATCGTGATGATTCGCAAATTCGGCTGTATCTATTGAGGTAGAACCCGGAATATTTTCTTCAAAGCCATTCACGTAACGTAACTTAAGATTTAAAAATCCTCCTCGACTAGGGTAAAGTTTTCTATTCAACGAATTAACCTCATAATAAGCCTGTGTAGTAAAGACATCAAAATTAGTTCTATCTGCAGTGTCCAGTTGAACAAAATAAGGTGTCTGATAATACTTGTCGGTAATGCGAGCTAGCCCTGCACCTCCGACAATTCTACCTTTTTTTCCAGTTGGAAATCCAATATTTAAATTTCCATATTCTTCACTTTGAATCAAATAGGCAGGTTTGGTATCTTCCTTAAAAGCACTACTACTGCTGTAATAATCCCATTTATTCCAAGTAATGCAAGGCTCAATAAAAATGGGTATGCGGAATGGAAAATCAAATCGTGTTTTTAGTTGTGCCGAACTATACAGTTTGCCAAAATAAGCATTGGACATCACGCCAAGTGCAAACCGCCCCAGATAATTATATTGAAACCCTATGTAACCTTGACTAATAGGACGGTTAGAAAAATTTCCGCCAAAGTCAGTTATTATATTACGCTCTTTTTTAATCCTTAAATTCAAATCATAGAATCCCGTTTTGGGATTAAACTTTGCCTGAGGGTAAATCGATTTTATTTTGTCATCTGCAGCAAGTCGGAAGTATCCTTCCTTCATATCCTCCAAAGAAATCTGTTTATTTTTGTGACGTAGCACTTTTCTGGCGTAATCTGCCTGACTTTTTGTTAAGCCCTCAATATATATATTATCGAAAATGATTTTAGGTTGAGCAGTTTTGAAATTGATCCTTCTAATCGTTAATTCAGCAGAGTCCACTCTTCTCTCTACATATTTTTTAATATAATCCATCTGACGCATCGCTGCAGCATAACCACTATCAATTATTGGCTGAAGGTTACTGAAATTAAACAAACTCACCTCTGTTTTAGGTTCAATAATAACACCACTCTCACATAAAATATTATAATTGGATTTGCTCTGAAGCATCGTTTTAATTTGCGACAACAGATTGTCTTCATCGGGAGGCGGATTATTTCCGGTGACATTACTGCCGATCATAAAATCTGGATAAAACTCCTCATACATAATATTTGAAGGAAAGTTATTATACAGACCACCATCAAACATTAATTTACCATTAATGGAGATTGGGCGAATGTAAAAAGGATAGGACATGGATGCACGAACAGATTGGGCAAGATCGCCTTCACGAAAAACAACTGATTCTTTTTTTTCGATATCAGAAGCAACACAACGAAATGGAACAAACAAACTGTCAAAATTAGAATTAGCAGCAGCTGTGGCTCCACTTGTCAACTCCATCATTCCAAAATCCATTGCGATTGGTGAGATCAAATTTGTTGGAAGACTAGAAATAAAAGCAGAATCTAGAGAAAGTTTAAAGGTTAACCACGATGAATTATCATCCGTTCTTCTAAAGTAGTAAGCATATTTTTCATCTACGATCCCCTCCGACCAGTTTTTAAATCGCTCTGTTTTAACAATCGCCTCAATCTGTGAAGGTGAATACCCTACTGAATACATTGCTCCTACCAATGCTCCCATAGAAGTTCCCGAAATATAATCGATAGGGATATGATTTTCCTCTAATGCTTTTAAAACACCTATGTGTGCAATGCCACTTGCTGCTCCTCCACTTAGAACTACACCTACTTTTTGGGCATCTGCAGATTGAAGCGAAAACAGAATCAACAGCGCACTTATAAACACAGATGTTGATTGTTTTAAAAAGCTCATAATGGTTGGAAGTTATGGATGCAAAGCTAATAAGAATTAACAAATGAAAAACAATCTCTTCATCGGAATTAAGACGAAATTCCCTTCAGCAGTTGCCTGAAATATTCCGGCGACCTTAACAATCGTGAACCGTACCATGAAAACATTTCACCATCAACAATTCGTATTGTAGCAGATGGCAATAGCTGTCGAAATTGCTCTATATGCTTTTCTTTAAAAGGATATGGCTCAGATGAAAGTAAAATCAATTCGGGATTGGCTTCCAAAATTTCTTCGTTATTAACTGCCGGATAACGGGACGATTTATGCAAAAAAACATTTTCGAAACCACAAAGCTTCAACATTTCATTGATAAAGGTATTATGACCTGCCACCATATAAGGATCATTCCAGATAAAATAGGCTGTTTTAGCGGGAACGTTTAAGGCTTCAACTTCATTAAAAAATAAATTGAATTTCGCTTCGACTTCCAACTTCAAAAAGGTTGCTTCTTTGTTTTTGCCAACCAAAGCACCAACCCGCGTAATCATATCATACGCATCTTGTAACGAATAAATATCACTCATCCACACAGTATAGTGTTTCATCAGCTCCTCGATCTGCTCCTGATCATTCTCTTCTTTATTACCAATGATCAAATCGGGCTGCAAGGCTTTTATCTTTTCGAAATCATATTTTTTTGTTCCTCCGACCCTTGTTTTGGAACGGAACCACTCCTCCGGATGAATGCAAAACTTGGTGATCCCTACCACTTCTTCGCGCAAACCCAAATCAGAAAGCAATTCTGTCTGCGAGGGAACTAAAGAAACGATCCGCTTTGGCGTGGCTGCTAATTCTATTTTACGATTGAGCTGATCTATAAATTCCAAACCTTGAATATAAAATTGTTAAATAGATAGTAATATCGGTTGTATAAAAGTTTCTTCTCACACAAAAAAAGTAACTTTACAGTAAACAAACATAGCATAAAAAGCACTCATGAAAAAATTTGTGATTTATAGTTTCCTTTTTTTTATTGTTTCAACAACATATTCTCAACAAGATCCTTTAAAATTTGATGGGTATGCCCAAGGCACCACCTATCATATTTCTTATTTTGATAAAAAAAACAGAAACCTGCAACCTCAGATAGAAAAGATATTAGCGGATTTTGATAAATCTGTTTCCACCTACCTTCCAACATCTATTATATCAAGAATCAATGCAAATGAAAAGAACGTAGTGGTCGACAACTATTTTATTACATGTTTTAATAAAGCAAAAGAAGTTTGGAAAAATACGAATGGAGCATTTGACCCTACTGTTTACCCTTTAGTAAATGCGTGGGGATTCGGTCCAGGAAAAAAGCAAAAAATTGAACAAGCAAAAATAGATAGTATTCTACAATTTGTTGGCTTTGATCTGATTGAATTAAAAGGTAAAAAGATCGTAAAAAAAGATCCGAGAGTCGCTTTGGATTTCAATGCATTTGCACAAGGTTATTCGGTAGATGTTGTATCCGACTTTTTGATCTCAAAAAAAATCACATCATTCATTGTAGAAATTGGTGGCGAAGTTTATGCAAAAGGCAAAAAACCGAATGGAGAAAACTGGCAAATAGGAATAGAGAAACCCATTGATAATAAAAATTCGGAAAACCCTATAAAAGCAATTGTAAAACTTGAAGACCTGGCTACTTCAACCTCCGGAAACTACAGAAGATTTTTTATTGAAAATGGTATAAAATACGGACACCACATTGATCCTAAGACAGGTTATCCGACAAAAAACAACCTGTTAAGTGCCACTGTTTTTGCAAAGCAATGCATTTCTTCCGATGCAAATGCTACCGGAATTTTAGTGTTGGGACTTGAAAAGGCAAAAGAAATTTTATACAACCACCCTGAACTTCAAGCATACTTGATCTATTCAGACGATAAGGGTAATTATCAAATCTATGAAACGCCAGGTGTAAAAGATATTGTTATTGAAGAAGATCAATAAAAAAGGCATTCTTCATGGAAGAATGCCTTTTTTTATAAGGTAAAAATTTTTATTTAGTTAAAATTAATTTACGTTTAGATGAATTGACACCATCAAAAACATAAATAAAATAGATCCCATTGGCATAATTTGCTAAATCGATAGCGATAGTTCCTGCATTATTTTGATCGACTTTTTCGTCATAAATAACATCACCTAAAATATCTACTACTTTTACGCTTGTCGCTTTTGAATAGTCGACATTGAATAATCCGATTGTGGGATTAGGATAAACATTTATTTCTGGACCCGCTGAAGCAATATCCGCTACACCAGCAATTCCAGGAACCCAATCCAAAGTAATACCGGTAAAATCAGCCGTATTAGCAGGAGTCTGGTGATCAGCAGTTGGACCTTTTGTAAAGGTAAAAGAAGTGGTAACAGTTGAACCTGACCCATGGTTCCATGTTGACTGAATAGTCACTTTATAAACACCATCCGCTACTGTAGTTCCGTTTACCGTTCCTACAACATTTTTGCCATCCCAAATAATTGTTTTAGCTCCAAATGATGAAAGAGTAGCTCCGGATGTTGCATCTGTTGTATTACAAGCTGCTGCCATACAATTTGCTGACGTTCCACCTGAATTTACGGCCCAAGTAGGCAAATGGTCTTTTGTTCCGGTACCTGCATTACGAAGTTTTGTCTTTACAAACACACCAGCACTCGTCTGGATCCAAACGGCTAAAACGTTTTTTGTTCCTGTGAAGCAAGGAGAATGAGCCACCTGAGTAAAAGTAAATGTCAAAGTTCCCGGTGTCTGAGCACTCATGGAAATAGAAGACGCCACTAGTAAAATTGCAGAAATAAAATAAAGCATTCGTTTTTTCATGGATGGAATTTTTATTTTTAATGAGTACAAATATAAAAAAATGTTTTTGTAGAAATTCTGGATTTCAGACACAATTAAGAATAAATATACAATTTATTCTTTTTTAGCTCGCGCAAACAGATGAATAACCCCAAAAATAGAATTACAGCAGCAGCCACAAAAGGGGCGCCAGGGAAATGAAATGAGCTGTTTTCAGCGGTAAAAAAATAGAACAGATGTGTCATAAGAAGCGGAGAAACAATATTGGCTATACTAAGTAAGGAAGTAATAATTCCCTGTAATTCGCCTTGCTCATTATCATTCACCCGAAAAGAAATGATCCCCTGCAGGGACGGTGGCGCAATCCCTCCTATACAGTAAATGAAAGTGACTACATACAACATCCACGATTGACTTGAAAAGGCAAACAAGAGTAATCCCAAGGCAGAAAATAGCAATCCAACATAAACAGTTCGTTGTGGCCCGAATTTAAAATTCGCAAAATTTACAAAGCCTGCCTTCACTATAGCCACCATAACGCCTACAAAAGCTAAAGAATATCCTATTTCCAAATCACTCCAATGAAATAAATATTTGGTGTAAAAGGGCCAAATAGCAGGCATTACCTGAGCCGAAATAAAAATGAAAAACAAAACAATTAAAAGTATTCGGATCTCTTTTTTCTTTTTGAAATGCAGAAAGGAGCCGAATGGATTTGCGCGTCTGAAGCTAAATCCTCTTCTATTCTCCAGCTTTAAGGATTCTGGAAGAATAAATAATCCATATAAAAAGTTGAGCAAAGAAAGTAACGCAGCAGCAACAAATGGAATACGAATCCCCCATTGACTCAAAAAACCTCCTAATAACGGACCAATGATAAACCCCAAACCAATTGCTGAACCAATGATACCAAAATTCTGAGCCCGTTTTCCTGGAGGACTACTATCTGTAATGTATGCGAATCCTGTCGTTAGACTAGCTCCACAGATTCCGGCTATTATTCGGCCGACAAATAATAAAGGAAGTGAATTTGCTAAAGCTAGAAAAAGGTAATCGATCCCCAACCCGAATAATGAAATTAATAAAACAGGCCTTCTCCCATACCTATCACTCAAACTGCCAAGCAAAGGAGAAAAGAGAAACTGCATAACCGCATAAGAAGCCATCATCCATCCGCTATAAGTAATTGCTAGATTAACACTTACCTGACTCACCTCAGCAACAATACTTGCAGCAACAGGATATATGATACGTATGCCAATGCAATCGATCAGAACCGTTATAAAAATAAAGACCAATGGATTTTTTGCTTTCTGCATACCTAAGTACCCGTATAAACTATTTGCAGATTTTATTCAACTTAGGATCGGATAGTGTTCCGCCAAGCTCCTTATATTTTTTCAGATCGGCACAAGCATTCTTTTTACGATGAAGCCTTAGCTCCAATGCACCTCTTTGCAAATAATATTTTTTATTCAACGGATCTAATGCTATCGCATGATCATAATCAGAAAGAGCACCTGTATCATCTTTCATTTTCTCTTTTGCATTGGCTCTGCTATCAAATACTTCAGCATAATCAGGACGCATTCTAAGTGCTTGATCATAATCTAAAATAGCAGTTGCAAAATGGCTGAGTGCCGCATTAGAAATACCCCGATTATAAAATGCATCAACATTGGATGGCTCCAACTCAACAACTTTATCAAAATCTACAATCGCGTGTTCAAAATCATTTAATTTTATTTTTGCTAACCCACGCAAAAAATAACTGTCTACACTGCCTTTATCTACTTCAATTTGTTTGCTGTAATCAACAATAGCGCCTTTATAATCTTTCAAATTATCTTTTATGAATCCCCTGTCGAAATAAGCTAATGAATCTTTTGGGTTGACTTCAATCACTCTTGAAAAAAATTCAATTGCACCCAAAGAATCTTTGTTAATTAATTTTTCTACAGCACACGCATTAAACTCTTTTATTTGCTGACAATAGCAATAATTAAGAGTAGAAAAAAATGGAAAAAACAAAAGAAAAAACCTTTTCATCTTTATATTATTAGCGAACACCAAACAAAGATAATAGTTAAAGACATGCTATTTAAAACTACAAAAATAATTCAAAATCCCAATAGGTCATCTGTCGTATATCCTCCTAAAATAAAAATGTCAAACGTTTTTCAAGAGTTTGACATTTCTAAAATTAAAAGGATACGTATTATTTTGTCAATGCATTAATAATGTCATGACGCGTGATGATATAGGTTTTATCCAATTTAAAATCACGAACCAATACTGCAGGATTGTTATCAGTGATCATGGCAGAAAGTGAATCGATAGGCGCCGATATATCAACAAAAGGAAATGCAGGCGACATGATTGTCTCAATTTTATTATTTTTTATATCGGGATTAGAAACTACTTTAGAATACACTAAACTTTCATTCAAAGAACCTACCATACGTTTATCATGCGTTACTGGAATCTGAGAAATGTCCATTTTATTCATCAACTTCACAGCACTTTCAATGGTATCGGAACTTTCAAGAGTGATTAGTTTTCCATTTGTATTGTTATTAACCAAATCTTTTGCCACCAAGCCTTTTTTATCGAAGAATCCTTTTTCCATCATCCATTCATCATTGAACATCTTTCCTAAATAACGAGTTCCATGATCATGGAAAATAACAACAACAATATCGCCTTCTTTTAATTCGCCTTTCAACTGAAGCAAACCAGCCATGGCAGAACCAGCAGAGTTACCTGCAAAAATCCCTTCACGCTTGGTGATTTCACGCGTCATGATGGCAGCATCTTTATCTGTTACTTTTTCGAAACGATCAATAATATTAAAATCAACATTTTCAGGTAAAAAATCTTCTCCAATACCTTCCGTGATATAGGGGTAAATTTCATTCTTATCAAACTCACCCGTCTCCTTGTATTTTTTGAAAACGGAACCGTAGGTATCTATTCCCCATACTTTAATATTCGGATTTTTTTCTTTCAGATATTTTCCTGTTCCTGTTATGGTTCCGCCTGTTCCTACTCCAACAACCAAATGAGTAATCTTGCCTTCCGTCTGATCCCAAATTTCTGGACCTGTTTGCTCATAATGAGCTTGAGAATTACTAAGATTATCGTATTGATTCGGTTTCCATGAATTAGGAACTTCTTTTACCAATCGGGAAGATACAGAATAATAGGAACGAGGATCTTCGGGCTCAACATCTGTCGGACAAACAATTACATCTGCACCAAAAGCCCGCAATGCATCTACTTTTTCTTTCGACTGTTTATCAGTTGTAGTGAAAATACATTTATACCCTTTGATGATAGCTGCAATTGCCAAGCCCATACCCGTATTGCCACTTGTACCTTCAATAATCGTTCCTCCGGGTTTTAATCGACCATCTTTTTCTGCATCTTCTATCATCTTCAAAGCCATACGATCTTTTATAGAATTACCGGGATTAAAGGTTTCTACTTTTGCATATACTGTCGCTTTTAAGTCTTTTGTAATGTTATTAATACGAACCATTGGAGTATGGCCGATTGTTCCAAGAATATTATCGCATGTTTTTTTCATTTACAATTACTTTTTTACGAATTTATGAATCTATGTTTTTAAGGAGGTGAAAATACAAAATAGAATGCGGATGACACTAAAAAAAATAAAAAAGAAGATGCGCTAAGGTCTTAAAATTTAGAATTTTCAATTTGATTAACTAAAACGAATTGCTTTAACAGGTGTTATTTTAGAAACGATAAAGCTAGGCAGGATTAACATTATTAAACAACAAAAAAGTGTTCCAACGTTCAATAATAAAATATGGAATAAATTAATTTCAATCGGTATCTGAGAAAGGAAATAGATCTTTGCATCCAATTTAAAAACACCAAAATATTTCTGAAAAAAGGCTAAACTAAGTCCGATTAAATTCCCCCACATTAATCCCTTACCAATAATAAAAGCGGAATTATATAAGAATATTTTTTGAATACTTCCATTTCTTGCTCCCAAGGCTTTCAACAAACCAATCATTGTTGTTCTTTCCAATATCAATATCAGCAATGCCGACATCATATTAATCCCTGCTACAATAACCATCAAAATTAATATAATTTGCACATTCACATCCATCCAATCTAACCAAGCAAAAACAGAAGCATTCAGCTGTTTCACGGTTTGAACAGTTAACCCTTGTCCTATCCATTCATCCACTTCTTCACCTACTTCATCAATGTTCTTAAAATCTTTGATGGCAATCTCAAATCCACCCACAAGATCTTTATCCCAGAAATTTATTTTTTGAATTTGACCAATATCCACCAACACTAATTTTTTATCTATATCCTCATAGCCTGTTTCATAGATTCCTGAAACGTTAAATGTTTTTACTCTTTGTTCATATTGAGTAGACAGCGTATCTTGTTTTTTTGTCAAAAAATAAACAACCATCTTATCATTCAATTTCAACTCTAATTTAGCTGAGAGGTATTGTGAAATAACAATCTGGCGAGAAGCACCAGTATCAGTGACTGTGAATACTTTTCCACTTTTTAAATTATCATTGATGAATTTCCAATCGAAATCGGCACCAATCCCTTTTAATAAAACGCCTTCATTCTCTGTCTTCGTTTTTACAATTCCACTTTTGGTCGCGTAGATTTGAACATGTTTGATGTTCGGATTATTTTTAAGATCGGATAGAAAGGGTTGGATCTTTGAGATAGGTTGAGGCTCATCACTCGTATTGTCATCGTAATTGGTAATAACTATGTGAGATCCGAATCCGATCAGTTTATTTTTTATTTCACTCTGAAACCCCGTTACAATAGCAATAGCCAATATCATGACAGCAAGACCTAAAGTAATACCCCAAACAGAGATACGCACAATTGGGCGTGAAAGTTGATTGGCGTTTCCTGAACCAAAAATGATTCGTTTTGCTATAAAGCGTTCTGTGTTCAAAATTTATTAGCTTTGGACTTGGGTTTAACTATTCACAAAAATACTATTTTAGAATTAAGATGAAGATGAATAACATTTCAATTTTTTTGATTCTTATTGTTTTTGCATTAAATGCGAATTCTCAAGGCATAATTCAGTTAGAGAATACTGTTAAAACCCTTAACGATGTTAAAGTGGGCGCTGATCGCACAGCGGAATACCTTCCTTTACTGAAAGGCAAATCGGTTGCAGTTGTTGCCAACCAATCGTCAAACATAAAAAACACTCACCTTGTGGATAGCCTTATTTCATTAGGAGTATCTATCAAAAAAGTATTTTGCCCTGAACATGGGTTTCGCGGAACGGTTGATGCAGGTGAAAAAGTAGTTACCACAAAAGACCCTAAAACAGGATTAACGATTATCTCACTGTATGGAAAGAACAACAAAAAACCAAAGCCGGAAGATTTAAAAAATATTGATGTTGTGATTTTCGATATACAGGATGTTGGAGTACGCTTCTATACTTATCTATCCACGTTGCATTATGTTATGGAGGCCTGTGCAGAAAACAAGAAAAAATTAATTTTACTTGACCGTCCTAACCCCAACGGATATTACGTTGACGGTCCGATCATGGAAGATGCCTATAAATCATTTTTAGGTTTACACCCGGTCCCTATCGTTTATGGAATGACGATTGGCGAATATGCTCAAATGGTTAACGGAGAAGGCTGGTTAAAGAACTCTGAAAAATGTGATCTGAAAGTAATTACTATCGTCGGTTACGAGCATAAAGACTTGTATGAATTACCTGTTCGACCTTCACCGAATCTACCTAACATGCCGTCTGTTTATTTGTATCCTAGTTTAGGTTTATTTGAAGGCACTATTGTTTCAGTAGGGCGAGGAACGGAGCTTCCATTTCAGGTGATTGGCCATCCGACACTCCAAAAAACAAATTGTGAATTTACTCCAAAACCGATGGCTGGTGCAACGGAGCCAAAATACAAAGGTTTGGTTTGCCATGGGTTCAATTTAGTTAATTTCGGAGCGGAGTATCTGAAAGAGTATGGCAAGATCTATTTATACTGGCTGATGGGTACATATGAAAACACACCAGACAAAACGACTTTCTTTGATGAAAACTTTAACTACCATGCAGGTAATGAAACACTTCAAAAGCAGATCAAAGATGGAGTTACTGAAGATGAAATTCATAAAAGCTGGTTGGAAGGAATTAAAAAATTCAAATTAACCCGCAAAAAATATCTTCTATATAAGGATTTCGAGTAATGAATTTTTTGTTCTGAATTTTTTTATTCATATCCTTTTCATTAGCATCCCCATTGCTAGCTAGCGCTCTCCTATTTGTTGACGCCACATAGCATAATACAATCCTTTCTGAATCAATAATTCATCGTGCTTACCTTGTTCAATGATCTTCCCTTTTTCCAAACAAAATATCCTATCGGCATGCATGACAGTGCTCAAACGATGGGCGATCATAATGGTTACCTGATCTCTATTTAATGAAAGTGATTTAACAGTATTACTGATCTCCTCCTCTGTTATTGAATCCAAAGAAGAAGTGGCTTCATCAAAAACAAGCAAAGAAGGTTTACGCAATAGCGCCCGAGCAATTGACAAACGTTGCTTTTCTCCACCAGAAACTTTAACTCCTCCTTCACCAATCATAGTGTTGATTCCATTTTCGGCACGCGCTAATAAACTTTGACAAGCAGCCTTATTCAATACATCCAAGCATTCTGCATCAGTTGCATTTGGAGCAACGAATAATAAATTCTCTTTGATGGTTCCAGAAAATAGCTGAGTATCTTGCGTCACAAAACCGATTTGAGAACGCAACTGATCCAGATCTAGCGCACTAAAAATGGTATCATTATATTTTATATCGCCTTCCTGTGGATGATACAAGCCCACTAACAATTTCACCAAAGTTGTTTTCCCAGACCCTGAAGGCCCAACAAATGCAATAGTTTCCCCTTTTTTAGAAGAAAAAGAAATGCCATCCAATGCTTTATTATTTGAGGAATGATGTTTAAAGCTGACATTTGAAAATTCAACTTTTTCAACACGATTAACATTAACAGGATGGACAGGTTTTGCTTCCTTCGGAGTATTTAAAATTGCCTGAAAATTATCCAAAGACACTTCAGCTTCCCTATAGGTACTAATAATATTGCCCAATTCCTGAAGCGGACCAAAAATGAAGAAGGAATATATTTGAAGAGAAAAAAGATCACCAAGTGTTAGTTTACCTCTAAAAATTAAAAAAAGTAATAAAAATAAAATACAACTACGAAGCAGATTGACAAAGGTGCCTTGAATAAAACTTATACTTCTGATGTAACGTACTTTCTTTAACTCTAAACCTAATATTTTAACAGTTATTCCATTTAATCGATTGATCTCCTGATCTGCCAAACCAAGACTTTTCACCAATTCTATATTACGCAACGATTCCGTCGTAGAACCTGCTAATGCAGTGGTTTCACCAACAATTTTCTTTTGTATTTTTTTTATTCGCTTACTTAAAATAGAAGTCACGAAACCTAAAATAGGTACCGCAGCAAAATAAACAACAGCAATCAACCAATGAATACGAATAGCATAAACCATAACAAAAGCAACTCCTACCAATGACGTAAAGAGGATACTTACAAAAGCCATGATAAGTTTTTCAACGTCCGTTCTAACCTTTTGCAATTTCCCTAAGGTTTCACCACTTCGCTGGTCTTCAAATACCTGATAAGGCAACTCCAACGAATGCTTGAGTCCATCAGAATAGATCTGTGCACCTAATTTCTGTGAAACTACATTCACATAATAATCCTGGAAATTTTTCGCAATCCGAGAAACCATTGCGAAACTCATAGAAAGCAAGATGAGCAATCCTACACCTTTAATAAAATCGGGACGTGTTGGATTGGATGCATAATCGTCAACAATATGCTTAAAAACCAGAGGATCCATCAATGAAAATATCTGATTGATCGCTGCTAAAACCAAAGCTAACAAAACACTCCACTTATATCGTTTTAAATACTTAAGTAATAATTTCATAAAAATTGTTTTTTACAATAAACCAAGATGCACTTTTTTTGATAACGATTTATTAAAAAAAATACCTATCCACTAATTTATGGGAGTTCAGAACAAAGGTATGATAAGTTAAATTATATGTATATACATTAAACAACTTTGTTTGTATTTTAATTGAAATTAAATAACGTTTTAAAGACAGCTTCTTCCATAATGGCAATAAATGAATTCACTGTTTATTGATTCATACTATAAGAAAAATAAAAAAGCACCAATCTACCGGTGGTAAATTGATGCTTTTGAATTCGTTATTAGCGTATTATTCTACTACGATCACTAAATATTTTGAAGCGCTCCAGAAATCTTCTGCATTCAAGATCACCAATTTCTCGGCTTTACCATCAGCTCCTTGAATTTTGTATGAACTTGCAGGATGCGCAGTAATCAATTTTGCTTTCTTAGCACCTAAAACAATTTCTGTTAAAGTAGACACATCCACTTTCGTAAAATAATTTTTGTTAAAGTCGTCTTTCATTTTGGCAATCTTACCCATTCCAATAAAACCACCTTCTTTGGTCAACACATTATTTTTGATTAACTCCTTAGAAGTGCCAAATGTATAATAAGCCGTATTTAATTTTTCTGTTTTAACAGCAGACTCCTGGGTTGCTTCTTTGTAGTTCAAGTTAAGATTTGTCATCTCAACATTCAACTTCTCTAACTGACCTTTTAAATCATTGATCTGTCCGTCTTTTTCTTCAATTTCAGCTGTCAAACGGGTAATGAATTTTTCCAATTCGTCATTATTCTTATTTGACTCTTTCAGTTTCGCTTTCATGGAAGCGATACGCTGCTTATTCTTATTCATGATGTCATACATCGATTGAATGTCAGCAACAATTTGCTCTTCTTTAGATTTACGAGTTTCTGGATCCTTGCTATTTGCAGAAACCATTTTTTCTTTTTCTTTGATCTGATCTAAGTTATCTTGGATTTCATTAAACCCTCTGATAAAAGATTGGATGCTAGAATCTTGATTATGAATACGAACTGTTTGACCGCTGTTAACTGCTGTTAAACTGTCTTCTGTTGTCAAAACACCATCTTTATTGCCGCTTCCACAAGCGAAAACGAATGGTAAAAGGAATGGAACTAAATAAAGTAACTTTTTCATTTGATTATTTTGTTTTAATTTATTGCAAAGATAGAAGAAAAAGGATGTATAACTGACAAAATTTATTGATAAAATTTCATGAATGCAGTCAGATAAATAAATTCTCAGCCCATGAGATGATGAATATCATTGGATGAGCTTAGAAATGTTTTATCTTTTGGATGTTAGAAGGAGAAACTATTATTTATTCTTCACCACCAATATCACCTCCATGAAAATTCTCATTCATGACAGCAAGAACATCTTCAATATGGTAAGTGCCTCCTCCGAACTTATTGGAAAGAATGATTACAGTCGTTTGGTCAGTTGGACGCCTAAAAAACAAGGTAGAATATCCATGCCACCAACCGTTATGATAAATTATTTTCGGATTTTTACCGTCATCGATCATCCTCCACCCGTAACCATAATTCCTTTTACCTTTATGCTCATTACTATAACCCGTAAACGCTTCTGCGATCGTTTCTTTTTTCAATAATTTTTCGGAGTATAACGCTTGATCCCATTTTAGCATATCACCTACAGTAGAATAAACTCCTTTATCACCAATAACATCATCAGCAAACTTCTCTTCTTCTGCTTTTCCTCCGGCAGTATGTCCAATGGTCATTTGCGGATGCTCTCGATCAGTCTTCGGATCATGCACCCAAGTATCATTCATGCCTAACGGAACAAAAATATTTTTCTTCATAAATTCAGCATATTTCATCCCGGAAACTTTTTCAACTATCAATGAAAGTAGTGCATAATTTGTATTACAATATTCAAATTTCTTATTTGGGGCAGCATACACAGCAGGTTTTTTATCGATCATTAACTGAAGCATTGCACTATTATCAAATATTTTTCCATTGTAACAGTTTTTTGAATCGCAATACGGCTCACCAAAATATACATAGTTATTTAATCCAGAACGATGCGATAACAGAAGCTTAATGGTAATATTATGAAATGGGAAATTCGGGAAATACTGTTGTATACTATCTGTCAATTTCAATTTCCCTTGATCCTTTAATAACAGAATAGCAGCCGAGGTAAGTGTTTTAGAAATAGAAGCTAATTGAAAAGGTGAATTTATTTTTAACGGAGTTTTCTTCTTTAAATTTGAATAGCCGTATGAATTGCTAAAAATAACCTGTCCACGCTGCGCTACTAATACACAACCATTAAACTTGGCTTGTTTTACTCTGTTGGCAAAAACAACTTTAAGCTTTGCAGCCTTTTCATCGGCGTGAATCTCCTTCCTTATTTTTACTACACTATCTTCCCCTATCAGAACCTCAATTGCTTTAGGTGCTTCTTTCGGTGTACCATTTCCGCAAGAAAAAAAGACAAGGAATAGAGCGATTAGAAAAATAAAAAAGACATTGGCTTTTGTAAAAGATACTTTATTCATTTGCAAAAAAAATTAAATTCTAAAATTGTGACACCCCTCCCCTCTCTATCAAAAGGCTATTCATACCCGCAGAGGCATTCTTCTTTTTCAGAAGAATTAATCGTGAACAAAAAACTCACTCCTATCTTCTTCTTTCTTCCGCTTCTTGAACAATAAGTTCACGACCTTTCACCTCTTTGCCGTTCAAAGCTTCGATTGCTTTTTGACCCTCCGCTTTTTTTGCCATTTCTAAAAATGCAAACCCTTTTGATTCCCAAGTAATCGTATCATACACTATCTTTGTAGATATCACCTCACCAAATTGAGCAAACAAGCCTTCTAATTGCATTTCATTGATATCTCTATCGAGATTTTTTACAAATATTTTCATCTTCTACTTTTTTATCCTTCGTTTTTTCAAGTCGGGATTGTTATGATATGTTAAACTTTTACAAAAGTATTTTTTAAATTGATTTTTAATTAACTTTGTTTTACTAATTACCTAACATGAAAAAGTTAATAACCTCAACATTGTTTTTGATCTGTTCTTTTATAGCAGTTGCTCAAACGACAACTGACGATTATTACCAAACACCTAAATCAAACTTTTTGTCGAAAGACAAAGTTTCCGCTTCAATAAATATAGGTGCAGGCATTGGCTTTTTAAATGCTTCAAAAAATACCGCTTTTACTTCTTTTGTTGCACCAGAAATAGGATATCAGCTGACAAATAGATTCAAATTAAATGTTGGGCTGATGCATTACACAATTTCGGGTAATACATTTATGGCAATGAACCAGCAGGAAGCAATATTGAATAACAAAAACAGATCAATCTCCGGGAATTTATTATTTGTAGAAGGACAATATCAGTTAAATAAAAAACTGATCATGTCGGGTGCTGTTAGGTATGATGCAAATGGAATCAACAAAAAAAACAATGACAATTATAAAGCTGCTTCAATTGGCCTAGAGTATAAAATAACAGAACATAGTTCTATCAAATTTGAAACAAGTATTTTAAAAGGACAAGGGAATAATTATAGAAATACTTTTCCATCAAGTGGATTCAATTCATTTGGAACAGGATTTTCTAATGCAACGATTCCTGTGATCAGATAACCTATCCGAACACCAAGCCAAACTCAGAATCAAATTTTAATTTCGCATCTACTTTCGCACCGTCTTTCAAAAGGCCTTTTATTAAAGCGGTTTCCCCTTTTTTGATTAACGATTGAATTTGTGTCTCATTTAATTGCTTGCTCATAAATTGAAATGGCAAACGGAAATGACAGCCATTTTTCCAATTGCTACACCCATACGAAGAATTCCCTTTTATAACTGCTCCTGAATTACACTTCGGACAAACATTCGCCACAGATTCTTTCGTTGTAGTTAGACGTGCAGGTTTCGCTTTCGAAGCCACTGCCTCTTTTTCTTCGAACTCAATCTGAAAGGAAGACGTAAGTTTTAAGATGCCATCTTTTTTAACTCCGCCCTGATCAAACCCTTTTATGACCGGAGTCTTACCTTTTTGAATAAGTGTTGAAATTTGATGATCGCTCAATTTTTTTTCCATCAGTTCGAAAGGAACTTTAAAATCACAGCCATTCTTAAAATCGCTACAACCAAAAGCGGTCTTACCTTTCAGCATTGTTCCTTTTTTACATTTGGGGCATACGATTGCTTCATTCTTTTCAACCACAGGAGCATGACTTGCAATGGTGATCCGCTGCGTGCTTTCGCTTCGCACCTGAAAGACCAAATCGCTGACCATTTGTTTCATTTCAGTCAAAAATGCTTCTGCCTGATAGTCTCCTTTTTCAATTTGACGCAATTTGAATTCCCAATTACCCGTCATTTCAGCCGACTTCAACAATTCATTATTGATGACACGAATCAATTCCATTCCTGTTACTGTCGGCACTAAATTTTTGCGTTCACGCTTCACATAATTTCTACGGAATAACGTTTCAATGATTGCTGCACGTGTTGAAGGACGACCAATCCCATTTTCTTTCATCAATTCGCGCAACTCTTCATCATCTATTTGTTTGCCTGCCGTTTCCATGGCACGCAACAAAGTAGCTTCAGTATATGCTTTTGGCGGAGATGTTTTCCCTTCAGCTAAAAACGCGTCATGCGAACCTGTTTCATCTTTTTCAAAAGCCGGCAATAATTGTGTTTTTTCTTCTTCCTCCTCGCCAGTCGATTCTTTTCCATAAACAATTCTCCAGCCTGCATCTAAAATTTGTTTTCCTGTTGCTTTAAATTCAATCGACTTTTCAGCAGGTAATTTTGCGGGGCTTACTAATCCAAGAACAGAGGTATTCGACACTTCACAATCAGGATAAAAAGCTGCTAAAAACCGTTTCGCTATGGTATCATAAACAAGCGCTTCGTTTCCAACTAATCCTTGTGCACGCATATCGGTAGGAATAATAGCATGATGATCTGTTACCTTTTTATCATCAAATACTTTTGTGGATTTTCGGATAGGAGCATCCAATAACGGCTTTACAAGTGATTGATAATTGATCATGTTTTGCAAAACACCTGGAATCTTTGAATACATATCATTCGGAAGGTAGGTGGTATCCACACGCGGATAGGTCACCAGTTTCTTTTCATATAAATTCTGAATGATCTTTAATGTATCATCAGCAGAAAATGCGAATTTTTTATTACACTCCACTTGCAAAGAAGTAAGATCAAACAAACGAGGAGCCGATTCTTTTCCTTTTTTTATATCTACGGAAGTGATTACAAAAGGATCTTCTTTGATCGATCTTAAAATTTCTTCTCCGCCTGCTTTATCGTTTTCATAGAAACGATCTACTACAGCATTAAAAATAACATCCCTGTATTTTGTTTTTAATTCAAAAAATGTATTGGAAGAAAATGCATTTATTTCCAACTGCCTATTAACGATCATCGCTAATGTAGGCGTTTGTACTCGTCCCACAGACAACACCTGTTTACCATTACCGTATTTTATGGTGAATAATCGCGTAGCATTCATTCCTAAAAGCCAATCCGCTGCAGCGCGAGAATAACCTGCAAAGTATAAACTTTCGTAATCTTTACCATCTTTTAATTTAGTGAATCCTTCACGAATTGCTTCTTCGGTAAGAGATGAAATCCACAAACGTTTCAAAGGTTTCTTACAATTTGTTTTCGAAAATATCCACCGTTGAATCAACTCTCCTTCTTGGCCAGCATCACCACAATTGATAACTTCAGATGCATTTTCAAATAAAGAAGAAATGGTATTGAATTGTTTTTCGATCCCTTTATCATTTTTTACTTTAATACCAAATTTTGGGGGTAAAATAGGAAGCATATTTAAATTCCATTCGCGGTAAGCTGAGTCGTATTCATGAGGCTCTTTTAGTTCGCATAAATGTCCGAAACTCCAAGTAACCTGATATCCATTGCCTTCGTAATACCCATCCTTGCGCTGTTTCGCGCCCAATATTTCGGCAATTTCTTTAGCTACACTTGGTTTCTCTGCAATACACACTTTCATAAGTCCAAAAATAACAACCACAATGATTATCTATTAAAAATGATGTAACGTTTTATCAACATCTGTTTTAGAATTTGATTTGTTATGCTATTTTTACAGTTCATTAAAAATAATCATCCTATGAAAAAAATATTTTTAGCACTTGTATTATTACTAGTTGCATTCAGCAGTTTTGCAGTAAAAGATAAAAAGCCTAAACTAGAGAAAGGTTTATATGCCGAAATAGAGACCAATCGCGGGAAAATACTCGTGCAATTGGAGTTTGAGAAAACACCCATGACTGTTGCGAATTTTGTTGGTTTGGCGGAAGGGAAAATAAAGAACACAGCTAAAAAAGAGGGCCAACCATTTTATGACAGTCTTAAATTTCATAGGGTAATTGCAAATTTTATGATCCAAGGTGGTGATCCTGCAGGCAACGGAGCAGGCGGACCGGGCTATAAATTCAAAGATGAAATTGTTTCAGAATTTAAATTTACTGGATCCGGTATTTTAGCGATGGCCAATGCAGGCCCGGGTACAAATGGCTCTCAATTTTTTATCACACATGTGGCAACTCCATGGTTAAACGGACATCATACTATTTTCGGTCATGTGATCACAGGTCAAGATGTTGTAAATAGTATACAACAAGGAGATACGATCATTCATATTAAAATCATCCGTAAAGGAAAGCCTGCAAAGAAATTTAAGGCGGATAAAGTATTTGCTGAATTGAACAAGTAAAAATAGATGCAAAAACTACTCATTGCATTATTGTTTTTATCACCGAACTTAACAAAGGCGCAAGATGATGATGTCGATCCATTTGATAGATATGGACCGCCAGGAGCCATTGTTTTCAGAAATCTAAAGGATGCTTTAAAAGAGTCGAAAACAACTTACAAACTTAAAATAGAGCAGCAAGCTATTGACCCTAAATTATTACCTAAAATTGGAAAGCTGGATCAATTACAAGCTTTAGAATTAAATGCGAATGGCCTTACTCAACTCCCGTCAGCGTTTAAGAATTTAAATAATCTGATATATTTTGCATGCATCGAAAATCCAATTACTTCTTTACCAAAAGATGTTGGAAACCTTTCTCAACTTTCAGAATTAAGATTATTAAGTCCGAACATCGATTCGCTTCCTTATGAAATTGCTTTTTTGAGTAACCTAAGATCCATTGAAATACAAAATAACAAAGCAGATACTTTTTATTTTCCAAATTCCATAGGTTATTTATCAAACCTAAACACGATACTTTTATACAATTGCAAACTGGATACGTTACCCAGCTCTTTCTCAGAATTCAAGCGGCTAAAAAGCCTTACGATGAATCGATGCGGATTAGTAGACATTCCTAAATCTGTTGGAAAGATTGGCAGTTTAGAAATGCTAATTTTAGATGATAATAAATTAACAGAACTAAACAAACGTGTTTTTAAATTAAAAAATTTAAAATACCTCTCTTTACGAAACAACCAATTAACTGCTGTATCAGAAAACATAAGTGTACTGCAGAATTTGGAAGTGTTAGATTTAAGGGGAAATAATTTTACAGCGTTCGATTTGGCTGTGCTGAAAGCACTATTGCCGAAGTGCAGAATAGTGAATTAGGTAGAATAAAATGACACCGATGAACCGAATAAATTTGTTAAATTAAAATAGGCGCATCCACTTTATGAATTAACTGATCTTCTTGCTAATCCTTCCTTTTCTTCTTCACTACCCTCACTTCCTTTTCCTCATAATTCAAAACACCTCCCCAATTATACATTTGATTGATGATCCACGATCTTCTTCCTAAAATATATCCACTTGGCATTCCCGCATTGAATCTCAATGGATTTGGCAAAACTGCAGCAAGTGTAGCAGCTTCACTCTGGGACAAATAGTTTGCATCCTTATTAAAAAAAGTTTTAGATGCTGCCTGTGCACCATAAATACCATCCCCCATTTCAATAACATTAAGATACACTTCCATGATCCGTTCTTTACTCCAGATGGTCTCTATCAGAAAAGTAAAATAAACTTCAAACGCTTTACGAATCCAGCTTCTTCCTGACCATAAAAAAACATTTTTGGCCGTTTGCTGACTAATGGTGCTTGCTCCTCTTGTTTTCTTATGATTCTCATTATACTCCATCGCTTTGTCAATCGCTTCAAAATCGAAACCGTGATGTTTGATAAAATTCTGATCTTCTGAACACACAACAGCAAGTTGCAAACTAGGAGCAATCTTTTCAAGAGGCACCCAATCCTTTTTAAGTTTCATTGGTTTACCTTCCAGCTTTTGCTCGACACAACGAATCAACATTAGTGGAGTAACTGGAATAGGTACCCAACGAAAAAATATCACGGAAGCTATACTTAAAATAAAAAACCACAACGCAGCTTTCCAAGAATATCGCCACAGCTTTTTAAAAAACGCTTTCACCAATTTTAATAATTAAAAAATTAAACTAAATTTAAGGGCAGTCGGCCGCAATTGTACATTGAATTATTCTATTCCATAATTTTGACTAAAAAGCATAATAGTAATTGTGAATAACTGAAAGGCAATTAATAGTAGGTTATCGAATAAAACGGCTTCATCACGAACAAAAATAGAATAAATACGTTAAAATATGTGTTTATTCGTTAAAAAATGGATGAACAGAACGATTCCTAAAATGTAAAATTTAGCAACAATAGCGCACTTTAATACTTAAAATAATTTAAATTTGAACTAGCGACTTAAAAACAATAAATTAGCGAACCATAACAGTTAAAGAACTAAAAACAAACACCCTTAAATTTATAACTAAGGTTAAATAATTTTCAAAAAAACAGCAATAAATTGAGCAAAAAAGCAATTAGAAAGAGCGGTAAAGATTGACAATCTAAATCTAACTTATATAAAACATACTGAAAACAAAATTTGAAAATTAGAGAAACTACTCCATAAACTAACTATGCCAAATTTTTTCAATATAAAAAACGAACAGTTTCAAACATTGTTTCCTTATTATATTCTATTAAATAATAGATTCAAAATAATAGCATTCGGAGATACACTAAATAGAGGTATCAATGGAATAAAAAACTCAGATTTTGATCAACAATTTAAAATTGTTGATCCTGCATACAAGTCCATAAAAATCATCGCAAATGATTTAGAAAAAAACAAAGAATCGTATCTCATTCAGCCAATAAAAAAAAGCGGTTATTATTTCAAAGGCACATTTATTTATCTTGATAACAAACAACTATTATTTTGTGGTTCCCAATGCATTAGCTCATCTGAATACAATTCTAATAAAAGTACTTCGCACATAGATACTAAAATATCAAATTCAGTCAATCAAAGTATAGAGTTAAATAAAAACAATAAGGTTTCGGATGATTTACATTTCAAATCATTAATTGAAAATGCTTCTGATCTTATCTTCCGCTTTTCTAGTAACGGGAAATTTACTTACACCAACCCTTTTGCTGAATCTATTCTGGGTTATACAAAATCTGAGTTTTTAAATTTACATTTTACAGACATCATCCAAAAAGATTATAAAAAAACAGTAACTAAATTTTATAAAGAACAGACGCTTGAAAAAAAACACAGTTCCTATTTAGAGTTCCCTGTCGAAACAAAAAATGGTTCTTTAATATGGATAGGGCAGCAGGTTCAGTTACATTTTAATAAAAAAGGAGATTATGAGTTTACAGCACTCGCAAGAAATATTACCGAAATAAAAAAAACTCAGTTACTTCTTGAGGAGTCTCATTTTGTATTATCAGAACTAGTTACAAATTTGCACTATGGAATATTACTTTCAGACGAAAAAGGGAAGGTAATTTTGGCAAACCAAACTTTTTGCAATTTATTTAATCTCTCCATTTCACCATCAGAAATTATAGGGAAAGACCTAAAACAAACTGCTGATTTGGTAAAAAACCTTTTCGTAAACCCTGACAATTTCAGTAAAGGAATTGCTCAAAAAACAAAGGAAAATAAATTGTCATTAGCGGAAGAACTTCTTATGTCAGATGGAAAAATTTATGAGCGCGATTATATTCCTTTATATAAAAATGGAATTAGTCATGCACACCTTTGGCAATATAGTGATGTAACTGAAACGAAAAATGCAACAACTTTTCTCAAATGGAACGAAGAGAAATACCGAAGCATTATTGAAAATATGGGCTTGGGAATTATTGAGGTTGATTCGAATCAGAAAATAATATACGTTAACAATCAATTCTGCAAGGACTCTCAGTATTCTTCAAAAGAACTTGTCGGAAAGAACGCTCCAGCTCTTTTACTTCCTAAAGATAAAGAGAACAAAAATAGGATGAAAGAAATAAACAGCAAACGGGAGAAAGGCTTTTCGGGTGCTTATGAAATTCAGATAAAAAGGAAAGATGGATCATTATTATGGATGTTAATCAGTGGTACACCTAAATATAATTCCAAAAAGAAATATATTGGTTCTATTGGTATACATCTTGACATCTCCAACCAAAAAAAAACAGAACAAGAATTAAGAGATCAACGAGAAAAGGCAGAGCAATCGAGAAAAGCAAAAGAAATTTTTCTTGCCAATATGAGCCATGAAATCCGAACTCCAATGAATGCGATAATAGGTTTTAGCCGCTTGCTAAAATCAGTTTCTTTGACAGACAAACAGATTTCCTATTTAGATGCTATCATTTCATCTTCTGAAAACCTTCTTGTCATCATCAATGACATTCTTGATTTCTCGAAAATAGAATCAGGCAAACTTTCTATTGAAAAAGTTCCATTTCAACTAGAAACTATTATCGAAAAGGTAATAAAACAAATTGAATTAAAAAGTCTTGAAAAAAATATTACTATAAAAGTAATTTATGACCCAAAACTTCCTAAAACCATTATTGGCGATCCTATACGACTTGGTCAAATATTGTTAAACCTAATAAACAATTCCGTTAAATTTACTTCCGAAGGAAGAATTAAAATAATTTGCACAGCATCGAAACTGGATTCAGACAATGTAGATGTATCATTCAAAATTGCGGATACAGGAATTGGAATGAAAAAAGAAATGCTAGAAAAAGTATTTGAAGATTTCATTCAGGGAGATGATAGTATTACTAGGAAATATGGCGGGACTGGATTGGGTTTAACTATCAGTAAACAACTAATTGAATTGATGGGAGGTAAAATAAGTGTTGAAAGCGAATTAGGTATAGGGACGATATTTACTTTCACACTTTCATTTAAGATCGGGGCAGAGAAAAAAATAAAAAAGAAGCAAGCATCAATTATAGAAGAAAAAAATTTAAGTGGTGTAAAAATTCTTCTCGCAGAAGACAATGAATTTAATCAAATGCTTGCTTTATCTATTCTTCAAAGTTGGGGTGCCGATGTTAGTGTTGCAAAAAATGGAAAGGAAGCATTAGTAAAAGTGAAAAAAATAAAATTCGACATCATTCTTATGGATATCCAAATGCCTGAAATGGATGGAATACAAGCGACTGAAAATATAAGACGAAAATTTAAACTGAATTTACCCATCATTGCATTAACAGCAAATGCATTAAAAGAAGACAAAGACAAGTATATACAATACGGAATAAATGACTATATATCAAAGCCATTTAATACAAATGAGTTGTATCAGAAAATACGAGATCTTATTCCAAAAAAGATGAAATAAGATTGATTAGAGGGGAATAGTGACAATTTTAAAAATCCGTAATAAATTCAAAATTAAATTTATTAGAATCTATTTCAATATCAATTATCTATTTCAATAGATCACCTAAGGCGCTGTCAAAAATCGCTTTTGCCTCTGAAACTGTTCCGAATGATTCGTCATCAATCATCATTTCCTTCCCTTTAACATCACCAAGATATTCGAATTCTGCTCTTGAGGCCATCATCAGATCAATAAATTTATCTTCATCTGATTTTTTAACAGAAACAATTACTCTGCTCTGAGCTTCACCAAATAAAAATGCATCTTTACGAATGGTTTCGTCAGAACTGATATCAAATCCTAAACCATTCGGCATGGCGCTTTCTAACAGGGTAATAAACAGACCACCATCTGCACAATCATGAGCCGATTGGATGACACGTTCTTTTATTAGAGTCTTCACAGCTTTCTGAACTTCGAATTCTTCATCTAAATTAAAGAAAGGAGCAGGCGTATTTTTTACATTATGAAATGAATATAAATATTCGGAAGAAGAAATATCATTTTTCGAACTACCGATAAGATAAATAGAGTCACCTTCATTCTTAAAATTCAATGTCATACGATTTGCTTTATCTTTCAAAACACCTAACATGCCTATTGTAGGGGTTGGAAAAACAGGGCCTTCATAAGAAGATTGATTATAAAAACTAACATTCCCTCCGGTAACAGGCGTTTCAAACTTGATACATGCAGCACCCATGCCTTTAATAACATTTACAAATTGCCAATACACTTCAGGATTATAGGGATTTCCAAAATTTAAACAATTTGTGATTGCGCTTGGCTCACCACCACTGCAAACAATATTACGAGCAGCTTCCGAAACAGCAATGGAGCAACCAACCTCAGGATCCGCATTTACATAACGTGAATTACAATCTACTTTTAAAGCAATTGCTTTATTTGTTCCTTTTATATTAACAATAGCAGCATCAGATGGCGCATTGGTACTCATATTTGCAGTCCCAACCATTGAATCGTATTGATTATACACCCATTGTTTTGATGCGATATTCGGATGCGCTATTAAAAATTTTGAAACGGTCTTCAAATCTTTTGGCTCTGCAACAGAATCGATTGTAAATTTTTTAGATTCTTTGAAATAAGCTGGTTCCTTATAATCTCTGTGATATACGGGAGCACCACCACCTAAAACCAGATCAAAAGCAGGAACGTCAGCCACAAGATCATCACCAACATAAAACTTAATTCGTTTGGTATCAGTTACAGTTCCTATCATCGCACAATTCAAATCCCACTTATCAAACACTTTCTGAACTTCTTTTTCTCTTCCTTTTTTCACAACAATCAACATTCGCTCTTGTGACTCTGAAAGTAATATTTCGAAGGGTTGCATATTTGCCTGACGGGTTGGAACTCTGTCCAACCAAATATCCATTCCGTGTTCGCCTTTGGCAGACATTTCTGAAGTAGAACAGGTTATGCCAGCGGCTCCCATATCCTGCATACCAATTACGGCACCCGTTTTAATCACTTCCAATGTTGCTTCCAACAATAATTTTTCCTGAAATGGGTCTCCTACCTGCACAGCTGGAAGATCTTTCGCGGAATCCTCTGTAATATCGGCTGAAGCAAATGTAGCTCCATGGATCCCGTCCTTACCAGTAGCTGATCCAACTATAAATACGGGATTTCCTACTCCGTAAGACGTAGCTGAAACTGTTTCACCTGCTTTTACAATTCCTGCACTAAATGCGTTCACTAATGGATTTACGTTGTAACAATCATCAAAAAACACTTCTCCTCCAACACAAGGAATTCCAAATGCATTCCCATAATCGCCAATTCCCTTCACCACACCTTTTACCAACCATTTTGTTTTCTCTAATTTGATATCCCCAAAACGCAAAGAATTCATTTGAGCAATAGGACGAGCTCCCATTGTAAATATATCCCGGTTGATCCCACCAACACCTGTCGCAGCACCTTGATAAGGTTCTAATGCACTTGGATGGTTATGCGATTCTATTTTAAACGCGCAGCCCAAACCATCACCAATATCAACCAAACCTGCATTTTCCTCCCCTGCTTCCGCTAATATGTACGGGCCTTTTTTAGGTAATTTTTTTAACCACACAATTGAATTTTTATACGAGCAATGCTCACTCCACATCACAGAAAAAATACTCAACTCAGTAAAATTAGGGGTACGCCCTAAAATCACTTTGATCTTTTCATACTCATCCTCTAACAAACCTAATTTTTTGGCTGTTTCTACTGTTGTTAATTCTTGTGATGCTGCTGACATATTTTTAATTTATTGAATATTGTTTTTCTCAATTTTAAGAAGTCCAAATTTACACAAAACCGACTGATTGCCTTTAATTATTTTTTTTGAGTTTTCAACAGTTTTGAATTGCTATATTTGAGGGATAAAAAACCTAAAACAATCAACTAAATAGTGGAAATCCTCCTAACAACAACCTACGTATTCCTTTTCATCTTCATTATCAACAAGATGAAATTTTTTGAAATTGAAGGATTGTCAAAACGCACTATCTCTTTGATATTTATTCTTAAAGTCTTTTTCGGACTCTTGCTTTGGGCTGTTTACACTTTTTATTACACTGACCGCTCTACAGCAGATATTTACAAATATTTTGATGACAGTAAAGTTTTGTTCGATGCAATGAGAAAAAATCCTACCGACTTTATCAGAATGCTTTTCGGCATAGGAAACAACACAACGCGATTTGACCACTACTACAATGAAATGCATTATTGGGCAAGAAAGATAGATAGCAGCATCTACAATGACAGCCATACAATTATTCGATTCAATTGCTTAGTCAGATTCTTTTCTTTTGGTTATTACAATGTACACAGCGTTTTCATTTGTTTCTTTTCATTGATCGGCTTAACGGCTATTTACAAAACATTTGTATCTGAAATGCAAGACAAAAAAAGAGAACTATTTTTTGTTGTATTCCTTTTACCTTCTGTTTTATTTTGGGGTTCAGGAGTGCTGAAAGAGGGTTTGATATTTTTCGCTCTGGGATTATTGATTTATTACACCAATAAATTATTTAATCGAAAAGCCCTATTCATTTGCCTTGTATCGGGCCTATTACTAGCTCTTTCAAAATTCTATGTCTGGTTAGCAATTTGTCCTAGTTTACTTTTTATAATCTGGGCAAATCGCAATAATTCAAATGTATTTTTAAAATTTGCAATCACTTTCTCAGCAATAAGCATCATAGGTTTAAACATTGACAACTTCACTTCTATCCAAAATCCTTTGATTACGTTATCGCAAAAGCAACTAGAATTTAATCAATTAGCTACAGGTAATTTGCAGGATGCCTATAACAAAACAATTCCAATAGCAGGAAGCATTATAAAAATTGCCCCACTAGAACCAACACTTAATTCATTTGTAAAAAACAGTCCACAAGCATTTGTTAATACTTTATTGCGTCCCTATTTATGGGAATTACGATCGCCAATGATGCTCATAACGGGATTAGAAAACATATTTATACTGCTACTAATTATTATTTGCATCGTTTTTATTAAGCCATTAAAAGAAATAAAGTGGAAATATGTTTTATTCTGCTTTTCGTTTGTGATGATCCAATTTTTAATAATCGGAGAAACAACGCCTGTTTTAGGTGCAATCGCAAGGTATAAAGTACCCACCTTACCCTTTTTGATGATCACTTTTTTAATCCTATTAGACAAAAACAAACTGTTAAAACGCTTTCCATTTTTGAACAAAGTGCTCATTCAATAATTTTTCTAAATTTGCTTCGCAATAAACACCTACTATGAATTTTAAAAGTCTATTTAGAAAAAAATCGGTTCACGATATTTTAAATCAGGTAAAAAAAGATGGAGAAGCGGAAGGGCATGGATCACTCGGAAAACATCTAGGTGTTCGTGACCTTACAGCTTTTGGTATTGCGGCTATTGTGGGAGCCGGTATTTTCAGCACCATTGGCAAGGCAAGCTTCGACGGTGGCCCCGCAGTAATTTTTCTTTTTCTTTTCACGGCATTAGCATGCAGTTTCGCTGCTTTTGCCTATGCCGAATTCGCTTCTATGGTTCCTGTATCCGGAAGTGCTTACACTTATTCCTATGTTGCTTTTGGTGAATTAATAGCCTGGATAATAGGCTGGGCGCTTATTATGGAATATGGTATTGGTAATATCACCGTTGCAATCTCTTGGAGCGATTATTTTACGGGGTTATTAAAAAGTAGCGGAATTGATCTACCACAATGGGTTCAAATGGACTATCTGACTGCATCAAATGGTTTCAAAGAAGCAACGGCATTAATGCAAAGCGGTAAATCATTTGGTAACTTAAGTGAAGGAATGCAAGCTGCTTATACAGCCTGGATAACAGCACCAAAATTATTTTCAATCCACCTAATCGCTGATCTACCAGCATTAATGATTATCATCTTTATTACCTGGTTAGTTTACCGCGGTATGAAAGAATCTAGAAATGCTAGCAATCTGATGGTGGTGATAAAGCTATGTGTAATCCTTTTGGTTATTGCTGTTGGCGTATTTTACGTTGATACAAAAAATTGGCACCCATTTGCTCCAAACGGAATTGGAGGAATTCTGAAAGGTGTATCTGCAGTATTTTTCGCATACATTGGTTTTGATGCCATATCAACAACTGCGGAAGAATGCAAAGACCCTCAGCGCGATCTTCCAAGAGGAATGATGTGGTCCATTATCATATGTACTATTTTATATATAATAATTGCATTGATCCTAACGGGCATGGTGAATTACAGCGACCTAAATGTTGGTGATCCTTTAGCATTTGTTTTTCATAAATTAAATTTCAAATGGATGTCCGGCATCATTGCGGTTAGCGCTGTAGTAGCTATGGCAAGTGTGTTATTAGTCTTTCAAATGGGACAACCGCGCATCTGGATGAGCATGAGCAGAGATGGATTATTGCCGAAACGTTTTTCAAAAATACATCCTAAATACAAAACCCCATCATTTGCAACAATCGTTGTAGGTTTTGTTGTTGCTGTTCCTGCTTTATTTATGAATCTTACAATGGTAACTGACCTTTGCAGCATAGGAACACTATTTGCATTTGTATTAGTTTGTGCTGGAGTTCTTGTTTTACAAAACAAAAAAGATATTCCCCGCGGAAAATTTAAAACGCCTTATATCAATTCTAAATTCATAATGCCCGTATTATTAGTATTGGCAATAGTATTATCATTGACCTATAATAAAGAGGCAACCGTTTCATTTATTACGAATGAGAAAAAAATGAACGATGCTACTACCATTGTAACCTCATTAAAAGATAACCAAATCAATGACATCCAACTTCACCTAATAAAAACGGACAGCGCAGCATTTGTTGCTAGCGACAATGATTTAGAAACATACATGAGTAGTTTGGATGAGACAAAATACACCTCCATGATCAATGAATTACCCATCAGTGAAGACTTAAAATTTGAATCCGGTTTCAGTTTATTTAAACATAAAATACCGATGTGGTTTTTCATTATTATTTCATTCGGATTAACTATATGGGCCTTCAGGCAAAACCTTTCACTCATTCCTATGTTGGGCTTAGTAAGCTGTTTATATATGATGGCTGAATTAGGTTTATCAAACTGGATAGGATTCAGCATTTGGCTGCTCATAGGACTGCTTATCTATTTTGGATACAGTAGAAAACATAGTAAATTAAATGTCTAAAAAATAAACATTAACAAAAAAAGCCTCGGTCATGCGGGGCTTTTTTATTGAATAATACAAAAAGGGAAATCGTATATTTGTTAGAAGAGATTTTATCAAAAAATAAAAATTACAAAAAAATATGATCGCACTAATTACAGGAGCAACAGCAGGAATTGGAAAAGCTACAGCAGAAGTATTTGCTAAAAATGGATACAATGTTATAATCGCCGGACGAAGAAAAGAAAGATTAGCAGAATTTTCTGCTCATCTGAAATCGACATACAGCATTGATGTGCTTGAATTAAACTTTGATGTAAGAAATTTAATTGAAGTTGAAAAAGCTATCAATTCTATTCCTGAAGACTGGAAAAAGATAAACGTACTCTTAAACAATGCAGGATTAGCAGCTGGCTTAAACACTATCCAGGACGGTAATACCGATGATTGGGAACGAATGATTGATACAAATGTTAAAGGGCTTTTATATATGACTCGGAATATTGCTCCTATCATGATCAAAAATGGTTTTGGACACATTGTCAATATTGGATCAATTGCTGGCAAAGAAGTATATGCAAATGGAAATGTTTATTGCGCCACCAAACATGCAGTTGATGCATTAAGCAAGGCGATGCGAATCGATTTACTTCCTCATAATATAAAAGTAACGGCTATAAATCCCGGAATGGTGGAAACAGAATTCTCTATTGTTCGATTTAACGGAGATGAAGAACGTGCTAAAAATGTTTACAAAGGATTACAGCCTCTATCTCCAGAAGATATTGCTGAAACAGTTTTTTGGGTAGCTTCACGTCCTGCTCATGTCAACATCAATGATATCATAATTATGCCGACTGTTCAGGCTAATTCAACCACATCAATTCGTAAATGAGAAAAATAAGTTTTTACTTCTTACTTCTCTTTATTTATTCTTGTTCTTCTAAACAACAAGTAGATCTTATCGCTCACAATGCGCTGATTTATACGATCGATTCAAACTTTTCAACTACAAAAAGCGTTGCAGTTAAAGATGGGAAATTTATTGCTTTAGGAAACAATGAAGATTTACTAAACAAATAGGAATGAAATTATTTAAATTCATAGTAGTACTTATCTTTTTTACAACTACGGTTTTTGCACAGGATGGTGAGTTCTACAGAAGAGGTAAAATGAAAAGCAGAATTAGTTTTTCAGGGATAAAATCATTTTACACAAACCATCCCCAACATACCACGAATACAAAAGCGCTATTTGGATTTGATTTTGCATATAAGGCAGAAATATTCGCATTAAGAAAAACAAATATTATTTTAGGATTAGACTACTTTAATTACGGATTAAAATTTCAGGGTTATTATGAAAAACAAGGCTTTACTTATTTATATGATAAAACCTTTGCATATACCCATGAAATAAGAATACAGGAACTTCATCTTCCAATTGCTTTAAAAGTGGCATTCAATTCAGAAAAGGAAAATGTTTACACCCCCTATTTTATTGGAGGTATTGGCGCTAGATACCTCTTCACATCCTATACAGTAATAGCAAATGATTCTACTGGCATTACCGTTTATGATGCAAAAGACAATATTGATTATGAGAATCAGCGGCTGATGAAAGGCTTAAACGCATTTTATCATATGGGACTGGGATTACAACGTAATTTTAAGAATTTTGATCGAGCCATTTTCTTCGAAATCTCCTTCCAGAGAGGAATTTCACGATTTCATTATGATGGCAATGCGGGATCAAATGATCTGAATATTAGAGGAAATCATTTGCTATTTTCACTCGGTTTTAGAATCTAGCATATTTGAAAATACCATTTAAATTATTGGCTATTCGCTTTCTTCCTAAATGCATTTTCATACAAGCCTATCCATTCCTTCACACTTAACTTTCTCATCAACTCGCCAAATAATTTAAACGGAATTTTATCAGGATTTTTAAAACGGATACAGCTTTTTCCCATATCTAACTTAGCATCGGTATGTTTCGGATATTCTGCTGTGAACCATTTCAACAATTCAGGGTTTGCATATATGCCCATATGATAAAACGCAATGAAATTTTTCTGATTGGCAATATTAGCAAACCCCAATGGAAGTTTTGGGTCGCAATGATACCCTTCAGGGTAAATGGAATGAGGAACTACATATGCAATCATACCATACGCCATACATTCTTCAAAACCTTTAGGAAGATTTTTCAAAATTTCTTTTCTTAATTTAGTCATTGCTTCCTTACGCTCAGCAGGCATTTGAGCCACGTATTCATCAGGTGTTAATGCAGTCGATTTCATAACTATTAAAATAATTTCTGAAAGGTACAATAGATTCAGATTCAAAAGCAATTGTCTGAACAGTAAAAAATGTTCTGTCAAATTTCGATTTGAAAACCGAATTGGAGGCAACAAATTCTGTGATGAGAAAATGTTCGATTATTGCATCAATTCACTCATGTTTTGGTAAGCCAATTCGGTTTCTTTTTTCATACGAGCAATAATCTCTGCACAAGGCAATATATCATTGATCAATTCAACGCTTTGTCCAGCAATCCATAAGGTTTTATAATTACCAGGCTTGATGGACTCTTCCAATTTTTTCATTCCACTGAACTGTACCCACATTTTAAAATATTTTTTTGTGCTTGTATTATTAGAAAGCAATTTTTCAAACCAATTTTGCTTGTATCCAATTTTTTTTGCGAATGCCGTATTTATAACTGTTGATGGTGTTCCAGAAATTTTATCTGTCATCACGATATCATTCATGTGTGAATCAACAATGGCTTTTTTATACTCGTCACTCACTGCTGCCTCTTTACTAGCAATAAAACGTGTACCTACCGAAACGCCTGCAGCACCTAATGCAAGCATAGATAAAATTCCTGCTCCGTTAGCAACGCCACCGGCGGCTACTACAGGAATAGTTGGAAACGCCTCTTGCAAAGCTGGCACTAAAACCTGCAGAGGATTGGGACCAGCATGTCCACCCGCCCCTTGACCAACTGCGATAAAGCCATCACAACCAAGATCAGCACATTTTTTAGCATGTTCAATAGTGGTTACATCGCAAAACACTTTCGCCCCATAGCTATGAGCTTGTTCTATCACTTGCTTCGGACTCCCTAATGATGTGATGTAAAACGGCACCTTTTTCTCCACACAAATCTTTAAATGTTTTTCATAAAGAGGATTTGTTTTTTGTACAATTAAATTAATACCATATGTGCCTTTCACTGTAAGTTTCAATTTTTCATCATTTAATCGATCTAATACGGATGCTAACTGTCCTTCGATGCGGTAATTAAGGCTTGGGAAAGTGGCGGCTATTCCACTTTGCATACCTGATATTACCATTGCTTCATTACTAACCAAAAACATGGGTGCCAAAATCATTGGGAATTCGATCGATAAGCTCTGAGTTAGTTTTGTTTGCATGTGTAAAACAATATTATTGTAAAATCACTAAAAAAAATCTATTTTTGATAGAACAAAATTAGACATTTTAGGATACCAATTAATTAATAATTTATGGCAGTTACACGCGTTTTCGATATCATCCCACAATTACTTGAAAAGTATAACAAACCTAATGCATTAGCTGCAAAGGAAAATGGGAAATGGGTAACCTATTCCACTGAGAAATTTGCAGACAATGTGACCAATTTAAGTTATGGCATATACAATCTTGGTCTAAACAGAGAAGACAAAATCGCAATTATAGCAAACAATCGACCTGAATGGAATTTTGCAGATTTTGCCATTCAACAAGCAGGTGGTGTGAGTGTTCCTATTTACCCTACTATAAGTGAAGGAGACCTAAGTTTTATAATTGGTGATGCTCAGATAAAATATATTTTTGTTTCCAGTAATGATCTGTTTAAAAAAGTGAAAGCTGTTGTTGCAAATTCACAAACAGTAAAGGAAATATACACCTTCGATAAAGTTGATGGGGCTAAACATTGGACTGAATTATTAGATGAAGGTAAACGTAATCCTAAACCAAATGAAATAGCAGCCATCAAGAATAGCATCCAACCTAACCATTTGCTAACTATCCTATATACATCAGGAACAACAGGAAATCCAAAAGGAGTGATGCTCTCTCATGACAATCTAATAAGCAACTCAATCGCATCACAAACCTTATGTCCCTTTCAGCCTGATTGGAAAGCTTTAAGTTTTCTACCGTTAAATCATGTGTACGAACGGATGCTATCAACACTTTATTTCTTTAGAGGGATATCCATATATTATGCTGAAAACATGGATGCGATTGGAGCTAATTTAAAAGAGGTGAAGCCTGAAGTATTTTCAACAGTTCCAAGACTTTTGGAAAAAGTATATGACAAAATTATTGCAACAGGTGCGCAACAAAAAGGAATAAAAAAGAAACTTTTTTTCTGGGCACTTAATTTAGGGTTACGTTACGAACTAAATGGCGCTAATGGATGGTGGTATGAGTTTCAATTAAAAATAGCAAGAAAATTAGTTTTCATAAAATGGAGAGAAGCGCTAGGAGGAAATATTGTGGCTGTAGTTTCAGGTGGTGCAGCCCTTCAACCAAGGTTATCAAGGGTATTTAACGCTGCTGGCATAACAGTTTTAGAAGGATATGGGTTAACGGAAACATCGCCGGTAATTGCTGTAAACAATTTCCAACCAAATAGCATTCGATTTGGAACGGTTGGAACCATCATTGATAAAGTAACAGTTAAATTTGCTGACGATGGAGAAATTTTAGTAAAAGGTCCGAATGTGATGCTTGGATACTATAACCGCCCTGATGCAACCGCAGAAGCAATCGATAGCGAAGGGTGGTTTCACACAGGAGATATTGGTGTATTAGAAGACAACCGCTTTTTAAAGATAACTGACCGTAAAAAAGAAATTTTTAAAACTTCTGGAGGAAAATATATAGCACCTGTTATGATCGAGAATAAATTAAAGGAATCCTCATTCATTGAACAAGTAATGGTAATCGGAGAGAATGAAAAATACGCTTCTGCTTTTATAGTCCCATCCTTTTCTTATCTCAAAGAATGGTGTGCGCTGCATAATATAAAGTATACAACGAATGAGGAAATGATAAAAAACGAAGATGTTAAAAAACGTATCGTTCTGGAAGTCGAAAATTTAAATGAAGAGCTGGCCCAATACGAAAAAATTAAACGTCCGGAATTATTACCTCGAGAATGGTCGATTGATAAAAATGAAATGACACCTAAGCTTTCACTGAAGAGGAAAGTAATTATGGCAGCAAACAAAGATCTAATAGAAAAAATATACGGAGCAGAATAAAAGATTTAAAGTTATGTCTTCCAAAAAAAACAATCAAAAAAACAAACCGCATACTCCAAAAGAAAATTCAACTGCTGTTTCTTTTAGTGTAGATAAAAAATTGGTTGTTCGGCTTTCCTTTTTAATTGCATTAATTTCCTTTCTTTTATATTCGAATACGTTAAACCACCAATTTGTTCTTGACGACAATTCTGTAATTAATGAAAACCATTTAACGCAAGGAGGAGTTTCCTCTTTAAAAGAAATTTTTTCAAGTAGCTACCGCGAGGGATATGGAAACAATGAGAACAACCTCTATAGACCTTTAACTAAGGCGATGTTCGCAATTGAATGGAGCATCTCCAAAAACAATCCTCATTTTCATCATCTGATCAACATTCTTTTTTTCTCCTTAGCTTGTGTATTACTTTTTCATGTTTTAATAAAATATACCAAGATCAATATCTTTATTTTATTGCTGACCGTTTTAATTTTTGCGGCTCATCCCCTGCACACAGAAGTGGTTGCAAACATTAAGAGTAGAGATGAGCTATCTAGCATGATATTTATCTTATTGTCGCTCCTTGCGCTTGACAGATACTTGATAAACAATAGGACATCAATGATGATGGCAATGCTTGCTTGCTTTTCCCTTGCACTATTATCAAAAGAATCGGCCATCGTATTTGTGGCATTGCTTCCACTCTTCCTTCACTTTTTCACAAAAACACCATTAAAAAGAACATTGAAAATTACCGGAGGAGCACTAACTGTTACCCTTGCTTATATCGCATTGCATATTAAAATAATAGGAAGTATCGGCATTAAAATTATTCCTGTCATAGACAATTCATTACTTCAAAGCACCAGCTTTTTTGAACAAAAAGCGACAGCAATCTATATTCTTGGCAAATACCTGTTGTTATTGCTATTTCCTTATCCACTATCTAGCGATTATTCTTTCAATACCATCCCTATGGTTACCACAATAGGTCATTTCGGTTTTTTACTAGCATTAGGAGTACACCTATACCTTTTATACGTTGCAGTAAAAAAATGGAAAGAAAAAAACATTCTCTCTTTTTGTATTTTCTTTTATTTCATAACAATGGCGTTAGCTTCAAATATTTTCATGCTGATAGGAACACACTTAGCTGAACGTCTATTATTTTTGCCATCTGTTGCTTTTTGCTTGGCATTTACTTCCTTGTTAAGCAAACTGTTTAAATTTGATATTTATGACCTCCGTTCTGGATTTATCAATCAAAAAAACAAATCAATATTAATAATTACAGGAATCGTATTTACACTTTTTACTTCAAAAACATTTTCAAGAAACAAAGACTGGGAAACTGACACAACGCTTTTTGCTAAGGATATTCAAACAGTTCCCAATAGTGCTCATATGCTTTTTTATTATGCAAATAACTTGGCGAATCAGAATACATTAGATTCGTTAGCACCCCAAGAGCGAGAAACAAGACTGCTAAAGGCACAAAAAAGTATCAATAAAGCATTATTACTGTTTGATCTGTTTCCTGATGCTCATAATGTTGCCGGAAGAATTTATTATGCTCAGCAAAATTTCCCAGAGGCATATAAGAGTTATAGTAGAGCAATGAAAATGAGTCCCGCGATAGGAATGTATCATAATAATTTAGGAACATCATTATTTGCTATGGGAAAATTTGACGAAGCGGCAATAGAATTTCAGAAAGCGACCGAATTAAATAAATATGATTCCGAAGCACAGTGCAATCTGGGAAGTGCATACGGTGCAATGGGTGAAACATATAAAAACAAAGGCGATTTGTCGAATGCAACCAAAATGTTTAGGATAGCCATTGAAAATTTCAAAAAAGCTACTGTGATAAATCCGAATTACAAATCAGCCTATCAATTTGTTGGAATCACCTATAAAAATCTAGGTGACTCTATCAATGGACAACTCTTCTTAGATAAAGCTGCAAAAATAAAAAAGTAGCTAGTCACCTTTGATAAACTTTGGAAGACTCAAATTTTTCTTCACTGCAATTATTCGGATAGAAATAATGATCGCTGCTGAAAGTAAAAAATTAACATTGCGTTCCAATCCGAAATGATCCAAAAGGAGATAACAAATAGCGCCAGCAAGACATGCCGTAGCATAAATCTCCTTTTTAAAAATGATCGGGATCTCGTTGGTTAACACATCCCTAATCACGCCTCCCATTACTGCAGAAAACATACCCATAATAGCGGCTATCATAGGATGAACGCCAAAACTGATGGCTTTTTCCGTTCCAACTATCGTAAACATTGCAATACCAATGGTATCGAATAGGAAAAAAGTTCTTCTCAACCGAATCAATCTCTTAAAAAAGATACTTGAAAGAATAACACCAAAGATAACAGCGAAAATAAAATTTATATCGTGAACCCAAACTAAAGGGTAGCAACCCAACAAAATATCACGTAAACTTCCACCACCAATAGAAGTAATAAAGCCTATAAAACTTGCACCGAACCAATCTGGCTGCGCTTTATCATTAGCTGCTAATGATCCTGAAATTGCAAAGAAGCCGGTTCCACAAACCTCTAAAACATATTGTATCTGCATAAATCATCTATTGAAAAGTCAAATATAAACAAGAAAGTTGATGAATATCATTTCATTAGTGAGAAAAAAAGCCTCCATTTGACAGCAGAACAAAAAAAATATATTATGCTTGCATAATATTACATTTTCCATTATATTTGTAGGCAATGTCAAAGAAACAGACCGAAACCGTTGATTCAAAAATAAAATCTGCCTGGCAGATCATTAGCCGTATGTACAATGCTGAGGCTACAAAATACGGAGGAAGCATTGCAATCGGACACTTTTTACTGAACATTGATAGCGATGAAGGTGCATACGCTTCCCATATTGCTCCTAAATTAGGCATGGAAGGAACTTCTTTATCTAGGATCGTAAAAGCACTCGAAGATGAAAAACTAATAATCAGAAAAAACGATAAGGCTGATAAAAGAAAAGTGAAGATTCTATTAACCCAAAAAGGGAAAGAAAATAAAGAGCTTGCAAAGAAAATTGTCCGTAATTTCAATGCTGAGGTAGAAAATAAAATAGGAAAAAACAGAATAGAAGAATTACTTAAAACAATTAATGATATTATATCACTCGCTGAAGAACGAAATAAATTGATCAAAAATTAGTAACATGAATAGAACAATTAAAAAAGTTGCAGTCCTTGGATCAGGAGTTATGGGAAGCCGTATCGCTTGTCATTTTGCAAACATTGGAGTAGAAGTCATTTTACTAGACATCGTTCCAAAAGATGCTACCGCTGATAAAAAGTCCCGCAACAAAATAGTAGATGACGCATTGGCGTTTGCATTAAAAACTAACCCCTCACCTATTTATCGTAAAACATTTTCAAAACGGATTATTACTGGGAATTTTGATGATAACATGGAAGACATTGCCACATGCGATTGGATCATTGAAGTTGTTATTGAACGTTTAGATATTAAAAAACAGATCTTCGAAAAAGTAGAACTCCATCGTAAACCCGGAACATTGATCACTTCTAACACTTCGGGCATCCCTATCCATTTAATAAATGAAGGTAGGAGCGAAGATTTCCAAAAACATTTCTGCGGTTCCCACTTTTTTAATCCCCCACGTTATTTAAAATTATTAGAAATTATTCCTACTTCAAAAACAGCTCCTGAAGTGATTGATTTTTTAATGCACTATGGAGAATTGTATTTAGGAAAGACAACAGTCTTATGTAAAGACACACCTGCCTTCATAGCAAATAGAATTGGAGTTTTTGGCATAATGAGCTTATTCCATACAGTCGAAAAAATGGGATTAACCATTGATGAAGTTGATAAATTAACAGGACCTGTTTTAGGGCGTCCTAAATCTGCTACCTTCCGAACATGCGATGTTGTTGGTTTAGACACACTCGTTCATGTTGCGAATGGTGTAGAAGCTACATGTCCGAATGATGAAGCTATATTATCATTTAAAATTCCAGGCTTTGTTTCAAAGATGGTAGAAAATAAATGGTTGGGAAGCAAAACAGAGCAAGGTTTTTTCAAGAAGGTAAAAGGAGCTGGCGGCAAATCAGAAATTCATTCACTTGATTTAAAATCTTTAGAATATAAGCCTTCCGTAAAAGCAAAATTTGCAACTCTGGAAGCTACTAAATCGATAGACAATTTACGCGACCGCATGAAAGTTCTTCTAGCAGGAACAGACAAAGCAGGTGAATTTTACCGTACTTCTTTTTATGGACTATTTGCTTATGTAAGTAACCGTATTCCTGAAATTACTGATGAGCTTTTCAAAATTGATGCGGCCATGAATGCTGGTTTTGCATGGGAATTGGGGCCATTCGAAGCATGGGATTCATTAGGAGTTGCCGACACTGTTAAAGCTATGGAAATTGCTGGAAACAAGCCTGCGCAATGGGTGTATGATATGCTATCAAGTGGAGCTCATTCCTTCTACAAAGTAGAAAATGGTCATCGTAAATACTATGATATCCCAACAAAATCGTACAAAACAATTCCTGGAACAGCATCATTTATCATTTTGGATACGATACGAGCAACTAAAACTGTATGGAAAAATAGTGGCGCAACGCTTACCGATATTGGAGATGGAATAGTTAATTTAGAGTGGAATACCAAAATGAATTCTATCGGTGCAGAAGTAATTGAAGGTATAAACAGTTCAATTGCCCGTGCAGAAAAAGATTTCAGAGGATTGGTTATTTCAAATGAAGGGGCAAATTTTTCTGCAGGAGCCAATGTCGGAATGATCTTTATGATGGCGGTTGAACAAGAGTATGATGAATTAAATTTCGCTATAAAAACTTTTCAGGAAACAATGATGCGTGTCCGCTACTCTTCTATCCCTGTTGTTGTAGCACCTCATAACATGGCACTTGGTGGCGCATGTGAAATGAGTATGCATTCAGATAGAGTGGTTGCCCATGCTGAAACGTATATGGGATTGGTTGAATTTGGTGTCGGATTGATTCCTGGTGGTGGCGGAACTAAAGAATTTGCTGTCCGTTTATCGGATGAATTACAAGAAGGTGATATTGAATTAAATAATTTTCGCGATCGTTTCTTAACCATCGGACAAGCGAAAGTGGCTACATCGGCATATGAAGCATTTGATTTGGGATATTTAAGAAAAGGGAAAGATATTGTTGTAGTATCCCGCAATCGTTTGTTAACAGAAGCAAAAGCAAATTGCATTGAATTAGCAGAACAAGGTTATACACAACCTGCCAAAAGAAAAGACATACGCGTACTTGGTAAACAAGCCTTGGGATTAGCTTATTTAGGAGCCAATTCAATGATGTCGGGACATTATATCAGCGAACACGATGTGAAAATTTCTCAAAAATTAGCTTACGTTTTATGTGGTGGTGATTTATCTTCGCCTACATTGGTAAGTGAACAATACTTATTAGACTTAGAACGTGAAGCCTTTTTAAGTTTGTGTGGAGAGAAAAAAACATTGGAAAGATTACAGTCGATAATTACTGGTGGTAAAATTTTAAGAAACTAAAATATGAATGCATATATAGTTGCAGGTTATAGAACTGCTGTAGGTAAAGCAATAAAAGGGGGATTTCGATTCACCCGGCCGGATGATCTAGCATCTGATGTAATCAAACATTTAATGGCGTCAATGCCCGCTATAAGTCACGAACAGGTAGATGATTTAATTGTTGGAAATGCAATGCCTGAAGCGGAACAAGGATTGAACATGGCGAGATTAATTTCGTTGATGGCATTCAATACCGATAAAGTTTCCGGTATGACCGTTAACAGATATTGCGCATCGGGATTAGAAACAATAGCAATTGCGTCTGCAAAAATTCACGCTGGTATGGCGGATTGTATCCTAGCAGGAGGAGCAGAAAGCATGAGTTTAATTCCGATGGGAGGATGGAGAATTGTTCCGCATGCTGGAGTTGCGCTAGCTCACCCTGATCATTACTGGGGAATGGGACTAACTGCTGAAGCAGTGGCAAATGAATACAACGTAAGTCGAGAAGACCAGGATGCATTTGCATTTAAGTCGCATCAAAAAGCAATCGCTGCTATTAAAGAAGGAAAATTCAAAAGCGAGATCGTACCGATCAAGATCACAGAAACGTTTCTGGATGAAAACGAAAAGAAAAAAACACGTGATTTTATAGTTGATACCGATGAAGGCCCTCGAGCAGATACTACACTTGAGGCATTGGCAAAATTAAAACCTGTATTTGATGCAACAGGTTCAGTAACTGCAGGAAATTCTTCACAAACAAGTGATGGTGCGGCATTTGTAATGGTTGTGAGTGAAAAATTTCTAAAAGAAAATAACTTAAAACCTATTGCTAGAATGGTAAGTTTCTCCACTGCAGGTGTACCTCCCCGCATCATGGGAATTGGTCCTGTTGCAGCCATTCCCAAAGCTTTGAAATTAGCAGGAATGAGTTTAGGTCAGATCGATTTGATTGAATTGAACGAAGCGTTTGCTTCTCAATCTTTAGCCGTTTGCAGAGAATTAAATATCAATCAGGATATTGTGAATGTAAATGGCGGAGCAATTTCATTAGGACATCCTTTGGGTTGTTCCGGAGCGAAATTATCTGTGCAATTATTTTCAGAACTAAAACGACAAAACAAAAAATATGGAATTGTAAGTATGTGTGTTGGAACAGGACAAGGCGCTGCCGGCATATTCGAAATGTTATAAATTAAATAATTGATACTAAATAATAAAAACCATGTCATCAACTAAAGGAGGAGAATTCCTCATTAAAGAAACCGAAGCAAAAGATATTTTTATTCCTGAAGAATGGAACGAAGAACAGCAGATGATCGCTCAATCTTGCCATGATTTTTTAGCAGCAAATGTTTGGGATAAACTGGATCGTATCGATACACAAGAAGAAGGATTAATGCCTGAACTGCTAAACAAAGCAGGAGAATTGGGTTTATTAGGTATCTCCGTTCCTGAAGAATATGGTGGATTTGGAAAAGATTTTACCACCTCTATGTTAGCAACAGAAATATTGGGTGCAGGACATTCATTTGCTGTTGCAATATCTGCTCATACAGGAATTGGAACACTGCCTATTCTTTATTATGGTAATGCCGAACAAAAAAAGAAATACATTCCGAAATTAGCAAGTGGCGAATGGAAAGCTGCTTATTGCTTGACGGAACCTAGTTCTGGATCAGATGCCAATTCAGGAAAAACAAAAGCTGTATTAACACCAGACGGAAAACATTATCTCTTGAACGGACAAAAAATGTGGATCACAAATGGTGGATTTGCTGACATTTATACCGTATTTGCTAAGATCGACAATGATGACAATTTAAGCGCCTTCATCGTTGAAAAATCATTCGGTGGAATATCCCTGAATCCTGAAGAACATAAAATGGGAATCAAAGGAAGTTCAACTCGTCAAGTATTTTTTAATGATTGTAAAGTTCCAGTAGAAAATTTATTATCCGACAGACAAAATGGATTTAAAATAGCAGTAAATATTTTAAACCTTGGCCGCATAAAATTGGCTGGTGCTGCTATTGGTGGATCAAAAGTAACTAATACAAAATCCATTCAATATGCGAATGAACGCCAGCAATTCGGAAGATCAATTTCCAAATACGGGGCTATACGATACAAATTAGCCGAGCAAGCTATTTTAATTTATGCCAGTGAATCTGCTATTTACAGAGCGAGTCAAAATATTGAAGATGCCACTAAAGCATTAATCGCGGGAGGTATGGATGAAGCGAAAGCGAAGCTGAAAGGGGTAGAACAATTTGCTGTGGAGGCTGCTATCGTGAAAGTACATGGATCTGAAGTTTTAGACTATGTCGTTGATGAAGGAGTTCAGATTTATGGCGGAATGGGATACAGTGCTGAAGCACCTATGGACAGAGCTTATCGCGATGCCCGCATAAACAGAATTTTTGAAGGAACGAATGAGATCAACAGAATGTTAACAGTGGATATGATGCTAAAACGTGCTATGAAAGGCGAATTAGATTTGATGGGACCTGCGCAAAAAGTTGCAGCTGAATTAATGGGTATTCCTGATATGAGTTCAACAGAAAAAACATTATTCTCAGAGGAAAAGAAATACATTGCTAATTTCAAAAAAGCGGTATTAATGGTGGCGGGTTCTGCTGTTCAAAAACTGATGCAGCAACTTGCAAAAGAACAGGAAGTGTTGATGAACATTGCCGATATGATTATTGAAACATATGTGGCTGAATCACTCCAATTAAGAGTTGAAAAGCTTGTTGCTTTAAAAGGAGAAGATGCATGTAAAGCACAATTGGATATCATGCGAGTGTATCTGAACGACGCATCCGACAAGATACATAAATCAGGGAAAGAAGCTATCAATAGCTATTCTGAAGGCGATGAACAAAGGGTAATGCTGGTTGGTTTAAAACGATTTACCAAAGTGGATCCAATAAATACCACTGCAGCCAGAAGAACTATTTCAGAAAAACTAATCGCAGAAAATAAATATTGTTTTTAACCTCATTCTAAATTCCTCTCCTTGAAAAAGGAGAGGAACTATTTAAATGGAATTGTATACAGCATATTACTCCTCCCCTATAGGAATCATTGAAGTGACTGGCAATGAAGAAGGAATTGCTACCGTGTATTTTTTGGAAGAACAACCGAACCAAGAAAAAAAAATTCATCCAACACTAAAAGAATGCATTTATCAATTGGATGAATATTTTATGGGGATCCGAAAAGAATTCGGATTAAAATTAAATCCTCCAGGTTCCGATTTTCAAAAAAAGGTATGGACTCAATTATTAGATATCCCTTTCGGAAAGACAAACTCTTACCTCGACATTTCGAAAAAATTAGGTGATACAGATGCCAGCCGTGCAGTTGGAAATGCCAATGGTAGCAATCCCATATCCATTATTGTTCCTTGCCACAGAGTGATTGGTAGTAGTGGAAAATTAGTTGGATACAGTGGTGGATTATGGAGAAAAGTTTGGTTGCTGAATCATGAAAAAAGCATTCTGTTCGGTAAGCAGACTGCACTATTTTAATAATCAAAAAAATAAAATAGCAGGAAACTATTTTAGGTATTTCTATACTAGCACTACTAATTGATCCTATTACCATAATTTTCTTTGCTAAAGAAACAAAAATCGAAAATTAAGTAATCAATCGTATGCTGATCGGGTAATGCATCTACGGCCGAAATAATCATATGTAGAGGTTATAAATGAAAGCAAAAAAAATAATAAAGGGCTTCATTCACAAAAGTAATTTCCAATTGCCGTTTTTTATTGTTTTATTTGTAGAACTAATCAAATCTGAGTGAGTAAACGAGAATTTTTTTCTGAATTTTTAAAACAAGGTAAAAACATTGGTGCAGTTGCTCCAAGTTCAAAATATCTTGTAAAAAAAATGGTTGACCCAATTGACTTCCAATCGGTAAAATGTATAGTAGAATATGGCCCAGGTACAGGAACAATCACACGTGAACTCTTAAAACGAATGCCTCAGAATTCTATTCTACTAGCTTTTGAGATCAACAAAGAATTTTGCGATAAACTTGAGGAAATAAATGATTCAAGAATAAAAATAATTAGCGACTCTGCTGAAAATCTGATTGACTATTTAACTCAAAACAATATTGAACAAGTTGATTATATTGTTTCCTCATTGCCTTTTGCAATGATACCAAACAGCATTGTAAATAATATTTTAACCGTTGCAAAAAAAGTTTTAGGAACAACAGGAACATTTATTCAATATCAATATTCCTTAAATGCTTTGAGAAAACTCAAAAACACGTTCAAAAATGTGGATATAAATTTCACACCAATGAATATTCCTCCCGCTTTCGTTTTTGTGTGCAGAAACTAAATCAAGGGGCATCTATCGTTTCTAACTCCTCAAATATTTCTATCACGAATTGCCTTTTCTTTTTACCTATCCTATAATATACAATTGCTCCTTTTGGAAAATCAGGAAGTTGAACCATCGTACCCGTTGGTGTATTAGGCCTTCCACTTCCACGGGACTTTGATGAAGCAAAAGAGATTTCATATAAACCTTTATCTTTTTTAGAAAAACATTTAACTGTTTCTAAATTGGGTGATGTAAGGTTTGAATTATCCACTTTAACAATATTGTAACTAACAGATTTTTGTGTATTAATATTCACAACAGAGTCTACCGACCATTTACAAGTTGTTTCTTTTCTGAATTGAACAATATAGTTAGTCGTTGATGAAGGTGAAGCACCTGCATTAATGGTTTGTTTAGTTGCCTTTGTAATTTTTAACTCTTGGGCAACAGTTGACGAACAAACGATCAATAAAAAAACAATGATACGATTCATGTATTTAAATTTATGATTAAGTATAGGATGCTATCATTTGTGAGCTTATTCAATTCCATAGGAAGTGAAATACTAAATCTTATGATGCAAATTTATTTAATTGATTTGCTTTAAAACCGATTCAACTTTTTCCAACATGTCATCCGTAAAATCAAGATGTGTAACAAAACGAATTGCTTGTTTTCCAAAACCAACTGCTTTAATATTATTCGCAGCTAATTTCTGAACGAATGCTTCGGGGTTTAGCTTATCATTCAAATTAAAAATTATGATATTGGTATCAACGGGCAAAATAGTATCAATAAAGCTTAACTTAGACATACAAGAGGCTAATTGTTTTGCACGATTGTGATCGTCTTTCAAACGACTTACATTATTATCCAATGCATAAATCCCAGCTGCAGCCAAATAACCTGCCTGACGCATGCCTCCACCAAAAACTTTACGCACCCTTCTTGCTTTTCTAATAAATTCTTTATCTCCAAGCAACAAAGAACCCACCGGAGCTCCCAGGCCCTTTGACAAGCAAACAGAAACGGAATCAAACTGATTGCCTATGTCCAAGGTGGTATAATCATTTTCTACAATCGCATTGAAAATACGAGCACCGTCCAAATGATAATTCAAATTATGCTGTTCACAAACGGCAGCATTATCTTTGATTTGCGCTAAGGAATAATAGCTTCCCCCTGCTCTGTTTCCAGTATTTTCTAAACAAACCAAACTTGTTTTGGTTAACCAATCAAACGTTGGATTAATGCTATCCTTAATCTGTTGAGCAGAAATCCGACCACGATCACCAGGAATTAATTTTGCCTGAACACCAGAATTGAATGAAATACCGCCGCCTTCATAATTATAAATATGAGCAGTAGTGTCGCATAAAACTTCGTCGCCTGGTTGTGTGTGAACTTTGATAGCAATCTGATTAGTCATTGTTCCCGAAGGACAAAAAACAGCAGCTTCTTTCCCAAACAACTTAGACACCTTTTCTTCAAGAGCAATCACAGTTGGTTCTTCACCAAAAACATCGTCTCCAACTTGGGCATTAAACATCGCGTCCAACATCCCTTTTGATGGTTTTGTAACCGTATCACTTCTTAGATCTATTATCATATAAGTTTTATCTATTATTTATTGTCTCCGTCAGAGAAGCAGAACGATTATTTTTTTCTAACTATCATTAATCCATCGCGAATGGGCAATAACATATGTTCTACGCGTTGATCTGCATGCACTTTTTTGTTGAACGCATCAATTATTTTTGTGTCCATATCCATTTCATCTTTCTGATCCAATACCTTCCCACTCCATAAGACATTATCAGCAATGATATATCCTCCACTCCTCACTTTATCAAAAACGAGATCAAAATATCCTGAATAGTTTTTTTTGTCTGCATCAATAAAAACCAAATCGAATGTTTCATTTAATGTAGGTATTATTTTCATTGCATCCCCGATGTAATAATTTATGTTTTCGTCAAGACCAGCTTCACGAATGAAAGAACGAACTATTTTCTCCAATTCCTCATTAATATCAATTGTGTGCAATTTTCCATGTTCTTGCAAACCTTGTGCAAGGCAAATGGCTGAATATCCTGTGTAAGTGCCTATTTCTAATATTTGCTTTGGCTTGATCATTTTACTAAACATACTTAACAAGTTTCCTTGCATATGACCTGAAAGCATTCTAGGTTGAATAACTTTTGCATACGTCTCTCTATTCAGCTTTTTCAAAACATCCGACTCATTTTGAGAATGTTCTAAAGCATAATTTTCAATTTCCTTATTAATAAAGTCCATAATGTAAATTTACGATACGAAAATACGCAATAATATTATTCTAAAAAAAACGATGCAGCAGCAATTCATGAAGAATGGATCAGGTTCGGAACTAAAGACTATCAGATCATAACTTTATATACTGGAAACAGCATATTGTTATACGAATTGATTGCTAATAATTTCTTTTATGAAAAAATTAAATCCGAATTCCTTAAAAAAGGCTTCGATATTAGTGAAGCTTATTTATGGAGTGTTTTTTATTTCTGAATAACTAACTTAACAGGTTTCACCACATCTTTTCCTAGATCAACAAACCTGCACATATAAGTTCCATTTGCATAACTTTGCAAAGAGATCATCATACCATCCCGAAGTATTTCATTGATTGATATCTGATCTATTTGTCTCCCCAAAATATCGGTCATTATGATTTTTGTGGAACTTGTAAAAGAGATATTCTCCATATTAATGAATACATGATCAATTGCAGGATTTGGGAACATACTTATACTACTTCTTGATGCAGCAATTTCATTCACATCCAACGTATAGCAACTACCAGGTATATTTGCATCCAGCCAAACAATGCGTTTTCTTATCCAGTTCTTAAAAAGATCAATATCTCCTTGAAAAGTTGTTGGCTGAATTCCGATTTCAGGAGTACCCACATCAATGCCCAACGTTGCCCATTTTTCTTGATGACGCTGCTGAGCTGAATCAAGAACAATAGCTGTTGAATCTATGTAATGAAATAAATTTGACGTATCAAGATAACTTGTTCTTAAAGTTAACCATCTGCATTTCAATTCATTTTGAAAAGTAGTATCCTGCAACATTCTCACATACCAACCATTTGAATTTACGTCCGGTCCACAATCATTTATTTTATAGGCCCATCCTGACCCATCAGTTGCCGAAAAGTTACTACATCCGGGAATATCTGTCCAGGCCCAATCAAAATCCCAAACAGGACCGGCTTTCAATTTTCCACCTTTATCATCACGATTTTTATGCATATACCAACTCTTTTTGAATCCATCATTATTTCGGGATAATTCATTTACTATAAAATAATCAATGAAAGAACTTGTACTCAGATATGCTCTGTATCCAATTGAAGTGTCAGCAAAAGAAGGGCTATACAAAGCACTTTCAAAACTATTGATGTATGTTTGAATGTATGTTTTTTGCTGTGGAGTAATTTTATCAGGCTTCGGATAATCATAAACCAAGTTTACATCTAATGTAGGGTGATCAATAGGATGATAACCTAAAAGCCAACTGTTTGAGCCATCCCAATAATCATTTTTAATGATATAACCGCCAGTTAATTGAATTCCTGCATTGTCAATTGTATCTAATTTTGAAATGGAAACCCTGTTACTATCTCGTTTTATGCTTTCCGATAAAAAATAGATCCCTTGATACTGGCCATTAAGAACTACCTCACAATGCTGAGAACGGACACCATAATGTCCCATCTCAGAAAACAATTTATTTGCCAATGTATTTCTCACATATACCTTATCATTATAAGTAGATAGCAAACACCAATCATGTTCTGCGGGCATCCCAAGAATGGAAGTATCATTTTGTGCCATCAAAGTGTTTCGTGTTTCAATGGCATAAGGCTTTTGAGGAAATGTTGATGAAAAGGCGCCACGAATTTCAATCCCAATGTTGTTATTATAAGCATTCGGAAAATCAGTAACATGATTGATCATGCCCGGTCCATTGTAGATAATTTTCATACTTGCATTTATCTTTGGCTCATCTAAAATCGTTTGAGAGAAGGTATTGATCAATACAATTGGAAGGTTTGAAGAGTTGAATAAAACAGGTACAGGAGCACCTGGCCCAAATGAAATACTCCAATCTAATAATGTGCCTGCATCTGCGGCATACGTATCCACTATTCTCAATTTCCAGCTTCCATTTCCATCCTGGTTGTTATTTGCATTTCCTAAGGTATTCATCGGTTTATATAAACCCGAAAAGGGAGCTGTTCCTGAAACAATGGATGTGCTCGCACTTTGACTAAAACAAGTATTGGAGAAATTATCGTCACCTCCCCCAACATATGACAATAAAACAATATCTGTTCCGTCTGGCGCGATCAAATCTATATTAAGGTCGGAATCATACGTATGGGTTATATTCAGACACACCCCAATTAATCCATGCGCTGCATCCAATGTAGCAGGCACCAATCCAGACACATTAATAATAAAATCATTGTTTAATCCGTCATCTGAAATTGCTCCACCAGAACCAGTATACGTTTGAGAAAATCCAAAAAAAGGAGCAATAAGGAACAGTAATGAAATGATTTTTTTCATAATTATTAAAAAATATAGGGGATTAAACAAATCTAATTAAAAAGAATCAGAAAATCGATTAATAGAAGTACCGTTTAGCCAATAATTTCCTGAACTCTTCCTACCTGCCTTGATTCTAATGTTACTTTGATTCCCCGTGAGTGAAAAGCTGCACTTGTTAGTATCCATCGAACTTTCCCTCTGGTAAGTTTACCAGTTCGCTGATCTTTTTTCAGAACAATATCAACTTCCTGTCCCAGAAGAATATTTGCTCTGAACATATTGGGGGTCTGCAGAGAATTTAAATTCATGGTTTTTTGTCAAAAATAACTATATTTGCAAAAAATACAAATACTTTTATTATGAAAAAAATAATTTTACTTTTCTTTTTCCTGCTTTCAATTTTAAATGGTTTTTCTCAATTAACCATGAAAACATCCAGATGGCACAAAACAGAAAAAGATTCCCTTGTTATTGCTCAGGGAATGTTTGCAGATAAGAATTACCTTTTGGCACTTCCTATTTTCGACAACTTACAACAGCAACACCCAAAGGAACTTTACTTAAAATATGTAACAGGTATTTGTGGTTTATATCGTAGTGATATGTATGAAAAGTCATTGGACTTTTTAAAGACTGTTAATGAAAAAAATGTTAAGGCTGCCAACATCCGCTATTACTTAGCACGCGCCTACCATTTGAACTACAAATTTGATGACGCTTTAACCCTGCTCAACGACTATTTATTGGATAAAAAATTAACCGAGCAAGACAAAAAAAATGCGAAACAACTCATCGAATATTGTAACAATGGTAAACTTTTAGTTGCTTCACCAGTTAATGCCAAAATTGAAAACATTGGAAATGACTTTAATACAGCAGCATCTGAATACGCTCCTGTTGTTTCTTCTGATGAAACTGTAATGATGATGACGTATCGTGGCAACCTAAGTACAGGAGGATTGCAAAACAATTTCAATCAGCCCGATAATTTTGGAATGTACTATGAAGATGTATTCATAACTCACAAGGAGAATAATAAATGGGTTACTCCTTCAAGTATAGGATCAAATTTTAATTCGAATGTGCATGATGCTGCTATCGGAATAGCTAACGATGGACAAAAATTATTCACCTTCAAAGAAGACAATTATGATGGTGGTGATATTTTTATAAGCTTACTGGATGGTAATAATTGGTCAACTCCTGTTAAAATAAAAGGGGATGTAAATACTCTAGCATGGGAAGGAAGCGCATCACTTTCATCAGATGAAAAAACCTTATACTTCGCAAGTGAGCGTCCAGGAGG
>Ga0209596_1000090_pt1 | contig 78348 bp, 118 predicted proteins | sample M_130807_MF_Meta_FD_187314 | JGI IMG/M metagenome (GOLD analysis project Ga0209596, IMG submission 187314) | Freshwater microbial communities from Lake Montjoie, Canada to study carbon cycling - M_130807_MF_MetaG (SPAdes) (version 2) | ecosystem: Environmental > Aquatic > Freshwater > Lake...
TAGCTATGCGTCAGTCTCATCTACATCCTCAGTATTAATTGGTACTGGAACAAAAACATTTACTTTAAATACTTCTACAAGCGCATTTGGTACGGGTGATCGAATTCGTATGGCGTACACAACTACGCCTACAAATTACGTAGAAGGTACAGCAGTTATTTCCGGAACTACATTAACACTTACTGTTGATGCAATAGGCGGTTCTGGAACATACGCAACTTGGCAAGCAGGTATTGCAGGTAACGTTGGTGCTACGGGAGCCACAGGCCCTACTGGTGCTACGGGATCTACAGGTCCGACTGGTGCGCCCGGTGCAGCAGCCGCAACTGGAGCAACTGGTGCGTCAGGTGCAACGGGACCGACTGGTCCAACTGGAAGTACTGGTCCAACAGGATCAACTGGAGCCACTGGTGCTCAAGGAATTTTTTATGTGGGCGCTACGACCCCCGCTTCACCAAGCCCTGGTAATGTTTGGTTTAATTCAAACAATGCACGTAACTATGTTTACTACGATTCGTATTGGGTAGAGTGGGCTAATTCTGATATCGGCCCTACTGGTCCAATCGGACCGCAAGGAGCAACAGGTGCAGCATCTACTATCGCTGGACCTACTGGTCCTACTGGTGCATCTATTGTTGGACCAACGGGTCCGACTGGTGCGGCAAGTACAACTCCTGGACCTACGGGTTCACAAGGACCTCCAGGTCCTTCAGTAACTGGTCCTACGGGACCTACAGGCGCAGCAAGTACAGCGTTAGGACCGACTGGTCCAACAGGACCTTCTGTTACAGGACCAACAGGTCCACAAGGTATCGCAGGAAACACTGGTCCAACAGGGCCAGCAGGTGCTACAGGACCTACGGGGCCTGCAATAGACACGCTACACCCATTTTTATTTGGAACAATTTAGTAAACTTAACAACGTTTAGAAAGGAACCTAGTGCCTACAACCTATAAAGTGTTGGGACAAGTCGTATCTACGGCTACTGTCAACGTTAACGTCTACACCGTCCCTACTTCTACTTTGGCTATTATTAGCAGCGTAGTAATTACTAATCGGGGTACTGACGGAACCACTTTTAGACTTGCGGTGCGTCCAAATGGAGCTACTGTTGAAGATAAGCACTACGTGGCCTATGACGTACCTATTGCAAGAAACGACACTACAGTCCTTTCTTTTGGCATCACCATGGATGCTGCCGATGTTCTAACCGTAAATGGGGCTAACAACAACCTCAGCGTAAGCGTATTTGGAACGGAAATTTCATAATGGCAGGTTTCTTATCGTTATCCGGTAGTTCTACAAAGTCAAAACAAAACTTCTATGGCTTCAAATACAACCCTTTAACAGACTCTCTAACAGTTGAAGAGTACTTATGGGGCGATGTATCTGCTCAAATTTTAGTCCCGCAGGTAAATGATGATGGATCTGTTTACTCTAGAACCAGCGTTACTTACTATACGACAGCCTTAACGCCTTACGAACTGTACTTTTCGTGGGATACTACAAATACAGACCAACTTATTATGGAGGTTGAGTAATGGCCGCTCAAGTTTTTAACCTAGGTAAACTACGCTTTACCTATAAGGGTGTGTATAGCGGCAGCGCCGAATACCAGCTAAACGATGTAGTTAAGTACACCAATAACCTTTACGTATATATCAACACCGGTGCTACTATCGGAAACGCCCCAACTAACACCTCTTACTGGTCTAAGATGATTGACGGCTACACAGATCCTACCGCAGGAACTAACGGTCAATTTTTACAGACTACTGGTTCTGCGTTTCAATTTTCTACCGTAAGCCAAGTCCCAACACAAACAGGTCAAGCGGGTAAGTTTTTAAAGACTGACGGAACTGCTGCCTCTTGGTCTAACTCTTTTGGAACCCTTGGAGTAACTGGAGATCTAGATGTAGGCTCTACTGCTGGTGAATTGTATGTAGGTGCTGGTGCACGTACTGATGCTGAAACCTTAGGAGCATCTACAAAGACTGCCCAAACAAAATCTTTAACAGCTAACATAGCAACCATTGTTACCTCTACCGCCCACGGTTTTGCTCCCTACATGTTTGTAACTATTGCTCTTAGCCCACCAGATGCTGCATTTGATGGAACCTATGAAATTTTAGATTGCCCAACACTCTCTTCATTTAGATTTACCAAGACCGCTGGAAACATTGGATCACAAGCAACTGTTGGTACAGTATCTACTATCCCTGGGTATACAAATCCTGTCGCAGTATTTAAATCTAACACCTCTGATTACTCACAAATTGCATTTCGTAATAGTAATAGTGGTGCTAATGCGTCTACTGATTTCCAAGCCTATGCTGATAACGGAACAGATTTTTCTGGTTATATAGACATGGGTATTACTAGCTCAGGTTTCTCTGACCCAGAATTTACAATTACTGGACCAAACGACGGCTACATCTTTATGACCGCACCTGTAGGAACTACTGGTAACGGTAATCTTGTGCTAGCAACCGGAGCTTTAGGCGCCCAAAACAAAATTGTTTTTGCTGCTGGCGGTCTTGATTCCAACTCTTCACAAATGGTTATTACTCCTAACCAAAATGTAAAGATTTCTATTGCTACCCCATCAACTTCTGCTACTACTGGTGCTTTACAGGTAGTCGGTGGCGTTGGTATTTCGGGCAGTATGAACGTACAAGGTGATATGTCTATTGTTGGTAACCTTACATTTGGTGGAGGAGCAACTACTACAGATAACTTAGCGGTTGTTGCCCCTATGATCTTCTCTGGTATTGGCAATCAAGCTGATACTGTTGATGAAGGTTTGATAGTCGAATACGCTACTACTATCGGCGCCATTGTTAAGACAGTATCTAACAAGGCGTTAACCTCTAACGTAGCAACACTAACTACCTCAGCAACACACGGATACTTAGCGGGAGACGTTGTTGTTGTAAGCGGAGTAGATGCTACATTTAACGGTACATTCTCCATTACTGCAGTGCCTACAACTACTACATTTACTTATGCAAAGACTGCTTCAAACGTATCTTCAGCAGCAGCTTCAGGAAGCTCATCTGTAGCAGCCCGTAGATATTACGGCGGTGCAGTTCGTGACGCATCTGACGGCGTATTCAAGATCTTTAAAGACGCTACAACTAAGCCTTCAACCACAGTTAACTTTGCAGAAGCTGGGCTTGCATATGCTGATTTAACAGTTGGTGGTCTAACCGCATCAGGAGCAGTGTCTCTTAGCGGCACAGTTGATATTCAAGAAATGCGTGAAGCTTTAGTACCAACAACTATTACTTCTAACTCAGCAGCTTGTGATTGGTCTGCGGGTAACATCTATTGGATTGCTAGCGCACCTTCTGCTAACTTCACGGTGGCCCTTACAAACGTACCTACTGATAATAATAAGATTATGACTATTAACGTTTTTGTTACACAAGGTGCTACTGGCTACATTCCAAACGCTCTTAGCATTGCTGGGTCTGCTCAAACTATTAAGTGGCCTACAGGAGTAGCACCAACTCCAACAAGTGTTGCTGGTCGCATAGATGCATTTACATTTACACTAGTGCGTATATCTAGCGCATGGACAGTGCTCGGATCCGCTAACCTAAACTGGGGGTAATTAAATGCCTTTTGTTAGCTCTGTTCGCGGTAGCTATGGCATACAAGGAAGACGACCAAGAGAAACGGGTCGTCTAACAATTGCTACTGGTGGAACAATTACAACCGCTGGTGGATATCGCATTCACACTTTTACAGCAACAGGCACATCTACATTTACTCCAGACTTTGGAGGAACAGTTGAAGTTTTAATTGTTGGCGGGGCCGGATCTGGCGGAACTATTGGAGGCGGCGGAGGCGCAGGCGGCTTCGTATCCGGAAGTAAATCAGTGACCAATATTGGAAATGCAGTAGTTGTTGGTGGCGGTGGGCCTTCGTTCTCTGGAGGTCACGGACCAAAAGGAAATGATGGATCTGCATCGTCTGCTTTTGGTTGGATAGCTTTAGGCGGAGGCGCTGGTGGAGGATGGCAAAGCGGACCCGGCAACTCTGGAGGTTCTGGAGGAGGCGGCACATCACCTGATGGTGGTACAGGCGGATCTTCTACCCAATCAGGGCAAACAAATACTGGACATTCAACTAATGCTGGATACCCAGGTATATCTGGAGGCAATGCCTCTGGTGGACCAGGAGCTGGAACCCATACTGGCGGAGGTGGCGGTGGTGCCGGTTCTATTGCAACCGGAAGACAAGGTGGTCTAGGATTAACATCTAGTATTACGGGATCTTCTGTTGGATATGCTGGCGGTGGAGGTGGCGGATCTCACGTCAGCGGACTTACTAGTTCATACACAACAAGTTTAGCTTCTGGCGCACAAGCCTTATATGGTGCAGGCTACGGTGGAAGCATTGATAACTCTTCTATTGGGGTTAGTACTAACGGTGGTCAACCTGCTCAACGTGCTAATAGCGGTAGCGGCGGAGGAGGATCTTATTACAGCGGACCCTCTGAAGTTACTGGTGCTGGTGCCGCGGGTATTGTAGTAGTTAGGCACACAGTTTAATGCCAGCTATTGATTTTCCTAATTCACCTACACTCAATCAAGAATTTACTTCTGGTAATACTACTTGGAAGTGGAACAACACTACTTGGGATGTAATTCGTACACCAGTAGTTGGACCAACGGGTCCTACTGGTTCTACAGGTATTACTGGCGCAGTAGGAAATACTGGTCCCACAGGACCAACGGGCGCAACAGGTGCTACAGGACCGCTAGGTAAGTGGACAACAACATCTGCATACCCACCAGTTACTGCAGTTGCCGGAGATTCGTGGTTTGATCCGAATACAGGCGGAATTTTTGTTTATTATGATGGATACTGGGTTGAAACCGGAGCGGCTCCACAAGGACCTACCGGACCAGTAGGAGCAGTAGGACCAACTGGTGCTATAGGACTTACAGGTCCAACAGGACCCGCAGGTTCTTCAAGTGCAGGCAGTGCTGGACTCTCTTGGTGGTTAGGAATATAAATGGCAGGCATTGAGCGTTTAGCGGTAGCTCGGCTATCTTCAACAGTAGCTTATGGAGCTTCTGGAACCACTTTATTTACTTCCGCAGATTATTATTTAGTATCGGTAGTTGCAACAAATACAACTGCAGTAGATGTAGAAATTTACGTATACGTCATTCCATCAGGTGCTTCAGAAACTGGCTACGGGTTAATAGCCTATAAGTTAATAGTGCCAGCGTATAATAGCTATGAAACATTTAGGTTTGGTATAAACCCAACAGATGTTATAAAGGTTGCCGGTCCATCCGGAGTTGCCTTTTACCTACAAGGTTTAGATCAAACGGCTTAGGAGAGTAAATGCCAGGATACGCCTTCCCAGTAGGGGCTACTACAACTGAATACCCTGCTAAAAGTATTAGCTTTTTAGTAACTGATAAAGTTCCTAGCACAGCTACCCTTATTTATACCGCTTCTTCTAAGACTCGGGTTAATTCTGTCCTAGCTATTCACACCGGAGCATTTGATACCGGGATTCTTCCTGTTGCTCTCTATGTAGGTAGAGATGTAAGCGGATCTATTGTTAAGCACCTAGTAAATAAGACCCGCGTATTAAAGACTGCCTACCTAGTCCTGCCCCTAGTATCTGGAGATACTCGAGTCGGAGAAGACGGCAACCCTACCTCTATTGGGTACAACAAAATTTCTAATGAGATAACCCTACAAACTGGGGAAAAGCTCTATGCTACTTGTCCTTTTGAGGATGTTATTGAGCTTAAGATAGAGCTATCAGAAGGAGTTAAGTAATGTCCCAAACCCCTACGTTTATTAATATAGACGGAAATACATCAACTACCCTAACCACCTCAGATCTAGAAGATATTGTCGATAAGGTCTTCTACGGAGCACGTCAAGATATACTTACAGGGAAGACTTACATTGATATTATTGGCTCAGATAGTGCTATTACCCTAGGTGATGCCTTCTCATCCAAGTCAACAGATTATCTAAACTGGATGTGGAGCAACAACACAATTCGGTTTAGCGTTACTAACAACGGACATATCCTTATGGAGGTTTACTAATGGCTCAAATTCTTGATTTGGGTAAGTTCCGCTACGACTTTAGAGGCGCTTGGAGCGTTTCTACTGAGTACGAACGAAACGATGTAGTCCGCTACGGTGGTAACGTCTATGTTTACACGCTAGGCACAGCTTCTACAGGAAACCTCCCAACTAACACAGCCTTCTGGGCCATCATGGTTAGCGGTACCGAGTACCGTGGCGCTTGGGATATAGCAGAAGAATATGAAATTGGTCAAATTGTTTCTTACGGCGGTAAAGTTTATATCGCAATTCAATCAGTAAACACAGCTCAAAACCCAGTTACGGCAACAGCCTATTGGTCAGTATTTGTTGACGGTATTCAATACGAAGGCACATACTCTGGCAGCACTGCTTATCAAAAGGGCGATGTGGTTAAATATGGTGGAGCCGTATATATTGCTAAATCTAACACTACAGGTACTCTACCCTCTAACACAGGTACTTGGGATATCTTAATTTATGGTGTTGAATACAAGGGCGCATACAACTCTTCAACCGTGTATAAGCCAAATGATATTGTAACTTTTGGTGGAACCGCCTATATTGCACTACTTGCTGCTACTGGAGTAACTCCGGTATCTGGCGCTACTTGGGCAATCTTTGTTGAAGGTTTCCAATTTGAGGGCGAATACAGCAACTCAACTGCTTATCAAAAAGGTGACGTAGTAAACTACGGCGGTATTGTTTACGTAGCAATTGCTAATACAACTGCAAATGCACCAACAGACACTGTTTACTGGACAAAGCTTATTGAGGGTATTGCTTGGAAGAGCACTTATAACTCTCTAACTGCCTATAACAAAAACGATATTGTGGCTTACTCTGGATCTTCTTGGATTGCTAAACTTAATACAACAGGTAACGCCCCTGCAGTCGGTGCGTACTGGGATCTTCTAGCAGCAGGTACTTTCCCATCCTTTACTGGAAACACCGGAAAGTTCCTATCTAACGATGGAACACAAGCTACTTGGGTATCAGATATTACAGTCTCTGAACTACAAGTTACCGACAAAATTTACTCTGGTCCATCCGCTAAGACAGTGGCTACCACTAACGGAACTAACGTTAAGAACCTTAGCTTTAGAGCAATTACCTCTAACGTTGCTACTATCACAACTACAACAGCGCACGGCTTTAGCCCATTCCAATACATAACTATTGCTGGAGCAGCAGCCCCATTTAACGGTACTTGGGAAATTACTGCAGTTCCTACAGCTACCACATTTAGATTTGCAATAACCAACGCAAACATTGCATCCGTAGCCTCTGCTGGTACTGCCTCTGCAGTAACTGGGTTTACTAACCTTATGGGCTTTGTAACAAAAGACGCAGATGATGATTACGCTCAGTTTGCTATCCAAAATACTGGAAACGGCGCAAACTCATCTACTGACTTCCAAGCATACGCAGACAATGGAACAGACTTCTCTGGCTACATTGATATGGGTATCACCTCTTCTGCCTTTAATGATCCAGAATTTACAATTACTGGGCCTAATGATGGTTATATATTCATGACCGCACCTGTGGGAACCACTGGTAACGGTAACCTTGTTCTTGCAACAGGCGGCGAAGGTAATGCTAACAAAATTATTTTTGCAGCAGGTGGCCTTGACTCTAACTCTACTCAAATGGAGATTACTCCTAACCAAAACGTAAAAATTAACATCTCTACCCCATCTACATCTGCAACAACTGGAGCATTCCAGGTAGTTGGTGGCGTCGGTATTTCAGGTGATATGAACGTTGCAGGTAACGTAGCTATCGTAGGTACCATCTCATTTGGTGGTTCTGGAACTACAGTATCTACTGCAAACCTTGCTGTTGATGCCCCTATGATCTTTGCGGGTACTGGTAACACATCTGATGTTATTGACTTAGGTATTGTTGGCGAATACACAATTGCTGCAGCATCTCCTGCAACTAAGGCTGTATCTAACAAGTCTCTTACCTCTAACATTGCAACTCTTACAACATCAACTTCTCACGGATACATTGTGGGTCAAGTAGTAGCTGTAACTGGTGTGGATTCCACATTTAATGGTACGTTTACTATTAACGGTACGCCTACCGCAACCACATTTACTTACACTAAAGAAGCAACAAACGTTACCTCAGCTGCGGTATCCCCAGCAGGCTCTGTTGTAACAACTCGTGATCGACGTTACTCTGGTGTTGTTCGTGATGCCTCAGACGGTATTTTCAAGACTTTTGCTGGTGCTACAACTAAGCCGGGCACTTCGGTAAACTTCTCAGAAGCTGGTTTAGTATATGGTCCAGTTAAAGTTGGTGCGTCAGAAGTTAACTCACTTACAGTGGTTGATAATGGATCAATCACAGCAACTGCAACTGGTGTAACAAGTGCTATTAAAAACCTTACTCTTAGCGGTTCTACAAACGTATTTGATAGCGCAACCGTATCTGTGGCAAGCACTACATTTACAGGTGCTCCAACATTTTCAGGTAACGCAGTGTTTTCTGGTGCACCATCATTTACTGGAACCCCAACTTTTACTGGTGGAGTTCGTATTCAGGAAATGATTGAGGACGTTGTAGATATAGCACACTCTTCTAACGTACTCGCTATTGACTACTCCTTGGGTAACATTTTCTTCACAACAAACACTCCATCAGCTGCATTAACTCTTGCCGTTACTAATGCCCCAACAACAGACGGTAGAACATTTACTCTTAACGTTATAGTAACTCAAGGCGCAACTGCATACGTACCAACAACCATGACTATTAACGGAAACGCAGTTACTATTAAATGGGCAGGTAACGCAACTCCAGCTGGAACATCATCAAATGGTAAAATCGACGTATTCAGCTATACAATTATACGTAGAGCATCTGCTTACACTGTACTAGCCCAAGGTAACTCTAACTTCTAAGGAGAACACGAATGCCATTTGTATCAAGCGTTCGGGGTAATTTTGGTCCCGCAGGCAGAAATAAACGTAACGGTGGAGTTTTTGACACCTCCGGTGGAGCTATCACAACCGCTGGCGGTTACCGAATTCACACGTTTACTACAGTAGGAAATTCTACCTTCAGTACATCTAACTATGGACTACCCCTTACCGTTGAATACTTAATTGTTGGTGGCGGAGGCGGAGGCGGAACCTGTATTGGTGGAGGCGGTGGCGCTGGAGGAATGCTTACTGGAACTTCTTCTAATTTAGGAGTTAATGATTGGCAAGTAACTGTAGGAGCTTCCGGAGCTGGTAGCGCAGCTCCACGAGAAAGTAACACCATGACAAATGGTGGCAACTCTACTTTTAATAGCATTATTGCTTATGGCGGAGGTCGTGGCGCAAGTTACGACAATCTAACTACTAGACCAGACAATTCTGGAGTACCGCTAGGTTCTGGTGGAGGCGGAGCTGGTTCATCCCCTAATACACCTGGCACTGGAACTTCTGGACAAGGTCATCCAGGAGGAACTAGCGTAGGTAACGCTGGTACTAGCTCTATGGGTGCTGGTGGTGGTGGCGCAAGCCAAGCAGGTCAAAATGGGTCAACTACTTATGCCGGTGGAACCGGTAATGATGCTAGTCGTGGTGGAGGCGGATTAGGAACTTCAAGTTCAATCTCTGGGTCGGCTGTTGTATACGCTGGTGGTGGAGATGGAGGAGGACACGCTACAAATGGCGGATCTGGCGGACCAAGTCCAGCTGGATTTACGTACTCTGGTTCAGGCAATGGTTCACAAGGAGTAGATGGAACTGGCGGAGGCGGAGGAGCGGGAGCTCACCCACCTGATTGGCCAGGAGGTCGTGGTGGAACTGGTATTGTAATATTGCGCTATCCCGTATAAATATTTTTCTTTAAATATTCATATAAACTTAGTTCTTGTTCTGCGGCTTTATTCCAACGTTCTTTTCTTGCCTCAAAATGATTAAATATAGGTTGCATTACGCCTTTGTAATCAATTCTTAAATGGTTTTGATCAAGAGTTTGATCAATAATGTCTGAGATAAAATAGTTCATACCTACAGATATATAGTTAATGCCTGCGTTTCCTATAACGTTAAAGTTAAACATTTTGTTATTCTGTAGTTGGAAAAACCCTACACTTGTAATAGCCTCTCCCTTAATCATTTTTGGAGAGTATACACGCTCGTTATTAGCTTTCCAATAAGGAGTGTCATCACGCACGCTTAAAGCGTAGTGCAACGCAACAAACTCTGCAAAGTTGTTAAATATACCTTTAGTTGAAGTAGTGTATACGTCAATATCCCATTGAGTAACTTTTCCACGAAGAAGCGTCTTTACAAGCTTAAACAAAAATTCATGTACAGAAAATAAACCGTTACTTTCTAATGGTTCAATAAATCCAGCTGATAGCCCAATTGCTACAACATTTTTAACCCAAGTTCTTTCGTGAATGCCTACACGCATAGGAATATTTTTAAACGTTAGGGCGTCTACCTCTTCTCGAGATCTTGGGTACATCATCTTACTTGAGCATAAGTGGTTTTTAAATTGCTCTAAAGCGTCCTCTGAAGAAATAAATTTATCACTATAGACATATCCAGTACCTATGCGAGACCATGAGGGTATGTTCCAAACCCAACCATTGTCTATTGCGGTTGAATTAGTAAACGGCTCAAGCTCTTCTTCTTTGTTAATGTAAGGCATTTGAGTAGCCCAAGCATGGTTATTAGGCAACATATCGTTGTAAGACGTAAAAGGTTCGTTTAAAGCTTGACCAAGTAATAAACTTTTAAATCCGGTGCAATCAACATACAAATCAGAATAATGTTTTAAATCGGTACTTAACACTAAGCACTCAACGCCATCTTCGTTAACCTTTACCTCAGTAACATCTGCAATAATATGCTCAACTCCACGTGGCAAACAATAATGCTCTTTAAGCCATAAACCAAACTTTGTAGCATCAAAGTGATAAGCAACGTCGTATACATCATCATAATTATCGTAAATCCCGTAAGTGTTTAAAGCAAACTTATTTTTTTCATATAATGCTGATATTGGAAAATAACACTTTACAAAGTCTTCAACTGGTGTATCTGGATACGCACCCTTTTTAATTAACCAGTCGTTTACAGTTTTAGTAGTTTGATCAAAAAAAGGTCTTCCAAACGGGTAGTGAAAAGAACCCGCGTCTTTTTCATAAAAATCAGTAAATTTAATACTTAATTTATACGAACCATCTGTAAATTTAAGAAACTCTTTTTCATCAATACCTAGGTACCTTACGTAGTCGTTTATACCGCCAAGAGTACTTTCTCCAACACCTACCGTAGATATGGTAGGGCTTTCAATAAGGCATATGGTTTTATTAGGAAAAGCTTTAATCAACATAGCTGCTGTCATCCAACCAGCAGATCCCCCGCCCACAACCGTAATTTTATCTACGTTCACGCTAATCCCTTTAATTTAATGTGTGTACATCTACTCCGTAAGTGTATCATTAGTTCATGCCTATATTTAAAACGACACATAACATACTAACTACCCCATGGGAAGATGAGCTATGGGACGATAACTGGATGGATTCTGACACGTTAGTTCTTCCACCTAAAGGTAATTGGGACTATAAAGAAGAGTTAACTATTGAAAAAGTAGACATTTGGGAACAAATTTTTTATATGGGTGGGGGACTGGCTTTGTATGCCTCTTGGTCACCCTACGCTGAGTTTTATCTAATAACCCATTACCATTTTGCAATAAAAAATAACGCTTTAGAAACTTTTTACGGCCCAAATGCTGGAGAAAAAGCGTATCTACGAGCAAAAGAACTAGGTATGGACTTGGTTAGAAACAAAATTTGGGTAGATGAGTCTGAAATGTGGTTGTATCAAGAACCAGAACTTAAAGCCAATACTTTAATATTGCCGTAAAAGCTAGTACCGACCAGCCTATATTAAACAAGATAATAGTAGGCAAGGTCTTAACTGTAGACGACCAAATTAAAGATAGGCTTGAAATAAGGGCAAATATATAGAGCCACCACCACTGCTTACCAAAAATCAATCCTGGAAAAATAATGGCTAGTTTTACCATAAAGGCAAAAAACTCTACAGTATTTGCCCTATTCCAGTACTCTTTTTTACGAAACTTTTTAAGTGCTGTAACCCACCCGCTATTCATATGTTTTTTTACTCCAATAGTTTAATTGATAAGATTTTTTAAGCGTAGATTTTAAGTTAAAAAGTTTTTTATCTGTAATCTCTGCACTATATGGAGGCAAGATTTCGCTTTTCCAACTATCACGCTTAAAAGGTAGTATCTGAGCCACTGGTGTTCCTTTTTTTATTACGCCAACAAAATCTTTTCTTACGGCAATTGTAGCGACTAAAACTCCATTATACGTGTCAGTATCAATAATCCCAGACAAGCTAATAAAGGGTAAATCGTACCTATTAAACGGATGGGAGATTAGTAAACTGTACCCGGAAGGAGTTTCTACACGGGGGTACATAGGGATTCTCCAAAATTGATTTTCGTATTCATTTGGCAATACAATCCCATCTGTTCTATAAAAAGGTTCGGGGTTACATACGGGTTCATTATCTTCATGCGGATGTTTTGTGTGTTTTATATACCCCCAAAAAACCCTACGTTGACCGTCTACAAATCTAAACTCTAAATCTTGTGGCATACACAACATATACCCAGAAACCATAACATCCATAAAAGGTATGCAAGCTTTAACAGTAAAAGGTTTTTTATCATTCTTTAAAGCTTCTTCTCGTTCCAAAGGAATATTTTTATACCATTGGGGAATAGTAGACCTGGCGGGTACGGGAGGGTCTTCTGTAGTGTACGTTAATTCGGCGTTAGCAATAAATTTAATTTTTTTGCTATTTATCAATCTAATGGCCGATCATGGATCCAAGTAACTAACGCATATTTAAGTCCTTCGGTTACTGGATGGGCTATGTGCGTATAAGGATACGTAGACGGAAAAAGAAGTAACATTCCAGGTTTAGGTTTAATTTTAAGCCCAAAATTTACAAACTCAACTTCTCCACCACTGTAGTTATCATTTAAGTAAACAATTGCTGAAACAGCCCTACCCATAGCGGTAGTGCCATCTGCGTGTGCTTTGTACTCTTGCCCCCCGGAGTACTTTAAAGCCTGATAGCCCTCGTGATATAAAGCCTCAATATCGTGTTTTTTTGCGTAAGGAATTGTTGTGGCAAGTAACAACATGTTCATTTGATTATGAATATTTTGAAAAATTGCACTGTCTCTCATAGCTTCTTCTGTAACACTAAGGAAGTTATTTGTTCTTTTTTCTGAGCCCCGGTTACCAACCGTTTTTGCCCTTACCCATCTTGCGCCTGAGTCTAGAGAGGAACAGGCAAAATCCATAGCTTCAATTGTTTCTTTTGGATTAGGCCAAGCACCCTCAAAAATATCAATACACCCACCTACGGTAGTTGTTGGTAAAAGCTCTCCTGGAAAAAATCCGTTTATTTGTTCAGCCATTTAATGTTCCCCCTTAGTAATTAGATCTAGCCTATCCCAATAACCACCTTGGTTACCTTTGTAAACTTGACCCGTTTCGGTGTCTACCAATACCCATTTCTCTGGGCATCTCGTATATATGGTCAAGGATGTGGGATGTTCTGTTGTAGGTATATCCCGTCCCTGTCTCACAAGTCTTATCTTAGCAGTATATTTTAAGAGTAAGGCATTACAATATCTAGTATGCCAATCGACTTTCCCAACTCCCCTGCCGTAAACCAGCTGTTTTCGGCTGGAGATCAGCTGTGGTATTGGGATGGCGCAGTATGGAGAATTAGTGTTGCCCAAGGACCTGTCGGTCCTACTGGTCCAACTGGTCCCGGAGTTACGGGCCCAACTGGTCCTTCAGTAACAGGACCCACTGGTCCAACTGGACCTACTGGACCTACGGGCCCAACTGGTGCACAAGGAGTTACTGGTCCAACAGGATTAATCGGAGAAACCGGACCAACAGGACCTGTGTTTCAAAATGTAGATGGCGGTACAGCTACAACAATCTATGGTGGTTCATCTATCATTGACTGTGGATTTGCTGCCGGAGCTTAAGGAGATCTAATGGCTGTTCGTGTTCAATTTAGACGTGACTCTGCTGCTACATGGACGAGCACCAACCCTACCCTTTCACAAGGTGAAGTAGGTTACGAGTACGACACTGGAAAGTTTAAAGTAGGTACTGGCGCTACAGTCTGGAACTCTCTTCCTTATTCTTCTGGCCCAACAGGTCCAACGGGTGCACCTAACTCATTAAGCATTGGTTCTGTATCAAGTGGTGCAAGCGCAGGTGCTTCTGTTTCTGGAACAGCACCAACACAAACATTAAATTTAGTTTTACCTATTGGTGCTACTGGACCGACAGGACCTACAGGTCCAACAGGTCCTACTGGTCCGACAGGATCAACAGGTGCAGCAAGCACGGTAACTGGACCGACAGGACCTACAGGTCCAACTGGTCCGACTGGTGCAACTGGTGCAACTGGTGCTAACAGCACCGTTACAGGCCCAACTGGCGCTACAGGGCCAACTGGTGCAACTGGTGCAACTGGTGCTAACAGCACCGTTACAGGCCCTTCTGGAGTCATCTCAGTAACTGGACCAATTACAAATAGCGGCACCTCAACTGCTGCAAATATTGGTATCAACCAAACTCTTATTTCAATTGCAAACACCCAGGTAACTGGTCTTGGCACATCCTCTGTAAAAGACGTGCCAGCAACTGGAGATGCGTCTACCTCACAGGTAGTTTATGGAACTGATACCCGCCTTACTAACGTTAGAACCCCTGCAGACTTATCTGTTACAACAGCCAAGATTGTAGACGCTAATGTAACTAACGTTAAGTTAGCAAACTCCTCTGTAACCATTGGTAGCACTTCAGTTTCACTTGGTGGAACCGCATCAACTATTGCTGGTCTTACTCTTACAGATCCAATGGTGGGATCAAACATTGTTTTTGAAGGAACTACCGCTGACGCGTTTGAAACTACTCTTCAGGTAACGGACCCAACTGCTGACAGAACAATTACGCTTCCAAATGCTAACGGTACTGTGGCTCTTGCAGAACAAGTTCTTGCTCGTTTTGACTTACAGTCAACTTACGTTGACGTATCCCCTCGCTGGGATAACCGTTCGGCAACATTTGAAAGTGGAACTATCTACTGGACATTCTTTACGCCTATGTTTACAACAACAGTAACCAACGTAACGGTGGCATCTGCTGGTACAGCAACTACTGGAGCAACTCTTGTAAAGATGGGTATCTACTCATTTAACGAAACAACAGCAACTAGACTTGCTAACACCGCTAATGACTCTACGATATTCTCAACTCGTAACACTGTTTACACCCGAAGTCTGGGAAATTCAGTTACCTTAACGGCTGGTACTCGTTATGGTTTTGCGGTACTGGTAGTGGCTACTACTCCGGGAACTGGTTTCCTAGCGTTTGGTTACCCAGCCACACCCCTCAACGTACTTAGCCCAATTATGCGTGGTTACCTAGACGGTCAATCAGATCTTCTGGCTACAGCCACTCCTCTAACTAACACATCTAACGGATACTGGGGTCGCCTAGCATGACAGCTATTAACGTAACTAAAACAAGCCTTGGGGTAGAAGCCTCTGGTTTTGAAAAGTTTGAGGTAAAGAACGCAGATACTGGAGAAGTAATCGGGTACGACTTAGTCGCTCCCGCAGAAACTGAGTAGACTATGCGCTATGAAAATAGCCGTATACACGATTGCTTTAAATGAAGAACAGTTTGTTGAGCGCTGGTACGAGTCGGCTAAAGAAGCTGACTACTTACTTATTGCTGACACTGGTTCTACTGATGGGACTGTTGCCCTTGCTAAAAGTCTTGGGATAAATGTAGTTGAAATTTCAATCAAACCGTGGAGGTTTGATGATGCTCGTAATGCTAGTCTCGCTGTTGTTCCTAACGATGTTGATTACTGCATTGCTCTAGATCTTGACGAAGTTTTAATAACTGGCTGGCGTGAACGGCTAGAGGCTGTACCAACACAAACAACTAGACCGCGGTACAAGTACACGTGGAACTGGACTGATGATGGAAAACCTGGGCTTCAATATAGTGGGGACAAGATTCACTCTCGTCACGGATACCGTTGGAAGCACCCAGTGCACGAAGTAATGATTACGGATCGCATTACTCAAATAGAAAACTGGACTGAACTTGAAATCCACCATCACCCAGACAACTCAAAACCTAGGTCTCAATACATGCCTTTATTAGCTCAGTCAGTAGAAGAAGATCCATACGATGACCGTAACGCCTTTTACTACGCTAGAGAATTGTATTTCTACGGTGAGTACCAAAAGTCTACGGAAGAGTTTAAAAGGCATTTAAGTCTTCCTAGGGCTACGTGGAGACCTGAAAGAGCAGCATCTATGCGATTTATATCTAAGATGGATGATGACCTACAGGTGCGGGAAGAATGGCTTAGAAAAGCTGTTAATGAATCTCCCGACCGCCGCGAGGCTTATGTAGACCTTGCCGCCCTTTACTACTCGACTCAATCTTGGCTTGCGTGCTTAGACTCTGCTGAAAAGGCTTTAGATATAGTTGAAAAACCTTTAGAGTATCTCTGTGAGGAATATGCTTGGAGTTATGCTCCATACGACTACGCGGCTATTGCTGCGTATAACTTAGGAAAAACCCCTGAGGCGTTGGAATACGGTATGAAAGCCGTTGAACTAAACCCGACAGATGAACGATTGCAGCGTAACCTTATGTTCTATAAAGCTTAAGGGGAATGATGAGAGCCTATACACCTGGTGGTCGTTTTACCACTGAATTTGAGCTTAACGCTATTGGCGATGGAATCACCTCGGATCTTACAAACCCAGTAGGAACTTTTGCCGAGTGGTGGTCTTTTAATAAAGCTGCTTCAACCATGGATCCCGTATACGACGTGGACTCTACAGTTGGCGGTCGTGTTTGGATTGGACCTAAGGAAATTCACGTACTTAGCGCTAACTGGTTGCAAGGAAACGTTCAATCTAGCGAGCGAGGCTTTTACAATGCCGACATGCTTACCTTCACTGTCAATATTGATGATTTAATCGAAGTTAGCCCAGAACTATTTGAGTCTCGCGGAGCGTATAAAGCAAAAATTTCAGAAGCAAACCGATACCGAGCTGTCTGGAAAGAGCAGGTTTACCGCCCGTACCACGTACAGCCAGATGGCTACTTGGACGACCGTGGTACTCTGGTTACAATTCGAATGATTCAAGTCATGCACGACGAACTTATAAACGACGCACAATTCCAACAATACGCGAATGGAACTATCTAATGACAATTCAAGAAGTAAAGATTAGTTCAGAGAAACAAGAAGAAGGCTGCAAATGCGGCAACTGTAACTGCGGAAAAAGGGACGAATAATGGCTAAGGCGTTTGAGAAAGGCAAGTACACAGAGTCTAAAGACAAGAAGAAGGACTCTAAGATGCTTAAGAAAGCTGGTTTTGACAAGGACGAAAAGGCTAAGTTTGAGAAAGCCGACAAAGCCCACGGAGCCAAGAAAAAGCCTAAGACCATGGCGGAAGATAAGAAGATTGATTCCAAGATTATAAAGAAAATTAAGAAGTCCGATAAGGACTGATGACTTAGCCCCCGCAAGGGGGCTTTTTCATTTACCATTGGTTTTAACTCCCATGCGGGGGTTTCTTTACCTTTTGCGTACGTATACCTGCGACTCCGATTGGAGACTGACATGTCAGATAAACCTTCATGGTTAGACGGCCCTACTGAGGTCGACTTCTATCGTGGCATAACAGGCAATGCTCCTGGCGCAAAAGAATCAGCAATATCTTTAGCGGCTGTAGGACTTGGGTATATGTACGGTCTTAAAAAGGCAAAGAAAAAGAAGAAGAAGAAGTGACCGGTAATTTCCAAGACCGCGCTCCTATTGTTGCTGGCCATATAGCCAGAGATCTTGATGATGAACTTCAACAGGCTGCTAAAAATGCTAGTTGGGATGCAACAGTATCTGTAGACGCTAAGCGTGGAACAATAACGCTTTCCTACCTTGAAGCTGATGAAACAAATATTTTTAACTCAGAGTATGGGCATGAAAGTGTAAGCCCTAACTCTGTAATTCGCCCTTTTATGGTCAAGGCTGAGCCAGCCATTAAAAACGCTATAGGCGCAGAAGCGCTTGATTATCTTTTCTCACAAGGAATACTCCCATGAGCCTAGATGACGCATTCTTATTTGCTGAAGATAAAGCCTTAAAAGAACACCTTCAAGGCATCACTGTTTCGGATTTAAAACAAAGCACCCGACAAGTTAAAGTGTGGTTTGGCTATCCAGACGTAGAACTTCGAGCACAAGAGTACCCATACCTAGTTATTGATTTGTACGATATTCAACCTGCTAGCGATCGCCAAAGCAGCGGAATTTGGATGGACAATACCAACAGAGGAACGCAACCAGTTGCTGCTGAAAGCACTTATTCATACTATGCCCCAGTTGTGTACGATTTGTACTACCAAGTGAGCTCATACTCACGACACCCACGACATGATCGTGGAATTATGCTTTCAATGTTAAATGAAAAGATACCCGGTAAGTACGGGCACTTAATGGTGCCACAGGGTAACGGGGTAGGTACGGTAGCAAGACATATGTTTCTTGAGGGGTTCGTAAAACGCGACTCCATCGAGGATGGAAGACGTCTCTTTAGAAACGTCTTTAGTATCAGAGTGGTTAGTGAAATGACACCGTTGGTGCCAGATGTAGCAACTCCACAAGTTGAAATAGTAAATCTCGAAACAGAACCAACGAACATCCCTTCGGGCTTAAGATCGGTCTAACACATGGTCAAACTAGAAACTCTCAAAGGAGATAAATAATGCCTGCATACCTTCGTCCCGGTGTGTTTGTTGAGGAATCCCTCAACTTATCCGCACCAGTACAAAGCACCACATCGCAGTCAATTGCTGCCTTTATTGGCTATACGGATCGTGGTCCTATCACTCCAACTCTGGTCACATCCTGGAGCCAATATGTCAGCCTTTACGGTGGGTGGACAACAAACACAAAAATGCACACAGCGCTTTTGTTGTTTTTTTCAAATGGCGGAAGCCAAGCTTATATTAAACGTGTACCCGGTAGTGGATCTGACATCTCTACTCGTACACTTAAAGATCGAGCGGGAACACCTTTAAACACGCTTACAATTAATTCAGCAAACGTAGGTTCTTGGGGCAGTCTTGTAAACGTTAGTGTTTCAGCAGCTACAACTGCTGGTGCATTTGATCTTACAGTTTTTTACAACGGTGTTGCTTCAACTAATATTGTTGAGCGTTACACCGACCTTACAATGACTGCGGTAGACGATCGTTACGCTGTAACTTTAGTTAACTCACAGTCTAAGTATATTAAACTAATTGATGAGAATTCTGCAACAACAGGAGCTCTTCGTATTCCAGTAATAACTACAAATGCTTATCTAATCAGCGGTACAGATGGAACTCTTCCAGCAGATTCAGCTGTTGCTGGAGCCGTATCATCTTTTGATACTGTAATTAATTCACTAGTTCTAAATGCACCAGGAATTAATGACGCAACTTCTGTAAACCTTCTTACAGCTTATGCGGCAGCTCGTGGCGACGTATTTGTTGTTATTGATCCAATAGCTGGAACTGCGGCAAATCAAATTACTCGTGCTAATTCTTATACAGCAACTTCATACGGCGCTGTATACTTCCCAGAAATCGTAATTAAAGACCCAACAACTAACACACAAGGAGTAACAGTATCTGTTAGCCCCGGTGGAGCGGTCGTTGGTCTTTACCTAAGCACAGACGCATCACGCGGTGTGTTTAAGGCTCCAGCGGGTCTTCAGACTCGTGTCGGAGGCGCTATTTCTGTTGCAACTTTAACTAACTCTGAACTTGATTCGCTAAACAGCAACACTGCTGCAGTAAACGCTATTAAGTTTGTTCCAGGTTCTGGAATTGTAGTTATGGGTTCACGCACACTTCAGGGAACATACGTAGATCGTTATGTACCTGTACGTCGTACACTTATTTACTTACGTAAATCAATGTCAGACCTAAGTCAGTTTGCAATCTTTGAGCCAAACGACGAAAAATTGTGGCGCTCAATCACTGCATCCCTTGAAGGGTTCTTAAATAACTTCTGGCGTCAAGGCGGTCTTCGCGGAGCTGTTCCAAGTCAAGCTTTCTATGTAAAGTGCGACGCTGAAACTAATCCACAGTCTGCAATTGACGGTGGTCAAGTAAACATCGAAGTTGGTGTTGCTTTACAGCGCCCAGCCGAGTTCGTAATCATCAAAATCGGACAGTTTGACGGTGGCACCACCGTTACTGTGGCGTAAAGGAGACATATAAAAATGGCAACCGATAGCGTAATCAATCGCTTTTCTAGCGTAGCGACCGACCCACTTCGTTCGTTTCGATACACAGTTGAATTCCTTGCGCCTCAGCAAGGAAGCAAGGTGAGCAGCACAATCACTGGTTTTAAGGGCGGGTTTACACAAGTCTCTGGTCTTGGAATCAACACACAGTCAATCGCGTACCGTGAAGGTGGTTACAACACCACAATTCACCAAGTACCTGGCATGACAACATTTAACCCAATAACACTTAACCGTGGAGTTATCGTTGGAAACGATCAGGGTATGAAATGGATGCGACACCTATTCGCAGCAGCAGCAGGAGATGGTATTGCCTTAGGCGATAATGATTTCCGTTGCGACCTTAAAATCTACGTCATGGATCACCCAGCAGCAAGCAACGCAACTGCTACAACTACTGGTGAAGGTGGGGCAAATGTTCCAAAGATGGGATTCCACGTGCACAACGCATGGATTTCAACTTTGAACTATTCTGACCTAGATGCAGGCGGAAATAACCTCATGGTAGAGACCATTGGTCTTGTACATGAAGGACTTTCAGTATTCTTTACCGGTACTGATTACACTCGCACCGCTTAATCTAAACTAATAAGGAGAACAAATCGTGAACGAGTCAATAAGCTCAGATCCACAACTTCTAGCAAAAGCCGCAGCTCAATTTGAAGAAACGCCTAAAGTAGCAGTTGTTACTAAGGCGCCTTCTGACACTGAGGTCGCCCTTCCCGGAGGATTTATGAACCGGGAGGGTGCCTTAGTTAAGTACGCGGAAGTCCGTGAACTTAACGGCGCAGATGAAGAAGCAATTGCTCGATCTGGTAATACGGGTCGTGCGTTGAACACCATGCTTCAGCGTGGTTTGGTAAGCCTAGGTATGGATTCAGCGTCTAAAGAAGATTTAGACACCCTTCTATCTGGAGACCGTGATGCAATCCTAATTGGAGTGCGCATAGCAACATTTGGAAATGAAATTGAATTCAACGGGGCATGTCCTACCTGTGACGCTGAGCAAGCTCTGGTTTTAGATCTAACTAAAGATATTCCAATTAAGGAACTTACTGATCCAATGGAAGATCGAATGTGGGATTATGAATCAAAGCTGGGAATTGTAAAAGTTGGTCTTCCTACAGGAAGCGTTCAGCGCAGACTGCTTGAGAATTCCGAAAAAAGTGCAGCAGAATTGAATACAATTCTATTGTCTGGGTGCGTAGCATCTATCAATGGAAGTCCTTCAATTGGCGCTACTGATGTTTTAAGACTTAGTTGGAAAGATCGTGAAGTACTCGTACAGCAAATTCTAGACCGTAACCCAGGCCCACGCCTTGGGGAGGTGAAGAAGGTATGCGAGGCATGTGGTGAGGATATTCCTATGCCACTGACCTTAGCTGCATTGTTTCGAGTATAAAGACGAAGACTACGTAAATTTACTGGACCAATTTGAACTACTAACTCGGCACTTTACTGGATGGACTTTGACGGATATCCGATCACTGTCCTTTAGAGAACGCAAAAATTGGATTGACCGATCCAGACGTAGGGGTTAACAATGGCGGGTAAAAACACTAGCTCAGCAATGGGTGTTGGCGGAGGCGGCATATTCAGTCGTAAAACTGAATTAGTCGCTGATTTAACGACCGCTTTTAAAACCCTTAATGCTGAACTTGAAAAAACTAAACGCCTGTCTGAGGAAATTTCCAAAAACCTTAAGAATGCAAGACCCGGTTCTGGTGGAGGAAACAATCTCCTAGGATCAAGTTTTAGTGACTCTACTGGAACTAAAGACACCGATACCTCTAATGGCACGGGTGGTGGAGGCGGTGGTCCAAGCACGGCTTCACGTGTTATGGGATTCCTAGGAAGAAACGCTTTAAAACTTGGAGCTATTGGTCTACAAAGTCTTCCTACAGTTGAGCAGTCGTTTGAACAAGACTTGCTACGTTCACGCTTTGGTTTCTACGGCGGAAAAAACGCTAACGCAACCCAGTTAAGTATGGCCCGTCAGGGTACAACTACTGACCCTATGGATGCCGCTCGCGCCTCTATGACTGGCGCAAGCATGGGCTTAATGCCCGGACTTAAAAACTTTAGTTCTATTGCAAGTAGTGCAGCATCAATTTCTAACCTTATGCCTGGTGTTGGTCTCCAAGGCGGTATGCAAGCAATGGGTGCGCTTAACCAAGGTAAAAATGTAAACATGCTTAAAATGATTGGCGTCAATGTGCGTGGCGCTGATGGCATGATGCGTCAATTCCAAGACATAGCTAAAGATCTATGGAAAGTATTAAACACTCAAAAGTCTGGCGCAGGTAAACTTAGCAAAGAAGATATCTCGTTCTCTTTGCAACCCGGTAACGCCCTTGATTCTATGATGAATCAATATTTTGGTAATGACCCTATTCTTCGTCAAACAGTTATTTCTGAACTTATGCTTTTAGCGGGTACTGGCGGTAAAGGATCGCCTATGAATAAAAAAACCCTAGAGGATCAAGGCGCAACAACAAGCGCTGTTACCTCAGCAAGCAATAGAAGCGCGGCGTCACTTAATGCTATTCAAGCCGTTGCTCCATCAACGCTTAAAGGATTTGAAAAAGCAAACGAACACTTAGCCGCCGCAAGTAACAAACTTGCGGAAGTTGCTAGATCTGCGGGTGTTGTGGGAGAGGCTCTTCGTAAAGTATTAGAACTTAAAGGGTATACAGACACCGTAGCCAGTTCTGGTAACGGAGCCGGTAGCATGCTGACATCCCTTCTTGCTGGTGGTGCTGGAGCGTTTGCTGGAAAAGCGTTTAACGGAATGAAAAATTTCTTTAAAGGTGGTGGGGCTAAGGCCGCTGCTGGTAAAGCTGGAAACTTTTTTAAGGGCGCTGGTAGCAAAGCAATGAAGTTTGGCGGTCGCGCTTTATCTGGTGCGGCTGTGTACGGGTCAATGGAATGGTTGCAAAAGCAATTAAATAGAGCGGACGTTCCTGATTGGCTTCGCACTGCTGGAAACGTAGCCTTTGATACTGGTGAAGGTGCGTTAACTACTCTTGCTGTAACCAAAAATCCTTTTGCTGCAATTGCTGGTGCTGGAGCCGGCGCTGTCACATCCCTCGCTAATCCTTATGGAGAAGAAGGAGATGGTTCCGATGGAGCAGACCCTTCTAGAGTAAACCCACTTAGTGGAGTATTGACCGTAACAAGCCCATGGAATGAAGTTCGACATATTACTTTTGATGACGGATCAAAAAGCCCAACTTGGGGTAAGCCGCACGGCGGTGTAGACCTTCGTGCCGCTGAAGGTACAAACGTATTTGCTGTTGCTGATGGTGTGGTTGAAGGAACCCCGTATGATGGCGGTGGTTTTGGAAATTTTATAAAAACTTTAAATTCAGATGGAACTGAAAATTATTTTGGACACTTAGACAAGAAGATTGCTCCTGCGGGTAAGGCTGTTAAAGCCGGTGAACTTATTGGTCAAAGTGGTAAATCTGGTGGTGGACCCGGTATGGGACCGCACCTTCACTTTGAAGTACGCAAAGGCGGAAACAAGTTAGACCCAATGCAGTATTTATCTAATGCTGCTGAAGCGGGAAACAACTCTGTTCCACCAGCTAAATCAAGCCTTACTATTAAAAAAGGCGCTGGCGATTTAATTCTTCAGCCTATGGGTGGAGAAGGTCACACACCTGCCGCTGGATTTGGTCGTGGGGCTACACACCAAGACACTGCGCAAACAGTAAATTACGGTGGAGTAACTATTAACTTCCATATGCCAAAAGAAGGATCAACGGATGTAAAATTAATTGCATCAGAATTGCGAAGAATTCTAAGTGATAGTTCAATCCGTGAGAAAGCGATGACAAAATAATGGCTGGTTATATGTATGTTGGTTCTACACTCCTTGCAATAACCCCTGCTCAGGCTGCGGCGGCTAAAAAAGCTCAAGATAAAGCCGACAAAGCCGCAGCTGCTACACAGAAAAAGAAAGCAGAAGCTGCAAAAAAGAAGGCCGCTGCTGCGGAAAAAGCCAGAAAAGCTAAAGAAAAAGCTGAGTATGAAAAAAACAAACCTTCTACAGAGCCGACTTTAGACTACAAGTGGAACCTACCTCCGCACACATGGAGCCTGCCTGTAACGCCAATTCAAGTTGAAGAAGACATGTACAAAGCCGACACAAACTTAGTTGGGGTTCCAGAAACTTATCGACGTGGTCGCATTTGGTGGTACGCAAATACAACTAATAACTTTGTGGATGCAGACGGAAAAGAAAAGCCTCAAACAAAAGGCTCTGATAGACGCTATGGTTTTCAATTTTTGTGGAACCCAGAAAGCTACACAACTTCTATTTCCCTGAATACGGACGTTACTCCAAGCGTTAACGATCGTTTCGTGGGTGTTGCTGGAGCGTTTCCCAGCGGAGAGACTATCTCCTTCAGTATACGTTTGGACCGAACAAACGATTTTGCTTGTTTAAAAAACTTAATTAAAAAAGGCTACACTTTAGGAAATTATGAAGGACCTGTGGCTGACGATAAAAATTTAGTTGAGATGGTTCAGAAGTACTATAACACTGGGTTTTTTAATAACCAAACAGCAGCACAAAGAGGAAAACAACTAAAAGAGTTGTTAGACCTTGGAACCGTTGCTGATCTTGAATACATCTATACCGCTGTAAACGGTCCGGGATGGAAAAACATTACTGGTCGTAAAACTGGCGACATCGGATACCTAAGCGCAACTTTGTTAAGAATTGATATAGGACCGCTGTCTTACATTGGCTACATTAACTCATTAAACGTAACTCATCTCTCTTTTAGCCAAGACATGACCCCTATTCGTACCGACGTATCTATTGCAATGAACTTAATGGCGTCGGCTGGTATTCAAGATAAGAAGGAGTCGTAATGGGAATTTTTCAAGGGTCACGCTACGAGTATTCAGTAATTGATTTTGTATCTGTTAAAGAAAACTCTGACTCAAACCCTATTGTTTTTTACGCTTTTGAAGATTTAGGAAGCTTCAACTACACAGAGCACACATATATTTTAGGCGAGCGTTTAGACACAATTGCTCATTTGTATTACCGTCGATCTGATCTTTGGTGGATTATTTTAGACTACAACCCAGAGATAACAGACCCACAAAACATAAAGCCCGGAACTGTACTTAGGATTCCTCGTGTTTAACTTTGTACAGGTTGGGTTTCCTTCTGCAAACATATCGCCGTCTCGTGTCTCTGACATGACACTTTGGCAAGAGCGGTACAAGCACGAGTTTGGTTATTTTCAATTTCGTGAGGTAGACGTAGACTTTGATGATATTAGACCGGGAACTCCTGTTGAGTTTACAATTAATGGAGACAACGGTAGTCGTGACTACAACGCATATGTACATCACGTTGAGCCCGTAATAAGCCCCGGTGTAAACTTTGTAAGAGTTCATTTTATTGGAGCTTCCTACTACTTAAAACAGACTTCCCAACAAGTTTACAAAAAACTAACCGCTGATCAAATTGTTGTAAAAATTGCTAAAAGAAACAACTTTTGTTACAAAGCTGAACCGCATCCACGTGTGTACGATCAAGTCTCACAAGCTGGTCTAACTGACATGGAAATGTTACAAAAATTAGCAAAACAATGTGGATACTCTTTGCGTATTACAAACTCTGAAATTCATTTTCAACCAGTAACAAAGCTGTTTGATCAAGAACGAGAAAATGCTCCTACCTTTGTACTTCGTGACTCAAACGATCCTCAAGGATCTACTCTTTACTCCTTTAAGCCTCTTATTGGCGAAAGTTTAGACCACGACGGAGAAATAAAATCAGCGGCGGCAATGTCGGGTGTGGATAAACACACAGGAAAAGTTATTCAGTTAACTAATCAAAAACGACCTAAGCCCGCAAAGAAACAATATGAGCCTGAGTTTTTTGACAGTTTCTCTACTGGAGTAGTGGTTAACGACTACGACATGGCAAAAAACGAATCTAAGTCTGTGGATGAAAGAACTAGGTTTCCATATCGTGCTACCGCAAAAGTTCTTGGAGATCCTAACTTGCATCCAGATATGCCAGTGTATTTAGACGGTGTGGCATCAGCGTACGCGGGTTATTGGGTGGTGCTTAAAGCGGAACATGTAATTGATTCTGAAGCGTATAGCAACCAACGATACGTAACAATCTTACATTTAGGAACTGACTCTTTGGGTTCGGCTGGAACTAGAGCTGGTATGGCTAAGGGCGGTAAAAGAACGGGTGAAGTACCAAATAGTCGTCCAAAAAGAACAATTATTCCTAACGTTAGACAAACTAACAAAAAGGGTAGGACTACGCTTAAAAAGGGAACAAAAAACGCAAACAAAAACTCCCCAGTTGGTTTTGGAAAAATAGGAAATCGCGCTAAACCTAAATCTGCTGGAAAGACTATAATTGCAACTAAGTGGGCAAGTACATCTGGAAATTTAGTTAAAATAACTAAAAAGACTGGGAAGTCGGCAGTTGTTGTTAAAAAACTTAGGAGAACAAATGGATAAGTTCTATGGCATATATAGAGCCGTTTGTATGGATAATGCCGACCCTATTGACAAAAATCGTATTAAAGTTCAAGTTCCTCAGGTGCTTGGGCAATCTATTAGTGACTGGGCTTGGCCGTGCCTTCCTGTACTTTCTAACGCTAACCACCCTGACCACAAAAAGCACCTAGCCTCTGAGGTAGCCGCGCTTCTTAATGCTCATGCAGATCATGCAATTTCAGGAACTACTGGTGGAACTACCGTTTCTACTTTTGGCTCCCACACCCACACCTTTAGCTATACCGCAGCACATACCAATAACCACACAGGTAAGAGCCCTGACACTACGTGGAACTTAGATCATGCTCACGATACGGATCCAGATGAAGAAAATAAATGGAATGACAATCTAGAAATAACTACAGAATTTCCTGAGCACACGCCTCACAGGTTGGTGCCGGATTTAAATCAAGGTGTTTGGGTCATGTTTGAAGGCGGAGACCCTAACTTTCCAATATGGATGGGAGTATTTTAATGGCATCATCAATTTCATTACCGTTTTCGTTTAACACATCGGGGGCTATTGATACAACTACTTTAGCCTCTAAGCAATACCAAGACCGTGTTTTAGGGGTAATTTTTACAGCACCTGATAGTAGAGTCATGCGACCTACATATGGAACAGTTGCTGCTGGAGCGGTGTTTGAGCCAGAAAGTGTTGTGACTGAGTATGTGAGCAAGGCTATTGGCGCTGCTTTTAACCAGTACCTGCCAGAGCTAAGCTTGACGCGACTTTCTGTAACAAAGGAGTCAAGTAGCTTAGGAGTTGATGCGCTCAATATTTCTGTAGAATACGAGCTACCAAACAAACAGGTGGACAGTCTTGACGTTAAGGCTGGAACCTTTACCCGATCTGGCGATCTAATTCAGGAGCTTGCATAATGGCTGACTTTGTCCCACAAGTTGATTACACCTCCCGTGATTACGCCTCAATCCGTGAAGACTTAATTAATTTAATTCCTCTTTACGCCCCACAGTGGGTAAGCCGTGACCCAGCCGATTTCGGCATTGTTTTGCTAGAAATGTTTGCTTATATGGGCGACTCACTTAATTACTACATTGATAGAGCCGCTAATGAGTCTTTCTTGTCAACAGCAAGCCAGCGAGACAGCGTTTTGCGTATTGCAAATGTTCTTGGCTACACCCCTGTAGACAGCATCCCAGCAACCACTACATTATCGTTTTTTAACAGCACTTCTGCTTCTATTGTCGTGCCTGCTGGAACTCAAGTAGCTAGCACAACTGTAGTAAATGGAACAAACACGCAAATTATATTTGAAACAGACGCAGCCGTTACCGTTCCAGCAAATGGCAATATCAGCGTAGCCGCAACCGAAGGTGAGACTATCTACGAGGAGGTTGCGGGAACATCTGATGGAACCTCTGATCAAGAGTTTATTCTTTCCGAAACCCCTGTTATTAGTAACAGCATTTCAGTAACAGTAAACGACACCGTGTACTCACCTGTTACTTACATTATTGACGCTGGTAGTTCAGACGCTGTTTTCTACAGCACAACTGACGCGGACGAAGTTACTACTATTATTTTTGGAGACGGAGTTAGTGGAAGAATTCCACCAGCAAACGCTGAAATTCTTGTAGCCTATCGAATTGGCGGAGGAGCCCAAGGAAACGTAACTGTTGGAACTTTAAACAGTATTGTGACAAACTTTACTCCCGGTTTAACTGTAACAAATGCGGCAGCAGCCTCGGGTGGAGTAGACGCAGAATCTACAGACTCTATTCGTTTAAATGCTCCAGCAAGTATTCGTGCTATTCAACGAGCCGTGTCTCTTAAAGATTATGCTGACCTAGCACTTCAAGTTCCGGGAGTTGCAAAAGCAACCGCAACATCAGAAGTTTACTCAAGCATTAATCTATATGTTGCCCCAGCGGGCGATACTGGACTAGACGGCTCTGGAAATTTAACAGCCGTTTTTCAACAACTTGGAAATAGAATTGCTCAATTTTTTGTAGATAAAACTCCACCAAATGTAAGTATTACATTGCTTCCTCCAACGTTTGTTGGTGTAAACATTACGGTTACAGTAAATGCTTTACCTCAGTACAAGAGAAGTGTTGTTAAGAGTAACGCGGAAAAAGCATTACAAGAAATTTTAACATTTGACAACGTTCAATTTGCTGACCGTATTTCTTTACACTATGTAATTGAGGCTCTTGCCGCAACACAAGGTGTAGCGTATTCAAATCCTACTTTAATAGCGCGGGTAGGTGCGGCTCAATCTGGTATAGCAGATGCCGTATTTGCACTCAATGAAATTCCACGAGCCGGAACTATTTTAGTTACCGTAACCGGCGGAATTGAAGACTAGGAGACATCATGACAGCCAGTTATCCATCATCGGTACGCCCGTTTACAACAAAAACAAACATCCTCAGCGTTATCGACGCTGCTGATCCAAACACTTTGCAAGAAGAAGTTGTAGCTATCGAGACAACGCTTGGTGTTAACCCAGCGCTTTCTACTTCAGTTGTATCAACTGATACTTTCCTTGGCACCTCTAGCCAGTACTCGACCGTAGCTTTGCGATTGGCAAACATTGAACGAGGAATTGTTGGAGACAGTCACACGCAGTATGTAAAAAAAGCCGGAGCTGACACTATTGTAAACGTCGCGGCAAGTAGCATTGGTTTAACTGTTAGGGGTGCTGCATCTCAAAGCGCAAACCTTATGGAGTGGAAGACCTCCGCTGGAACAACGGTGGCAAGTGTTAGTCCTGTTGGAAAAATTACTGCTAGTTACATTGATGCTCCTGAAATTGATCAATCAATAATTCTTGCTATTTTTGGGGCTTAAAAAATGGCACGGTACGGAATTGATTATTACGGTCTGTCTAACTACGGATCGGGTGGCGTAGCTGTTGTTGACTTTGACGCGTCACCAGTTTTAGCAACTCCTACTGGATATGGTCAAATTACTGTAACTTGGACTCCTCCTACGGGAGATTGGTCTCGCCTTCGCGTTGTAAGAAACACATATGGATTTCCACTTTCCGTAGATGACGGAGCTATTGTAGCTGATGAACCAAAAAACTTTTCACTTGGCAGTTACATAGATAGCGGAGAAGTTCCAAATAATATTGGTTTACGCCAAGGAATTGCCTACCATTATTCAATTTTTGTTCTTGATGCACAAACTGAAATTTGGATTAAAGCAGGAAACGCTTTGGGTATATCTGTAAAAAATTATGGATCTTTAGATTTTATGTACAACAATTTGCCAGCAATATATAGAAATACACAACTTGCAAGCGTTACGGATAACAACGAAAACCCAGACTTGCGTGCGTTTCTTTCCGTCTTTGCTTTTGCATACGATTTATACAAAACGAACGCTGAGTTATCGTACAAGTCATACGACACTGCAATTACCTACGCTCCAATAGTCCCTGAAATTATGAGACAGTTTGGTCTTGCATTTGAACCAGAACTAGGTCTTCAGCAGTCTCGTATCTTTTTAAGAAACGCCATCTACATAAACAAACAAAAGGGAAGTCTTCAAGGAATTAAAGACTTTATTAAAGCATTTACGGGGTATGACGAAACGACTACTCTTGGTAAAAATTTAATGCTTGACTATAACGACTCTTCTTTTGAAGAAGACCTTGGTAGATGGGCAAGTATTTACAGAGCAACACTTTCTCGGGCTCTTCCTGCAGAAGTAGCGCCTTACATAGAAAGTTCTTCTCCCTCACTATTTCCTAATAAAAGAGCAGCCAGTCTTAAAGTAACAGCAGCAAGTGACGGAACGTCTGGAACCTACGTAGACGCAGGTATTGAGTTTGCGTGCGGGCTATCCGCCCCTAAAACTAGAGGCATTCCAATTAAAGAAGGTTCTTCGTACACGTTTTCAATCTATAGCCGTGCTAAAACAGTGGCTAGAGAAATTACTGTTGATATTCGTTGGTATGACCGTAACGGTGAAGAAATCTCAAGAGCCGGTGAAGAGTCAAAAACAAATAACACATCTTCTTGGTCAACTAGAGTAGCTACAACTAGCATTGCTCCTGTAAACGCGTACTTTGCGGTTCCATATGTTCGAATTAATGGCGCTACAGAAGGTGAAATGCACTTCTTTGATGCGGCTCAATTTGAACAATCTTCTGAAGGCGCAACAACGTTTGAAGAAGCGCGTCAAATTAATATTACTCTTAAAGCAAGTCGAGTAAACGAATTTAAAAACCCAAGCTTTGATGGGGCTGTTGCACCTTGGGTAGCTACTAACGCTACGGCAACACAAGATCTTACGGTTTTTGATGAGGATAGAAATAGCAGTGTTTCTTTAAAACTTATTCCAATAGCCAACGGTCAAGTACGTTTAAAATACAATGAATTTATAGAAGTGCTAGAGGGCTTTTGGTATAGCTTTAGTGTTTACACACGCACTGGTTTTATAGGTGACCCATCTGCTGACTTAACTGGTCGTATGTCAATTGACTGGTACGACGCTAACAAAAACTTTCTTGAAACCACTACCTCTGGTACTCCAGAACGATTAAGTGAGTTTTATAAAATAGATAAAATCTCACGTGCTGGAAATGTGTTGACTGTATACACGGTAGAACAACACAGCTTTACTGTAGGGGGCTCAGTTAGATTTGTAGATTTTGGTTCTGTTGCTTCTCAAGGAACTACATACAATTTAACAGGATTAAATGGTGTTAAAACAGTTACGGCAATTGGTGGAAGATACTTCCAGGTTGTTTCTAACGGTACTAATATTCCAACAATAGAACCTGGCCCAGTGCCATCTATTCAAGATTTAAAATTTGATTTTATTAGAACTTCCTACTCGGATCTATCTCCAGAAAACGCTGTTTACGCAAAACCATATTTTGATTGGACAAACGCTTTAACAACTCAAGTCATTCATTTAGATTCAGCAATGTTTGAACAAACAACAGCACCAAAACCTTACTTTGATGGGTACTCTGGGTTTACTTCAACAGATGACCTTATATGGGAAGACAATCAAGCTTTTTTAGGTAGATCTCATTACTACAAAAACAGAATTGCCACACAACTACGCTTAATTGCACAACTTCCTAGCTATTTAATGCATGGAACCCCCTTTCGGGTTGACTTAGCCCAACCAGGTTTGTAGCACTCCCCAGACCTGTGTAGTATCTGCCTCCAAGTCAGGGGGATTACATGGGATCAAAATTTTTGGTCATTGCCGGTAACGGTGAAACAACAAGAGTTAACGTAGAAGCTTTATTAGAAGATCACTACAGAGGTAACGGCAAAGACGTAACACTGCTTTTGCCTTTTCAAGATAGACCAAGTCAAGGGCAAATATGGGCGCATCAGGTATCCGCAGAACTTGAGATACCAACAATAGCCATAGCTCCAGAGAACGCAGTCATCATGAGTCTTGGAAGCTCCAGTCTTCACAACTCTTCAAACCCAATCTCGGCTGTAGTCGAACTGATTCGTGGGGAGGACACTCAAGCGTTCATTTTGTGGGATGAGGAAGATGGCTTTGGGACTGCTGCTTTTTACGCCTTCCAAGAGGCTTCCGTGCCCTCCTACGACCTTTGCATGGGTCTGGTTGAGTTGTCACACATAGAACGTGAGAACGAGCCCCAGGAGGTCGTTACAGAGGAAATCCCAAAATCTGAGATTAAGGTAAAGGCTAATGATCCTAAGGTAAAGGTTGACCTTGCTGAGCTAATAACCAAGAAGGTTATGGAAGCGCTCAAAGAGGCTGGCGTGGTGTGAAAGACCTATCTCCAAAAGCCTACGGGTTTCTTTTAGCAATTCATCAGCACTCATTAAACATCTCTGCCCAAACTATGATGGATCACTTTAGAGTGGGTCGTAGGGCAGCGTTGAGTGGCTTGAAGGAACTAAGGGATAACTCCTACATTCTCACAAGTCAGCAACGAATCGGTAACAAGATTATGACTGTTTCGGTGTTAACTGAAAAAGCAAATCGTGCATTTTTTGGTATTGTGCCGTCTCAAGTTGTGGAGTCACATAACGTGACTTCTGATTACAGTAATGAGCATATAAGCAGAATTACTAATTCTACTGTTATAAGTAAACCAAATCTCTCGACGAAGTCGAGATTGGTTTTAGAGACCGAGGAGTATAAAACGATGGGTTACGAATTTTTCGACTCTACCGCCGAACCTTCCGAAGATTCCGAAGATCCGAAGAAGCGTCGTGCCGCCGCTGAAAAGAAGCGAAAGTCTGATTTTGATAAAAAATCTATGACAACGCATGTGAGCAGGTTTCAAAAACGTCACACCATGCCAGTTGCCGAGTGGTCTGTCACTGACGTGTGTTTTGAGTTTGCTGAGCGGATTCACAGTTACTGGAATATTCAGCCATGGTCAGTTACTCAAAGTAAATTCTCTGGAGCCCTTGCTTCTGCTAGAAAACGTTTAGGCACTGATAGTGTTACCGAGGTAGCCGCTATGGATTTATTCTTTAGGCAAATCTCAATTAGCGAATACAAAGACGCCGAGGTATTGTGGCGATTGTTCGTAAGCCGATTACCGGGTTTGGTAAAGGGAGCCGTACTATCCGTCAACACGGATGCAGACGTTCTTATGGCAGAAGAGGCTTGGGATAAAGCGCAACGGATTTTAAGGGGAGAAGATGTTTAATGTTGAAGAGCTAAAGATTCGGCGCAAGAGCTGGATTAGGGCTGCTGGTATACCAAAGCATTTACAAGGTTGGGAATACTCAGACTGCAATTCTGTTGATAAAAAATATCTTGAGGCTTTACAGGGTTGGGAAACTTTAGTTCAAGACGGAAAGATTATTAACGCAGTAGGAAAGAGAACCTGCGGTCGTGGTGTTGCTTTGTATGGCGATCCCGGTAATGGAAAAACAACTTTGGTTGCAGCACTAATTCAAAACATGATGAGAACTTCCTCCCTTGACATTTTTGAACTTAACGATGTGCGTCCTTGTTACTTCACTACTTACGCAAGTCTTATCGATCTTAAAGGTGAAACCATGGGCGATCAGATTGAGGAAAGCAGAGAGATGCTTTATGAAGGCATTATGGGAGAGTCCTCTGATAGCCGTCGTAATGTAAAGGTTTTGGTTTTAGATGATGTTGGTCGTGAGCACAATATGGCTAGTGGCTGGAATCAAAGTACTCTTCACCATGTCCTTCGTAGTAGATTTAATGCTGGTCTTCCGACTATTGTTACCTCTAATATTCCCCTTATGAAATGGCAAGACTTTTACGGTGAGGCTACCGCTAGCTTTGCTCACGAAGCATTTTTAAATATTGATTTAAAATCAACTAAAGGAGACCTACGAAGATGAGAGGACGTTTAATGGATCAACCGAAGTTGCTTCAGGTTTTTTTAAGTCCGACTCAAACACCGGGCCCTAGCATTTACGAAGTAAGCACAAAGCCAAACGGTGACTTGCTATGTACTTGCGCTGGGTTTAAGGGTCGAACTACTTGCAAGCACACTCGTTTTGTTCAAGCACGCATTAACTCTAACGGAGGCTCCTATCCGCTTGAGATATCTAAACGCGCAACAGATGAAGACACAGAGAAAGCAAAGCACTCTATTGAGGCTTACAGAGACTTCATATTAGCTTTTGGCAAGATTGAAGTTTTCTAAATGCAATTCGGGGATATTAGTAACGATATACCGCAACGGATTATTGTTACTACGGATGTGTTTGTACTGTTAGAAACAGAAAACCTGCCAAAGAAATACAAAATATTTAAGCAAACACGCAAAAAGGTTTCATTTAAAAAAGAAGTACTTAGTCAATTGTTTTTATGGGCAGTTCAAACCCCATATGTTGTAGAGCTTGCTTCTTTTAATTTAAGTCAAGAAGAACTTCAAAAAGTTTTAGACACGTTAGACAAGTACGGAACTAACCCGTTTAGACATTGCAACGCTTACGAGTCGGTTGACTTTTTAGTTAAGCAACTTCCTTACAGACCTGAGATTTTAGGGGTCATAGATCGGCCTGATAGATTGATGAGATACGGACACTGGGGAATGGACTTAACGCGGCTATGAACAACGAGAAGAGATTATTAAGCAAGGCTCTTACTGATAGAGACCTAACCCCGTTATTTGACCGCAACGTAAATCAATCTTGGTTTTCAGATGATAACGATAAAAAAATTTGGGTATTCATACGTGAGCACTACGCACGTTATGGTGAGTGCCCAAGCCTTGATGTTATTAAAGATAACTACCCCTCTTATGAAGTAGTTCCAGTTAATGACACTACTGGGTATCTTCTTGACTCTTTATCTTCAGCACGTCGCAAGGTTTACACCGCCAACATACTTCGTGATGCTATTGAGAAGATTGACCGTGAGCAGGATCATGAGGGCGCTCTTCAAGTTCTTCAATCTGGCGTTCTTAAAATGGACGAAGCTGGGTTTAGTCAAACCAACGATATCGATATTACCGAAGGCAAAGAACTTGACCGGCGTTGGGCTCGTTATCAAGAGCGCAAGTTACTTCCAAACGGTCTACTTGGTTACCCAACAGGGTTTCCAACTATTGACAAGGTTACTAATGGTTTGCAGAACGAACAGTTAATTGTTATTACCGCTACACCTAAGACAGGTAAGTCAACAGTTGCTATGCAGGTTGCAATTAACGTGCATACTCAGTCTGAGGTAATGCCTATGTTCTACTCGTTTGAGATGAGCAACCGTGAGCAAGAAGACCGCTACGACTCAATGCGTGCTCGAATCTCACACCAGCGTTTAATTACTGGAACTTTACGCCCCGACGAAGAGGCGAGATACCAAACACTTGTTACTAACAAAATGCGTAATGATGCTGAAAAGTTTTGGCTTGTTGACTCTTCATCAGGATCAACTTTGTCTGGCGTTACCGCTAAGTTACAGTTACATCGTCCAAGCATTCTTTTTATTGACGGTATGTACTTGATGACAGACGAGCAGACTGGTGAGCAGAACACTCCGCAAGCCCTAACTAATCTAACCCGTGGGTTTAAGCGTTTGGCTCAGAGTTTTAAGATTCCAATTATTATTACAACTCAGTCCTTGGATTGGAAGAAGAGCAAAGGTAAACTGACCGCTAACTCAATCGGTTACTCATCTTCATTCTTCCAAGATGCTGACGTATTGTTCGGTCTTGAAAAGCCAGAAGAAAGCGATGACCAGACTCGCATCCTCAGTGTTCTTGCAAGCCGTAACTCTGGACCTGGTTCTACATTCTTAACGTGGGCTTGGGACGAAGGTACCTTCCGTGAGATGTCAGGTGAAGACGCATGACAGTAGAAGAGATGGAAGATTTTCTTAAAGGTTTAGGTATTGAAACTTATGGTGTTCGTGGTTCAGAGGTAAAGGGTTTATGCCCCGGTCACTTTGATAGAACAGGCAAGGAAGATCACAACCCATCATGGTCAATCAACGCAGACACAGGGGCGCATAACTGTTTCTCATGCGGATTCCGTGGTGGACTGCAGTATCTTGTTTCATACGTTAACGGTATCCCTATGGAGCAAGCTGACGAGTGGGTTAAAACAACTACCAGCGACTTATCAATGCGTTTAGAGCGAGCGCTTAATCCAAAACCAAAAGTAGTTGAAAATTCAATTACTATTACAGAGGCTAACCTTGCTGCTTATGTAGCGCCACCAGTTGAGCTTTTACAAAGCCGTGGAATAACGCCAGAGGCTGCTGCGTTGTATGGAATTTTGTATGACTCTCGTAAAGAGTGTTGGATTCTTCCTATCCGTGACATGACTGGGAAATTACTTGGTTGGCAGGAGAAGGGCTCTAAGGGACGTTACTTTAGAAATTATCCCGCCGGTATTCAGAAAAGCCATTCGTTGTTTGGTTACCAGCAATACAAGGGCGGAGTGATGGTAGTTGTTGAGTCGCCTCTTGATGTTGCTCGTATGGCTTCTGTAGGGGTTCTAGGAGGAGTTTCTACTTACGGAACCGCGGTATCTAAAGATCAATTAAACGTAATCAAGGGTGCGGATCGTGTAATTGTTGCAATGGATAACGATGAGGCCGGTCATCAAGCTTCTCAAGATTTTCTAAAAAAATCTATTGACATGTGGTTTGAGTGCTGGTTCTTTGATTACTCTGGGATTGACTGGGTTGAGCGCTCTAGTGTTAAGGATGTTGGCGCTATGAGTAAATCTGAGATAGTCTACGGAATTGAAAACGCAAAGCACGCTCTACATGGGGAGAAGGCACTGTCATGATTATTGGATTATCTGGGTACGCACAATCAGGAAAAGATACCGTTGCCAACATTCTTGTTGAAAAACATGGCTACCGACGTATTGCTTTTGCCGACCCTATTCGAGATCTTATTTATGGAATGGATCCTTTAATACCTAAAGGTTACGAAGACAACGTAATTAATTACCGTTTACAAGATCTTGTTGATTCTTATGGTTGGGACAAAGTTAAAGTTGATTATCCAGAAGTTAGAAGACTTTTACAGGATGTTGGAGTAGAGGCACGAAAATTGTTTGGAGACACCTTTTGGATTTATCAAGCTTTGTCAGACGTTGCACCACAAGACAAAGTTGTTGTTTCTGACGTTAGGTTTGAAAATGAAGCTCAATGGGTTCAAGAGTTTGGCGGACAAATTTGGCGTGTAAAACGATTAGGAACAGCTCCGGTTAACGAACATGTTTCCGAATCCGAACTAGACGGCTATAAAGTAGATCAAATATTTGTTAATAACGGGTCTATAGAAGACCTTGAACTTTTAATTAGAACTAGGATGCAGTCTTACTAATGACTTTTACTGGGACTCTACTTCCTTACCAACCCGAGGCGGTCAACAAGATGGTTGACAGGCATAAGGTATTAGTTGCCTACGATCTTGGTTTAGGAAAAACAGTTCTGACTATTGCTGCCGTAGAACAACTTATGGACGAAGGTCAGATTACAGAACCGGGAATGGTTATCTGCCTTTCATCACTTAAATACCAATGGCACAACCAGATCGAAAAGTTTACTGACGGCACCTCTAAATCTATTGTTATTGACGGAACACCTAAGCAACGTCTTGAGCAATACGAAGAGGCTTTTAATTGGCGTGAAACAAAAGTTGATTATGTAATTATGAACTACGAGCAGGTAGTAAACGATTGGGATTTAGTAAAGAAACTTCCACGGGGTTTTATTGTTATTGACGAAGCAACAGCAATTAAATCTTTTAAGTCAAAACGATCTAAAGCGGTGAAGCGTATGGCTAACGCTCCGTTTAAATTTGCTCTTACTGGAACTCCAGTAGAGAATGGGAAGCCAGAAGAGGTCTTTAGCATTATGCAGTTTGTTGATGACTCCGTACTAGGAAGGTTTGATATATTTGATAAAGCTTTTATTGTTCGTAATAATTTTGGTGGAGTCCAGCGTTATCGCAATTTGCCTACTCTTCATGAAAAACTTAAAGAAGCAAGTGTTAGAAAGTCGCAAAAAGATCCAGATGTTGCGCCTCACCTACCAGATTCCATCCATAGTGAGCCGCTTCTCATCACGTTCGATAGACGAAGTGCCAAGTTATACGAACGAATTAGAAAAGACTTATTAAACGACTTAGCAGAGGCTCAGTCCCTTTTTGGGGCTAACTTTAATATCTTTTCACATTACGGTGTGCAGAACGGTAGTGGTAGTTACGAAGAGAACGAGTGGCGTGGAAAAATTATGTCTAAAGTCGGGGCGCTTAAAATGCTTTGCTCCCACCCAGACCTACTCAGAACAAGCGCACGTAAATACTTATCAACTCCCGGTGAAGGCTCTTCATACGCAAACGAACTAGTTGAGTTTGGGTATTTAGAAGGTATTGATAAATCCCCTAAACTAGAAGCGCTTATTCAATACGTAAAAGATTTTTTAGAACAATCAGAAGAAAACAAAGTGGTTATCTTTGCCACATATGTAGACATGACAGACATGATTTCTCAAGCCCTTATTCAATACGGAACTAGAACATACACAGGGAAACTAGATGCCAAGACTAAAGAAGAAAATAAAATTGCCCTTAACACAGACCCAAATGTCCGTGTCCTCGTTAGTTCTGATGCTGGTGGGTATGGTGTTGACCTCCCAGCTGCTAATCTTCTTGTCAATTACGACTTACCTTGGTCGTCTGGCGGGGCGACACAGCGCAATGGACGAATAATGCGTGCCTCTTCTAAATGGCCCAGCATTGTTATTCAAGACTTTCTTGTAGGAGGATCAATAGAAGTTCGTCAACACGAGATGCTTCAGCATAAAAACGCCGTAGCAAGCGCCGTAATTGATGGCGAGGGCATAAATACTGAGGGTGGAATAGACTTCAGTTTGTCTAGTTTGAACCAGTTTTTGCTTAACAGCTCCGTGTAAACTAGACGGATGCCTAACGCACCAAAGACCCCAACCCGCACAATTCGGGTGGCAGATGACCTGTGGCTTGCCGTACAGCGCAAAGCCGCCAGAGAGTCCGTAACTGTGACCTCGGTCATAATTAAGGCTCTTGAGGAGTACAAAGCCTCCGAGTAAGGCTCCCTCAATTTGTCAGTCCCCCCAGGTAGGGTATAGATTCCTACCAAACAAAGGGGATACAAATGTCAGACATCAAACAGCTTACAAATGAAGCTAAGCAATACCTAGAACTTAAGAAGCAAATTAAGTTTTTAGAAGAGCGCCAAAAAGAAATTAAAGATCGCTTAAACGACGCGGTTAAAGAACTTGGCGAAACAGATGGCCGAGGCCACATCACATTAGAACTTGACGAAGACATTAAGGTTACAAACCAACGTCGAGTTTCTAAAACACTTAACATGGATGTTGCAGACACGTTGCTTGTAGAACGTGGCATTAAAGATGACTGCATCATCATGATCCCAACGGTTAGTGAAGACGCAATCATGGCTGCGTTTTACAAAGGTCAATTGTCAGAAGAAGATATTGACTCAATGTTCCCAGCAAAGGTTTCTTACGCTTTCGTACTATGACAGAAGATTTTATCGATCAGACGTTTGGGGATTTGTTTTACCCTAATAGCAAACGCAAACGTCGCGAGCCAGAAGTTAAAGAAGTTAAAGAATCAAATTGGGATAAACACCCACGATCAACTTTACTTCCAAATGGGAAAGAAATAGATTTGTTCAGCATAGGCTCTTTAAGTCAAGCACTGGGTCGACCAGTTGTGACACTTAAACTATGGATGAACGAAGGGCACCTACCAACATCGCCTTACCGCTTACCGACTAAAACGGATAAGTTGGGACGGGAACGGCAAGGAAGGCGCTTATATAGCCGCTCGATGATTGAATCCGCAATCATGATCTTTACTAAGTTTGGCGTTTTACACGTGAAGCGTATAGACTGGGTAAAGTACCGAGAGGTCACTGAAGAAATAGCCAAAGCTTGGGAACAATCCCTCGCTGAGGAAACTGCTTAATAACTGCATACAACTGCGAAAAGGAGAAAGCCGCCCATGGGCGTAAATCAAACAACACCGGATGCATCGACATACGGACAAGTAATAGACGAATCATTCTCAGTAGAAGATCGTCCAACTCAAACAACATCAGCAACAACATCCTCAATCCAATCGGGTTGGGAAGCAGCAGAACAACTTGTTCCAGTTCAGACAGAGTTCCCAACTGAGTACAAGCATTCTGAAACATTCCAGTTAGTTCGTTTCATCGATACTGCTGGTCCATTTGCCAACTACCGCCAACACTTCTTAAAGGACAAGACCGAAGGTCGCCGTTCTTATGTGTGTTTAGGTGATACTTGCCCACTTTGCTTAAAGCTTCAAGACAAGCCAGAAGTAAAGCGTGCGTTCACTGTTATTAATTTGACTGCTAAGCCATACCAGCGTCAAATGCTAATTGCAACACCTCGTTTGTATAAGACTTTGCACGCGGGTGAGTTTTCACAGGCTGGTCCATTGACCCGCAACTACTGGGCGCTAAGTCGCACAGGACAAAAGCAGCAAACTGTTTACAACTTAATGCCAGTAAAGGCTCGTGATCTTACAGAAGATTGGGGACTTAACGAGGCTGAGACAGAACTTGCTGTTGCAGCTTTTAAACCATTTGAGCGCACTGAGATCCGTGAGGATTCTCATCAATCATTGGTAGAGATTGCAGAAAGTCTGCTCTAACCAAAAAATGTTTAGAGGCGCTAGATTTATCCCCCTAGCGCCTCTAGGCTTTTGGGGATATCTATGAATATAATTACAACTAACGATCAACTAGATGAAATGGTTGCCTACTATCTTGAACAAGATGCGTTTGCTTACGACGTGGAAACAGTCGGAGAACGTAGAGGCGATACGCCTGTTAATGAAGTACTCTGGATTAGTTTGGCTACTCACGGTCGTTGTGATGTTATCCCTATGGGTCATCCTAATGGTGTTCTTCTCGATACGGTCTTTCCTTTAACAGGACAAGGTGAAAAGCGCGTAGAACAAGGTCTTGAAGCACGACCTAGCGACTACTCACGAGACTCTAAAAAATCAACTAAAGTATTTTCTGACCCTCCCTCACAGTTATTTCCAGCAGAGGTTTTTGCTTCCCTTAAACCTCTTATGTTTAATAACAGCATTTTAAAGATTGGTCACAATTTAGTATTTGACCTTACTTCTGTTGCAAAATACTACGGTGGTAATTTTCCCGTAGGTCCTTACTTTGACACCATGATTGCTTCGTTTCTTTACGATAACCGTAACAAGAACCGATGCGGTCTTGCCGATTGTTTAAAGCGTGAAATTGGTTTTCAAATGGAAAAGGGCGTAGGAGCTCAAGTAGAAGTTTATTCATTTGATGAGGTTGCTAAGTACGCATACCTCGACGCTAAGTACACGTTCTTGCTATGGAAAATACTTGTAAAGAAGTTAGAAGAAAATCAAGTGACTGGCGTTATGAAACTTGAGATGGATGTTCTTAAGGTTCTTTGTGACATGAAGTTGACTGGCGCTCCTATCGATATGGATGCTCTTACAGTTTTAGATGCTCAATTAAAAATTGACATTGAAGCCGCAAAAGCTGAGATCTTTAAGGTTGCTGGTCAGCAGTTCAACATCAACTCTAACGTTGATAAGCAGGTAATTTTGTATGGCCCCAAATCAGAAGGCGGTCGAGGACTTAAGCCAAAGATTGTTACCGCAAAGGGCGGGGATTCAGTTTCAGCTGAAGCGCTGGAGGCTTACCGGGGAGAAGACCCGCTAGTTGACGCTCTTTTAACTTACGCTGATTTAAACAAATTGCACACCACATACGTTGTCCCATATTTAGGCGGAGAAGTTACTAGGACTACAGCCGGAAAGGTTAGAATTGAAACAAAAGACAGTTTACTCATTAACAACAGAATCCATTGTGATTTTGTACAGCACGGCGCAGAAACAGGGCGGTTCTCAAGTCGTAACCCAAACCTACAAAACGTACCAGCACCACACACGGCGCACGGTAAAGCAATTCGCAACCTCTTTAAAGCCCCAGATGGGTACAAGTTTGTTGTAGCCGACTATTCGCAGATTGAGCCAAGAGTTATTGCTTCCTTTTCTAAGGATCCAATCATGGTTGAAAACTACAAAAACGGTGGGGACATCTACACCACCGTGGGAAATGAAATGGGCGTAGACCGCAAGGCTGGCAAAGTTCTTGTTCTTGCTATGTCTTATGGAGTAGGTCCAGATAAAATTGCCAGATCAATCGGGTGTACAAAACAAGAGGCTAGAGATCTTTTAGACCGTTTTTCAGCCCGTTTTCCTTCTATTAACACCTATAAGTTTAAAGTACTTGTTTCTACCAGAAAATTAGGTAATAAAGAAAAGCCAGTTCCTTACGTTACGACCATTCTTGGAAGACGCCGCTATCTTCCAGAAATGAATGCCTCTGATAAATATGATCGAGCTGGTGCAGAACGCCAAGCGTTTAATACCAAGATCCAAGGGTCGGCAGCAGACGTCATTAAACTTGCTATGGTTCGAGCACACAGCTTAATACCCAAAGAGGCTAAACTTATACTTACCGTTCACGATGAATTGGTGACTCTTGCTCCAGATAATCTGGTGGAAGAGACAAAAGCAGCAATTAAAGAAGCCATGGAAGGCATTAACCTATTGGAGGTGCCACTCATTGCTGACATAACGGTTGTTCAGCGTTGGGGAGAGGCTAAGTAATGAATTGGAAATTTTGGCAAAAAGTTCAGGCTGATGAAGGTGAAAGAACTATAACCGAGGTTCCGTTACCAGTTCTTGCCCGCTGGTACTTTTACGACGCTGGGATGGAAGAGCCAAACAAGATTGCAAGTCTTGTAGGGATGATGCCCGTTAGCGCAGAAGGCGAAGAGCAGGAAGAGTCAGAGAGTGACGCACGTTTACTTAACGTTATGCCATTAGTTCCATTTTTAGAAACTATTGCAGATATTAATGCTCGCGCCATTACCGCATTACAGTTTGATCATTTTACAAAAGCTCAAGGCATGAATCCAGAAGAGTTAGCCCACGAAAAAGAACATATTGAAGATATGTATGTTCAGGTAGGTTATTCAGCGCTTTTGTCCGCTTTTGCATCTGGACTAGAATTGGGTATTATCAGCACAGATACGATTAAAGGAGATATCCAAATATGAGTTGGTGGGCAGATAAACTAAGTCAACCTCAACAGCAATCACGTCCGGCAAATATGCCTCCGATGCCTCCCTCGCAACAACCCATGACGTACGCACCACCAGCGCCTCCACAACAAGGAGTTCGCCCACCCGCATCAGCTAATGCTTCACGATGCCCAGGTTGCGGTAGCGGAAACTATGGATCAATTGAAGGAACTAAAGCACGTTGTTACGATTGCGGTTATCCAATTGTTCAAAGCGGTAGCGGTTTAGGCAAAGGAATTACTGGTGGCCCACAGGCCGTAGGTCCAGCTCAACCAGCAGTACAAGTAGCCACAGGCGGATGGAATCCAACAACAATTATTGGAAAGTTAGGTTAATGGCGAACGTGGCACTCAATCCGGAATTATTAAAAATCGTAGCAAAATTAAATAAAAAGTTTGGTCAAGACACAATTGTTGTTGGGTCAAACATTAGAGATTTATCTGGACGTTTTACAACAGGGTCACTAGCGTTAGACGTAGCCCTTGGTGGCGGATGGCCAATTAACCAATGGCATGAGATTGTTGGAGAAGAATCCAACGGTAAAACCGCAATTGCTTTTAAAACAATTGCAGCAAACCAACGCAGAGATCCAGAGTGGACTGCTGTTTGGGTAGCGGCTGAACAATGGGTTCCTTCCTACGCAGAACTATGCGGTGTGGATGTTTCACGTTTATTTGTTATTGAGTCTAATATTATGGAGGAAGTTTATGAAGCGGTTATTCAAATTATCGAAAGCAAGGCTGTTGATTGCATTGTTATCGACTCCCTTCCTGCTCTCGTTCCTAGTGCAGAAGATCAAAAAGAAATGGAAGAATTTACCGTAGGTCGCGGAGCGCTTATGACCAACAAGTTTTTTCGCAAGGTTGGTAAGGCATCTAAGCGCAGTCTTATTGAGATAGAGCGCCCATTTATTGGATTAATGATTAACCAGTGGCGTGACAAAGTTGGAGTTATGTACGGTGACCCACGCACAACACCTGGTGGTAAAGGAAAGAACTACGCGTTCTTTACGCGTGTTGAGATTAAACGTGACGAGTGGATCGAAGTAGGCACTGGAGATTCTAAGCGCCGTGTTGGTCAGACTATTAAAGCCAGAACACTTAAAAACAAGTCAGCCCCACCGTCACAAGTGGCATATTTAGACTTTTACTTTGCCGATGGTGGGACAGTTCCAGCAGGAGACTACGATTTTGCTAAGGAAATTGTGGCTTTAGGCATTATTAACAGGGTAATTGCTCGAGCTGGGGCTTACTACCGTTACACGTTTAACGGAGAGCAAAGGCAGTGGCAAGGCGCAGATGCTATGGTTGCTTCTATTAAAGAAGAGATTGACCTGCGGGAAACATTGGAGAAGGATGTTCTTGAAACCGTCAAAGCTGGATCTAAGTACGTTGTAGAACCAGACGAAGATGAAAACTAAAGGACAAAAAGAGTCAAGGAAGCACGAGGATAGACTTGCAAAAGCTATTGGTGGTCAGCGAACAGCAGCCAGCGGAGCATTTTGGAGTCGAAAAGGTGATGTTAGATCCAAAGATTTGCTCGTAGAGCATAAGTGGACTGGCAAAGCTTCCGTATCCGTTAAGGCTGCGGTTTTAGAGAAGATTGTCACAGAAGCAATTCTTGACGGTCGGACACCTGTTCTCGGCTTTTATCTTAACGGCGAAAATTACGTCATGTTAACGGAAGACGACTTTCTAGAGCTGCGCCAAATCCTATTGGAGTGCTCTTGTACGAAGACGAAGGTGTAGAGAAGTGGCGTTATCAGGCTAAATGCCGCGGCATGTGCGACAGCCCAGAAACCGATTACTGGTTCCCTCCACGCGATAAAACTAAATATAAACCTATTGCTGACAAGGCTAAGGCAGTTTGCTTTGGCAAGGATGGTAAGGCAGAATGTCCCGTGAGACTAGCCTGCCTTTTGTATTCGGATCAAAACGATGAACAACACGGTATATGGGGTGGCTTATCTCATCGAGAGCGCAACGCTCTTAAAAGAAAAGCCGCTAAAAACGGGAAAACATTAGAGGAATGGGTTAAAAAGAAATGAAACCAACTGGTGCATTGAAAGCGTTTTTAGCAGCAGATAAAGGCACCAGAGTAATTGGTAAAGTTGAAAAACATATTATTTCGAAGCCGCGAGATTTTCGTGCTTCAGATGTAATCCACCCTTCTGAAATGGCATCAGCAAGCTGGTGTCACCGGGCACAATACTTTTGGCTAAACGGTCACGCACCTAAACCAGAAGTTATGAGTCTTCGTCGCGCATCTATTTTTGGAACAGGTCACGCCGCTCACGATATGTGGCAAAGTTGGTTTAAAGAGATGGATCAGATTAAAGGCTTATGGTATTGCTACACACATGATTTAGAGTGGTTTGGTTTAAATAGCGAACACGCACAAGGCGGATGCCGTACTAAATACAACGAAGTGCCTGTGTTTTTTGACCCCCTTCGCATTTCAGGTAAGGCCGACGGATGGCTTGTTAATTTTGGAGATCCACTACTACTTGAAGTAAAAACTATTGGTGAGGGCAGTATTCGTTGGTATGCCCCAGACATTGCATATGCAAATAACAATGATTTTAAAAAGATGTGGGCAGCTATTGGCGCACCATTTTTAGAGCACATTCATCAGGCACAGATTTATATGAAGCTGTTAGAACTTATGGGACAGCCTAATGCCCCACAAGAAGCCCTTATTTTGTACGAAGCAAAGGGTCTTCACGAACATAAAGAATTTGTAGTACAAAAAAATGATTGGGGTATTGCCGAGTTATTTGAAGCGGCAGCCAACATCATTTTAGCAATTGACAAAGGTACCCCTCCCATCTGTAATATTAATGGTGTTGCAGGGTGCCCAAAGTGCTCCGACTACAAAGAGGAGAAAATAAGTGAGCGAGTTAGCAATTAATGCTGGTACTAGCCAGCCAGTAATAGAAAGTTTACAACTTCAAGGGTTTGAATTTCAAACACGAATGAAGATGAAACTGCCAAATGTACCGGCAGACATTACAGAAATTGATGATGAAAGCCTTATGCAGTTGTTTGGCGAGTTAACCGCTTACGCTAACTTCTTATCTGTGCAGTTTGCCTGTGCTGTTATTGATGAAAAAAATGCAGATCAATCATTAGACATGGAAGAAAGTAAGAACTACATATCTTCTTACGAAGAAAACAAAAAAGAGACTGTAACCATAATGAAAGCACGAATGGCGGCAGATCCTACAATTATTTATTTACGCGAAGGTCTTTCCGCTAAGTACGCTTACCGCAAATTAATTGAAGTAATGGTTAACAACGTAGATAGAAGTACGCAATTAGTAAGCCGAGAGTTGACGCGACGCACATCCAACAGCGCACTCCAGCGTTCAAATCGGCTGTTTCCATGAGACTAAAGACTTACGGAGACGGGGTTACACCCAACAAAAAGTGTTGGGTAGGTATCGATCAGTCCTATGGCGGATTCGCTATAACCGTCCTTGGCGAAGATAGTTCTTACCAAACCACAGTTGCCAAGTTTGATAACTCTGGCGGAGAACGCCTTAGCGAGGTACAGGCTCACCTGCAAGACGCCTTAACTCAAACTAAAAATTGTTGCCAAGTTCAGGACGTTGCCATGGAAGGCTACGCCTACGGATCAATCATGGCTAATAAATTAGGGGAACTAGGCGGGGTTGTTAAGCTAACCCTTCACGAAACCGAAGGTCTTGGAAACGGGAATAGCCCCATGATTGTTCCCCCAACGAGCCTAAAGAAATACGTAACTGGTCGTGGTACTGGCGTCCAAAAGAACCAAATGCTCCTTCAGGTATACAAGAAATGGAACGTCGAGTTTCCCGATGACAATGCCGCTGACTCTTACGGGCTAGCGCACATTGTTTCAGGAAAGGGTACTATGGCCTATGAAAAAGAAATTTATCAGAAGTTGCAAACCGCAGAGAATCGGGAGAGGTAATGCCTAAATATGATTTTTCTTGTGTGCCGTGTGATAGCACAGTAGAAATGCATTTAGCGTTTGATTCTGTTGACCGCCCTGCTTGCGATCGATGCGGAAACTTTATGACAAAAGTTTGGACACCACCAGCGGTGCAATTTAAAGGCGGAGGATGGGGGGGACAAGGATGAACTACGAAGAAAATGTAACTTACAAGGGTCTACCAGTACTAATGGCAGATGACGATTTTATTGAGCACTTACACGAACTTGGGTTTACAGGCACTATTGATGTAAACGAGCTAGCTTTAGCATGGCTAGATTGGTCTAAAGAAAATGTCGCTTAGCAAAACTCAAGAAAAACGAGCTCAACGACAAGCCGAAGCAGACGCGTTTGTAAAAGAACGCCGTAAAACTCAAATTTCAATATTTGAGCAGAATTTTGATACAGGGATGCGTTTTTATTTAGAAAATAAAGATAAAATGTCTGAAGAAGAACAGGCTTTAATTGAAGTTGAGATTGAAAAAAACCGTAAAGTGGTTGAAGAATTTAAAGAAAAGTGGAACGTATGACATTTGACCTTAGAGACAAAGAAGCGCCCCTTGAGGTGTGCGTTTGCGGATCCACATTGTGGAAAGTAAAAGCACAATTTGAAGAGGGTGAGATATCCCTATATATGCTGGATATGGAGTGCTATCTTTGTGGCTCCTTAGCTACCGCCCCAACCCCAGTGGACTACAGGACTGTTTAGCATTACACCTAGGGTAATTGCCTTCATAATTTAGGCAAGGAGCTCAAATATACGTAACCCCGAGGTGCACAAAATGACTACAGATCCAAAAGAAGAACAAATTTTGCGTGTAGGCGCAGGTTCTAATCCCCAATCAGTTGCTTCAGCGATTGCCCACAGTGTTTATGAAACACGTGGATGCAAAGTTCGTGCTGTAGGCGCTGGTGCCGTAAACCAAGCAGTCAAAGCAATTGCTATCGCAAGAGGCTATACAGCCCCAAGAGGTATTGATCTTGTCTGCGTACCGGGTTTTGCAAGCATTGAAAGCCACGATGGACAGATTTCTGCCATCGTATTTGAAGTAAAAACCAGCTAAAACTGGTACATTTAATTTTCCAACCTTTGGCCGAAGGAAACAAAACATGAAAGATTCAATTAAGAACCCAGCACCACTTGCCCCTACTTCTACAGGGCCAGGTTCTGCAACAAAAGCACGTCACACATCAAAGCCTGAAAAAGGCACGCTTATTAAAAAGACAGGTAACGCTAAGGGCGGAACTGACTTTACAAAGCAAGCAGCTCCATCACGTACCAAGGTAACCGCTACAAGCGGCGCTAAGTACGGCATCAACGTATCTATGCCTTCATACACATCACCAGAAGCTGGGGCAACTCAGGGTAACGGTCGTTTGTTTCAGGCAGCTGTAAAGCGCACTGCTCCTAACTTTCAGGACGGCGTAAGCAGCCAATCCTAATTAGTTATTAGGCGCTCGCCCCCCAGCGTAATGGGGGGCATTCTCATTTTGTGCTAATTACAACCATGTGATTAACTAAGGGCGTGGAACATCTACCATCTAACGCCCGAGGTTTTTGCTCCGTGGCTAAGTTCTTGTCTGATAAAGACGAGGCGTTTCGTCAAGAGTTTGATGAACTGTTAGCAAATGATTCTGCGTCTACAGCAAGTTTACATAGGTTCTTATCATCAAATAATGATATGTTTCCGGGCCTAACTTCATTCAAATCTCACAGAAATAAATGGTGTTCATGTGGCTCTAAAGGATGAGTTTAACGAGTTTGTAAAAGCAGGAATCGAAGGATCAGACAACATAACAAAAGACATACCAGACGCATGGCGGCCGCGTTCTGAGATAGGTACCGATGGCGGGTTTGTAGTTTCAACTCCACGACCAGATGGCAATACTCCCGGTGCCGAAGAAATTTTGCGAGAAGCAAATTTAGATCCCGCAGAGTGGGCAGTGATTTCACATCGACGTTCCCGCTGGCAACGCTACGACGGAGAGTGGTTAGAATCTTTTAGAGTTAATGTAGTCCCAGTAGTTGGTAGTTTAGTTAACGATTACGACGCAGAAAAATTAATTGAATCCATAAGTAGTTGGCGCCCAGAAAGTTCAATAGATTTTGAAGGCGACCTAACGGCTGTTTATAGCCTTGGAGACACTCAATACGGCAAGGACGATACACCAGCAATTGTTGAAAGAGTTCTTAGATCATTTACCGAAGCTGTAGAGCATCACAAGTTCTTACAAACTAAATACAAAATTAGTCAGATTGCACTTCCACAACTTGGAGATTGCATTGAAGGTATGACAAGCCAAAAAGGTAAAGTAATGGGGCGCCACGACATTGGTGTTGCGCAACAAGTGCAGGTTGGCCGAAGAATTCTTATGGCGCAGATTAAAGCCATGGCCCCATTTGCCACAAAGATTATTGTTCCAGTTGTCCCCGGAAATCATGACGAAGTTCAACGCTTCTTAGTATCACGCCCAGAAGACTCATGGCAGATTGAGATTGTTCGTGCCGTTGAAGACGCCTGTTTAGAGAATGAATTCTTGAAGGATCGAGTGGAGTTCCGTTACCCAGCCAAAGATGACAGCACGCTTGCTGTTAACTTGAGCGGTATTTTGTACGGCATGGCTCACGGTCACCAAGCAAGAGACATGGTTAAGTGGTGGTCAGGTCAAGTCATGGGACGTTGTTCCGTGGCAAACGCTGACATCCTTAACGTTGGACACCTTCACCACTACGATGTGAAGAGCGTAGGAATGAGATTATTTATTCAGAACCCAGCAATGGATAACGGTTCAGCTTGGTTTAGAGACAAATCTGGTCTTGAATCCCACCCCGGAATTACTTCATTAGTTGTAGGAGAAGGTTTTGATCCACGACGTGAGTTAGTAGTACTTGGCGGGTTTCGCTAGCCTATACTTTAGACATGCCTAATCTTCATCAAAACGTTCAGAACTTGGGCGCTGGTGGCATGTACGGAACTAACACCACTTACGGTGGTGGTGGCGTACCTGTTGCACGCTCAGAACTCGATACGTCACGTATGGGTGTTGGTCGCCAACCATCTGCAGAATATCCAGACGGTTACCTAGGAACTATTCGTTCACGTCGCGATGATCGCGGTCGTTCAAGCTCAACCTCAGACACAGTTCTTGACAGTATTAAAAACCGTGTTGGTCAACGTTCGTATCAACGTGGTGTTCACCGTGGTGAGCGAATTGACCCAAGCGATTATTATTACCCAGAAGGTTTTGAACCAGATCGCGGTATTAAACGACAAATGCGTGGGGTTCAAGTTGGAAATACTATTCAAACTAAAAAGAATTCCGATCAAGTAACCCTTGTTCCAGCTCCACACCTTCCTAACGATGGTAAGGCTGGTCCAACAGTAAAAAGCGATTCACCCGGTCAGATTAACCAAAAGCGTGCCGATCAATGGGCACGAATGAGACCAGTTTGGAAATAAAATGAGCGCACCAGACAAGTCTGGCGATCCTAAACGCCGTTATGTTCCCCCTAAAGAAGGGGATTGGTACACTACACATAGTTCTGGGGTTAGCGGAAGAATTCAAGAAATTGTTCCAAATAAAACAGGAACAAGTAGAGTTAGATTACGTATGAACGATGGAAATGAACGCTGGACTACTCACATCCCTGACGGAGGTAACTGATGACCGGCAGGATTGCTGACGGCGTATACAGCCGTAAACCTTGGGGAGATGAAGCACCCCCAGCCGATTACATGGGCCCGTTTTCTAGCAATAGAGAGCGCTTAATCCATCAAGCCGCTTCTTCAATCACCATGTCCAAAGCGGAACTCCAACTTTACGTACGCCCGAACTTACCTCAAATTGAGATGTTTCCAGATAAGTACGGATACACCAAGGAAGAATACGCAATTGAGGATATTATTGAACTCAGTACTAGAACCGCCACTAGAAAAGACTTTTCTGGTGAGGCTACTACAACTGAATCGACCAGCAGAAACACGTTAGGACAAGTTTAATGCCACGTAATAACACAGACTTTAAAAAAGGTCAGGTTCCTGTAACATTCCAAATGTCTTCAAAAGACGGAGGATGGTCTGGTTCACACACTTTTATGTCTAAAAGCCCAGAACACGCTAAAGCGCAAGCTAGAGACACTGGGTATAACGTAGACGATGAAGGAAAAGTCGGTAACTAATGCCTAAAGATTCAGGTTTATTAACAGACTCAACAGGCGAAGGAATGTCTGGTTCTTACGACGTAAGTCTTGAGACTCAGCGCGATTTAAAAAAGACTTACTACAATGGTAGTAAACCTTGTATTGAATGTGGTTTATCTATGAACCCCGTAGAGAACTTACACTCACAAAACGGAATGTGCCCAAACTGCACACGACGTAAGAAGGCAAACCTAGTGAAAGGCCGAATGGCATGACAGTACGCAAAGCACGTTCAGAAAACGCATCACTCATCGAGGGTGCAACAGATGGCAAGTACCGCAAGCGCCGTCCAAACACTGAAGTAGCACCGGGAATGGGCGACCAGACTGTCGTACAGAACCGTGCTGGACTTCACCCATACATGAACTATGGCTTCATTAACTCAGAAGAATCAAACAAAGTTAACCCACTGGGCTAATTATGATTCCAAAGCGCGGTCAGTTTTTAGGTGCAGGTAAGTTAGGCGGAGGCGGTCCAATCGCCGAGCCTATTAGTGGTGTACGAGTTATATCTAAAGACTCAAAGCCAAAGCCTGAACTAAAAATTAATATCAAGTCTGAATATGGAGACAAATAACATGGAACCGACCGCATCCCAGTTTCCTAAAAGTTTAAGTGGATTTAAAGCTCGCGGTATTGATTTGCCAGAAACTGTTGATGATTTTTCAAGCGCTGCTCTAGCAGGCCACAAAAGAACTAAAGTTTCCCCAAGCGTTAAAGTTATTGAACCTCGTAACGGAGCTTTTCAAGCCATGTCTCAAGCAGACTATAATCAAGCAAGTACTGATCTAACAAATATGCGTGCATCTGGTGAAGCGGCAAAATACGGCGCAAGCGTTCGTGAGTTTAGAGAAAAAACTAGCTGGAGCCCACTTAAAAAAGAAAAAGAAGTTATTAAAATTGACAGCGGAAAGGCTAAATAATGTCAGACGAAAGAGACTCAGCAGACTCAGCAGCGGATAGAGATATTGCCGCACGTGCAAGCCGTGCTAACAAAAATCGTGTCATCCAGAACGAGACAGATGATTTAGTTAAAAAGCAGGTACCGGGTGGTCGCAAGCAAGTTTTAGACATGAAGGTCCCAGGATCTGACGCAGAAGATTCAAACCATCGTGCTATGGCACAACATTCAGCTGACTTTATTGCAGAAGGAACTAAGCTAAAGCCTAACCGTGCAAAGTTAGAGGCGTCCCGCGCCGCTTTCCACGCCGTTAAGTCTTCGTCCCGTGGAGTACCTCGTGACATAGAGGCTCCTTGCACAGGCTCTGGTTGCATCAAGACCGCCCCAAGCGGAAGCGATACCTGCGGTCGTGGAGACTGCGGTAAGTCACTAGACAAGAATGTAGCTCGCCCTCGCGGATAGTGTAGTATCGGGTCATGGTAATTGACCTTTCGACCCTAGCAAATAAAAAGGATGAACATCGCATCCTTGTTTTGGCATGCAAAGACTGCCTTACAATGGAAGAAGTCCCAGTGGATGAGCGATATCCAATTAAACACCAACAAGATAACCCTTATCTTGCCATTGCTTTAGAAAAGCACCAACGCCCACAGCCACACTTGGGTGTTTTATTTGACGTTGACTTTGCGGTATGGAATAGCGACACAGGTCGTAAACAGATCCATGCTCAGGTTCTAGACGGTCTTGGTGGCGGAGGGCTTGGTCAAGAGATTTATGCGGCCAAAGACACTTACTCAGCAGATGCAATGAAATGTTTTCAGGTTCATTTGCGCCCAGAAGGACAATGCCCCGATTACAAATCAGGATCAAAACTTATTAAGATTGACGTTATGAAACGTGAAAGACGCGAAGCGGGTTTATCTGATGAAAAACTACCTTCGTTTTATCTTTGCGATTTTTGCCCAGTTAAAAGCTTCAACATGATGAAGAGCAACAAAGAAAGAGGACTATACAAATGACAGATGAAGTAACCCCAGACACAACAGAAGAAGTTGACGTCCCAGCAGATGCCGAAACAGCATTTATTGTTATAAAACAGAAAGACGGAAGTTGGAAAGCTACCGTTGACGTATCATCAATTTTTACTATTGAACGCCCAGCCTCCCGATTAGACGTAAAAACTGGAACACGTGAAATTCACGAGTTTTTGTCAGAAGATGACATTGCACGCTACACAGCCGCAAGAATTTCATCTCAAAACCAGACGGATACCCAGCGGGCAACCGACGGTGTGCGGCAGGCTTTATCCAACCGCGACATTCTGTAACTACACAAAGGGGATTCAATGACCACGCTTGTAGCCATTCAAGGTGATGGTTGGTCCGTCGTAGGGTGTGACAGTCGTGCTTCTGATGAAGATGGTCGTTTTATGGAACTTGCCACTCCAAAAATTGTTAACAATAACGGAGTTCTTATTGCCGTTTCTGGCGCTTCACGTGGCGGAAACATTACACAGTTTGGTTGGAAACCCCCAAAGCCCCGCGCAAGCGAAGACCTTGACGTGTTTATGACTAAAAGGTTTATCCCTTCAATGCGTAAAGCTTTTCAAGATGCTGGCTTTGAAGGTAAAGAAGATGGCGATGCAGCTTGGCATGACTCCAACCTTTTGATTTCTGTTCGTGGAGTTATATACCCAATCTTTAATGACTATTCTTGGGATCGAGAAGAGCGCAAGGTTTACTACGCAGGTAGTGGTGGAGATGTTGCTTTAGGTGCTTTAGAGGCTTTAGATTACAAAAAATGTAAGACCCCAGAAGCTGTGGAAAAACTAGTACATAGGGCTGTAGAGATTGCTTGCAAACATGATATTTATTCTGGCGGGAAGATACACACCCATATCCAGTACGAATAGCATAGAATAAGCATATGGATTTTTACGAGGCGTTGGCTGCGAAGGCAGTACCCGTAAACATTGAGCCGTCCTCAACATCTTATTTTAGCAAACCACAGGTTGGGCTTGATCCACGCCTGTTCGTAAATGGAAAACTTATTTCATCAGTACGCAACGGTGTATTAACCGTTTTGTACAATTATTTATCAACTCTGTACCAAACCCCACAAGACTGGACATCTGCTTGGTTGGCTGGCTCTGGAGTATCGCACCAGTGGGCGGCTAAAAGATACCCCGGTGACTTAGACTGTTTAGTCGGTATTGACTATTTATCTTTTCGTCAAGCAAACGTTAAGTACACAGGTCTTAACAACCAAGAAATTGCAAGCATGATTAATGAAGGCTTTAGGGAAAATCTATGGCCACTCACAGAAAACTTTTTAGAAACATTTGAACTTACTTTTTATGTAAATGTACAGTCGGACATTAAAAAAATTAAACCCTACGCAGCATACTCACTTGTTAATAATGATTGGGTTGTTGAACCAACTATTGAAGAAGCGCCTACGGATCCACAATGGACAATAAAAGCTGAACGGGATAAAGGCGCTGCTTCTGAAATTATTGCTCGATATGCCACAGCACTAAATGCGGTTAACTCATCCACTAATCCAGCCATGAGAATTAATGCCGAACGTGCTTTAAAATTAGCAGTAGACCAAGCCTCAGCGTTGTTCGAGGATATTCATCAAGGACGTAAATACGCGTTTAGTGAGTCTGGATCAGGATACTTGGATTACAACAACTATCGTTGGCAAGCAGGCAAAGAGGCCGGTATTGTTCAAGCTTTGGCAAAGCTAAAAGAAATTGCGGATATGTCAGCAAGAGATTTTGCCGCCGCTACCTATGGTATAGAGTTACCTAACGTATCAACCCTGATTCGCAGGGCTGCTACATACAACAGATAATTAGTCGGAATACGGAGCATGACTTGTGGCAGTTTTAATTTATATCGACGGAGTATTGTCGAACGATAAAGGTGTGGCTATTGCACCAGGGCTAGGACTCACCCGTACCCTGCAAAAAACACTTGCCGTAATCCTCCTTGCTAAAGACAAAGAAAAAGCGGATCATTGGCTTAAGCAAAATAACATGGGAAAGATAGACAACCTTGTTGGGGTTGTTCCCGGTGGAGATAACGACCCATTTAGACAAGCAGAGTGGTGCCGTTCTCAAGGTCCTATTGATTATGTAATTACTTCAGATCCCGCACTTTCTACCAAACTACTAGAACACGGTTTCAGGGTACTTTTATTCCTTGATCCAGTTTATATTGATCATAAGTTTCGACCCGACAGCATTGAAGGAAGAAAAAGCTGGGGAGACATAACCGCAGAACTTAATAAGCAGGCGGATATGTACTTGGAAGACCCCCGTAAGTGAAGATTATCTACCTTGGGGCAGAGGTCCCTAGCAACCGCATCCTTTTAGGCTCAGCTGGAGCCACGTCTGTTGGCGTAAGTTACTGGCGTTTAGTTAAACGGGGCTTACCCAAAACCAAGATTTATTTATTAGAGAACTACTTTCCAGAAGGCATGAGCATTCTGGTTCACCCCGGAATACCAAGAGCCCAAGAGATTGGTCGCACAGAGCTGGAAGAGTTTGCCGCTGATTATGAAGAGTTTATAGTCAACAATATTGAACGCCTTAATCAATTCACAGAGATTAACCACTTTCAAGTAAGCCCTGACTTTGTTCGAGATCAACGAGAAACTGTCTGGGCGGAAATGCCACCAGCCAAGTTCTTGCCTGTCTGGAACCCTCAAACCGGTCAAAAGGGGTTAGGCGAACTAACCGCCAAGTACTTGGATGTAGCCCTTCCCGGTGAGTCCCTAGAAGATCACACGTGGCTATCAGGAGTCACACAGAGGCTTGTAAGGACAGAAGGAAGCCGCTTCCACGCCTTGGGTACAGCCCGACCAGACAACCTGCGTCAGGTGCCCGTGGAGAGCGCGGCAACACTTTCGTGGCTATCGCCAATGACTCGTGGAGAAACCATCGTCTGGGACGGAACCAGACTGGTACGCTACCCAAAGAGCATGAAAGAGCAAGCTCGTCCACGTCACAAGGCCGTGTACGAAAAGGCTGGTTTAGACTTTGACAAGATAGTCGGAGATGATTCAGAAGAACTTTGTAAATTAGCAGTTTGGTCTTTTGACCAATTAGAGACGAGGTTAACCAAAGTGGGCAACATATCCGATATGTTTGAAGATCCAGCTGGTGAAGATTATGCGGAAAACGTACCCGCAGTATCGGATAGGTTGGGGGTAGAGATGCGGAAACTTCAACCTAGAAATCCAGAAGAAATGGGCAATTTACCTGTCTTTGGATTTGAAATAAAGACCATTGTTGAACGAGATGATTCAGGTAACGACGTACTAAAAGATGTTCCAGTAATTCGTACACATGACACAAGTTTGCGTCAGTGCGACACGTGCTTTATTGCATCAAATTGCCCAGCGTTTAAACCTCAAAATACTTGTGCATTTAAACTCCCTATTGAAGTAAAGACTAAAGATCAACTTAAGAGTTTAATTAACGCAATCATCGAAATGCAGGGGCAAAGAGTTGCTTTTATGCGATTTGCTGAAGAAATGAACGGCGGGTACGCTGACCCAAATGTTAGCCAAGAGATTGATCGTTTGTTTAAATTAATTAAAACAACTAAAGAATTGGACGATTCGCGAGAGTTCATTAGAATGACCGTAGAGCGCCAAGGAAACGCTGGAGTTTTGTCTCAAATATTTGGCGAGAAAGCTCAAATCTTAAAAGAAATACCTAACGGTGGGATCAGCGAAGAGGACACCACGACCATAATTAAGCAAGCAATAGAAGAATAAACATATCGGATATGTTCGTGTTTTAAACCATGAACCTGTACCGACGCTAGATAAGCATAAAAGTTGTACTAACACGTCATGAAGTGTAAGGTCCGCTTGAGTAAAATTACCTTTCCATACGACAAGAAAAGAGAAAATGATGAATTTGAGTTTCCGCCTAGCAGATGAGTTTGTAACTGTATACAAGGGTAAGACAGTTCCTTGGGGTTACAAAGATGCGGCAGGAAACTCGGTGGGAGAGATTACTTTTTTAAGAACTTACTCCCGATTAAAAGAGGACGGCACCAAGGAGACTTGGGTAGATGTATGCGAGCGAGTAATCAATGGCATGTACTCCCTTCAAAAGGATCACGCTAAATCCCAACGACTCCCTTGGTCAGACGCTAAAGCTCAGGCATCAGCTAAAGAAGCCTTCGACCGTTTGTTCCATTTGAAGTGGTCACCACCGGGACGTGGGCTGTGGGTAATGGGCACTCAAATTGTTAACGAGCAAAAGAACTCCGCTGCTTTACAGAACTGTGCTTTTGTTAGCACATCTTCAATGACCAAAAACGATCCAGCAAAACCATTCGCATTTCTTATGGAAGCCTCAATGCTCGGAGTGGGCGTTGGCTTTGACGATAAGGGAGCAGACAAGGAATTTACAATCTATGAGCCAAAAGAACCTGAAACACTTACCATCATTGCAGACACTAGAGAAGGCTGGGTTGAGTCCCTCACAGCAGTCATCAATTCTTACCTCCGACCAGATCAGAAGATTGCAGGCTTTGATTACAGCGAGATCCGCCCAGCAGGAACGCCAATCCGAACCTTCGGTGGAACAGCCGCAGGACACGAACCCCTCTTAAAGCTTCACAACCATATTCATACATTGTTCAAAGGTCGTGCTGGTCAGACAGTGACTCGTCGTGATATTGCGGACATTGGAAACATGATTGGCGTATGCGTTGTATCAGGAAACGTCCGTCGTTCAGCAGAACTACTTATTGGTCGTTTAGACGACCCAGACTTCTTGAACTTAAAGAACGCTGCCGTATTCCCAGAGCGCAACTCATATGATCCAGCCAGCCCTGGTTGGGCGTGGATGTCTAACAACTCAATCGAAGCATCCGTAGGCGCTGACCTTTCAGGTATTGTCGACGGTATTGCTAACAACGGAGAACCGGGCGTTGTTTGGATGGATGTAAGCCGTAAGTATGGTCGCCTCATTGATCCAGCAAACGATAAGGATTGGCGTGTAGCTGGGTACAACCCATGTGCTGAGCAATCACTAGAGTCATTTGAGATGTGTACCTTGGTTGAAACATACCTAAACCGTCATGAAAATCTAGAGGACTACAAGCGCACACTTAAGTTTGCCTACCTATACGCAAAGACTGTGACGCTTCTACCTACACATTGGGAAGAAACTAACGCCATCATGCAACGTAACCGTCGCATTGGTACTTCAATGTCAGGTGTTGCTAACTTTGCAGACATCAATGGTTTGCCAATACTTCGCAACTGGATGGACGAAGGCTACGCGGTCATTAAGAAGTACGACACCACATATTCAGAGTGGCTAGGTATCCGTGAGTCAATCAAGACCACCACGGTAAAGCCATCAGGAACAGTATCGATCCTGGCGGGAGAATCACCGGGAGTTCATTGGACACCGGGTGGAGAGTACTTTGATCGTGCTATTCGTTTTAGCAACGAGGATCCGATGCTTCCATTATTTAAGATGGCTAACTATCGAGTTGAGAAGGCAAGCGAATCACCAAAGACTACGTCAGTGGTGTTCTTTCCAATCAAATCCTCAGCTAAACGATCAGAAAAAGATGTATCAATTTATGAGAAGGTGTCACTTGCTGCTACAGCTCAACGACATTGGTCAGACAACTCGGTATCTGTAACCGTATCATTTAATGCAGAGACTGAAAGGGACGATGTAGGAACAGTCCTACACATGTTTGACGGACAACTCAAAACCGTTTCCTTCCTACCAATGGGGAACGAGACTTATCCGCAGATGCCTTACACTCAAATTACAGAGAAAAAGTTCAACGACGCGACTATGAAACTGATGCCAATTGACTTTACTGGAGTGTATGCAGGAATGGCGGCCGATGCTATCGGTGAAGCGTACTGCACAACTGATGCTTGCGAAGTAAGACTTATTAAAGAGAATCAATAAAATAACATAAAAATACCCCCAGCCTTAGCAACTCACAGTTTGCTTTAAAGGCTGGGGGTAATTTTGTTTATAGACCTGCGTCGACCTTGTAGGTTAATTCGCCATCAAGAGTAAGAGGCTTGCCAGTGTCGAGGTTCCCACTTGTTACAACCATCTTGATTGATTTGCGTGGTGTGTTATCCAATACAACCGACTTAAGATAACGTTTAGCAGCCGATGGGTTAGCCCAAGCTGTGCATGTGTTTAGATCATAAATCTGATGACCTTCAGTTTGAATTGTGATTTCCAACAACCAAGCCCCGCCCTTATCAAAGATGGTGTTCTTTGCTAGGTGAGCCTTGAGAGTTTGCGTAACTTTTTTAGCCATGTACTTCCTCCAATTGGTTTACTGGTTGATGGTACACCCCAAAGTGCATAGCCTCAACTTCCGCTACCAACTTGTGATGACCCTCGTATGCTTGCTCAATCGTAATGTAACGCTGAGACTTTACGATTTCGCTGTCTTCATTCCATATGTATGAGACGAAGACTCGAGCCCGGTGACTGGGCTTCCACTTATTAATACTGAACTGGTTCTTAACCATCCAGTCGTATTCTGGTGCGTCAACACCAGTCCACTTAGTAAGAATCCTTAATCCATTAACAGTTACTTCCTTTCTGAAAGCATACTTGCTACTGGACTCAACGCACCACTGCTTCATGGTGATACCTTTTCCGTTTCTATCGTAGAAAAAGAAATCGTATGGATTAGATTTCATGACATTCCTCCTCAAAAAAACATTTAAGTGTTCGTGGATCACGTGGGGTAATGGCGTCGCATTCAAAGCACGACTCCCACGGAATCAGGCGGTGGTGTTCATCAAGATACCGATCAACAGCATCCAACCCACCAGCATTATGAATCTCAATGCATTTATTCTTTAGGTTCTGCATCAGGTCTTGCATTATCTACCTCCACGATACGGTTAATAATCCATTGAACAACAGGTACTGCAACAGCATTACCCATTTGCTTGTAGCGCTGTGAATCAGACTGGCTATCAGTCCAACCATCAGGGAAACCCTGCAAGCGCTCGCACTCTAACGGAGTTAGTCTGCGAACAACAGCGTCCTCATAAGCCAACGTATCTTTAGCACGTCGAGCGTTAAGGCTTGGCGCCACATCTTCTTTAGGGAAGTCATACAACTCAAAGTTACCTACTCGTGCCACTGCATGACCTCCAACTGTATCGATAGTAAACATAGGATCATCAGGATTGCCGTAACCCTTTCCTTGCGGTCCAGCTGTATCACTACGACCAATTACTGTGCCTTGAATTGGATAAGCAACAGCCTGACCACCAGTTCTATCTAGTGTGTATGAAGGATCATTTTCGTCACCTACACCTAAACCGTTCTGTTTCTTTTCCATATCACGCCCATCTTGTATTGGATACGCCAGCATTGGCATATTGTTTCCACCAGTTCCCATACGTGCTTGTAGTGTATTGATTACTCCTCCTTGAATACGAATGTCATCGACTCGATTACCATAGAAGATCAATACCGTTGCACGAGTGTCCCCGTTGTTATCAAACGCGTTGAGTGTTGGAGTAACTTCTCCATCTACCCATGTCTCAAAATCATCCACAGTCTGTGCTCTCCTACTCTTGATGAACCACAAGGTGACCACTGTCCACATCTTGGTTGACTACTGTTGCATGATGGTAAATCTCTGCTGGAATAGCGTTAGCTACTTTTCTTCCATCCCCCGCTCGAGTGCTGAGTGGAGTAGCGCTGGCAATGACTTTCCTCTTTTTGTCGCTCGTCTCAAGATGCCCTCGCATGCCCTCGATGAGAGCAAGTACTTCTGCAGGTGCGCTCCCGTTGTCTCCAAGACATCCAACAATGAAGACTCGACGCCTTCTTTGGGCGACTCCGAAGTGCTGAGCGTCAAGAATCCTGTATGCGACCCCATACCCGCGCTCAGCCAACGCTTGGAGGACGGTGCCCATGTCTGCTCCGTCGTTAGATGACAGCAAACCGGGGACGTTTTCGAGGACGAACCATTTAGTTTTCGTTTCTTCGAGGATGCGACAGATTTCCCAGAAGAGTCCACTTCGAGAGCCAGCAAGTCCTGCTCGCTTTCCCGCAACGGACAGATCCTGGCATGGAAATCCTCCGACAATAATTCCTTCACTACCGTTGAATCCGAGTTTTCTAAGTTGATCACCTGTTACATCCTTTACATCGTTGATTAGTGTTGAGTTTGGAAATTGTTTTGCAAGCACAGCTCGTGCGTGTTTATCGATTTCACATGAAGCAACTACTGATACACCAGCATTCTCCAACGCTAAATCAAATCCACCTACACCAGCAAACAGCGATACAGCCTTCATGCGTTTACCCTTCTCTTGGTGTTGTAATAAAACCTTTCATCAGCACTCAAGCCACCCCATACGCCATAGGCTTCAGGGACACTTAACGCGTGATTTAAACATTTAGCAATTACCGGGCAACCTTTGCACACAGCTTTTGCTTCTGTTTCTTTCTTGCGCTTCATGGAGTCACGCATGTTATGCTCTAAAAAGAACATCTCAGGATCCTTGCCTACGCAATTACCTTGATTTTGCCATTCCCATAAATCCGCAGTTGGTTTGAGGTTTTCATATGCTTTTACTGCCATTCAATTAATCCTCCACATCTCCTAGATACTCGAGGGTGGCTTCCGCCTCAACAATGAACGCAAGAACACTATCTATATCCTCTTGTGTCAATGGTTTAGGTAACTCTTGTAACGCAACCCGTGCTGCCACGAGGTTAGCGCCCACCAAACCTTTGACGGTTAGCGTTGCATCTTCAAAATTACCTGTTTTAAGCATATGGATCATAATTGCATCTTTAGTTGAAATCTTCATTCATCCTCCCCTACTTTGATGATATGAAGTCGTCCTTCATCTTGCAATGATTGCAATATCTGCTCTCTTGTATTTTTGTCCGAAAATTTTGAATACACCTTCGGCTTAGACTCAATAGGTATAACATTCTCAAAGTCCATCAAAATCTCCCTTCATCTGCTAGTTCTGACCAGTGGTTAATAACATCGTGAATCATCCATAGGCATTGTTCGTCTGAATAGAGTTCACCATCAAGGTCACGAATTGACCCAACAATGTCTAATACACGACCATGCAGTTCACCTGCTGGAATCTTACCTTCTCTTAGGTCATCTACATCAGCCATGACTTCTGCCAGCGATGGCGGATCGCCCAAAAACTGTTCGCCATTACTGTCATACCTAATAACGCGACTCATGGAATCAACCTTGTTAGGCATGATGGATAGGGATACTCATGAGGTTCAAGATCCTCACAAGAACAGAAGCCAAATCGCTCGACCTGTGACTCGTGGGTGAGTTCGGCTAACTCGCCCCAGCTAATTGAATCGTTCATGCGCTCACCTTCTTTTCGACCTTCTCAATGGCATAGCCATGACCATGCCAGCCAGCCCAATAACTTGCAAATGTGGCATCTACGTATAACTTGATAAGTTCTTCCTGTTGCTTGGTTGTGAGTGAGTCACGAACCAATTGCATAATTGCGTGGAAAGCAACGTCACGTTCTGCGTCGTACTTGTCCTCTTCAGCCTTGTGGTAATCCATCATTTTTTGCTCCATTTCGTTGTTTGCTTGATATAGAGAACATTAGAGCTTGATGGCGCTATGGCTAAGTACCTTTGCTGTGACCTGCATCACGTGGCGGATGGGCCCGAAATAGATTTACTTCTCCTTGTTCTACTAGAGAGAGCATATGAGAGAGAGAATCATATGGATCCTGGCTTGCTATCTCTGCTTCTTTATTCTCTACCGGGCTGAGATCGCATATTCAGCCTATTCAAGCGATATCTCTCACATATACGCATATGTTCAGGCTGAACAGGCTGTAGAGCTGGTGGCATAACTGCTGAGTCCTGTGATGTGGCTCACAGTAGCCTAATCAGTCGATTTGTCGACATTTAATGTCGGCTACTTAGCTTGGCTCTCTCTCTCTCTCCTTCTCTCTCTCTTCAGCTCATTCTCTCTCATCTCTCTCGAGATCGCAAATTCCCGGTGGAATTAGCTTGAATGGGCTGGACTCAGCAAAGTTGAGCCGGCCCGACTCAACTCTCTCTACTGTGATGAACATCACTGCGTGAGTAATGTCACATGTGACTTACGTCACAGCCTCTCTCTCTTACCCTATCCCGAAGGGATAAGGGGAGGGTGGGTCAACACAAACATTTGGATGGGTGTAGGCTAAAAAAACAACCATAAAAAAAGAAAAACTCCCAGCTACCGGGCTAGCAGCAGCTGGGAGCGTGTGCTCGACCGGGCAAGAACCGGGAGCAACTCTATTCTTCTTCTAGATCATCCTCATCTAGGGCATCGATGGCGGCCAGGCCCTCCTTTAGGATCTGGTCCATCAAATCAAGGAATGTATTACTCATAGTCATCTCCATCTAACCATGCATCAAGGTGATGCGCCTCTACTATCGCGCTCGCTGGCGCGGATGTCTTCCCTCTCCATAGCACGCCCTCCGGTAATTCGATGAGCTTGCCAGGATCCTCCTCATTAACGGCCGTAATTGCCGCGATGCATGGGAATACCATGGACGTAGGCACTGGCGGGTAGTGATTATTCTGCAATTGAATCTTGAGCTGGTGCTGCAAGGATAGGTCTCCCAATCCTCCAGCTAGCTCCATTGATAGATTACGTCCCATTTTTATCCCCTTATCTCTTACTTATTGAGAATGTAATATTTGCATCCGCCTTTAGGCATATTCTGCATGCTACGCATGCGCCCTCTAGTGGAATTTGCTTACGTTGTTCCGGGCACTTAGCCCCTCTCTCACCTAATGACATGAGCATGTCCTTAGCTTGAGAGAATGTCTCATGTAACCCGGCGAGCTTGATACCGTGTGCGCTTAAGCGCTTAGCCGCCTCCATATTCTCCGTATCGGCGGAGAAATATAACGCCAGGTTATCCATGCCCTTGAGCATGTACGCTGCAGATTCTACACGTGTATATGCCCAGAATAGAATATCCGGGTTATTTAAAATAACGTGCTTCCATGCGAATGCGTAGTCTGGCTTAAAGAAATCCCCGTCCCAATGGATACGGAATTCTTTAGGCGCATCCCATTTCTCACAATCCTTGCGAAAGTCTGCAATCATCTCTTCTAATAGTGCTTCCATAGTGTCATGATCGGCATCTCTCAATAAATCCCAATTGTGAATGAGATTAGCCTTAACACCCTTGTAAATCTTCTCTAGCTTGCCCGCATAACATATGCGTGTGCATATACTAGTGGCGCTAGGGCATGAATATGCCTTGCCCGCCGGTAGACCGAAAGAATTAGCGATTCTAACGCCGCCCGATGCGGTGAGAGAATTAGCTACCTTGCGGTCCTTACTACGCTTTAACTTTTCCATGAACTAGCCTCCATGTCGTTGATGTAATGCATATTTAACCTTATGGCACCTCTCTCCCCAATAGGCTTTGATGTGATGTACGTCACACGCCAGGAGCGAGCTCTCTCTTAAAATAACCCGAAGGGTGAATGGGTGGGTGGGCATTCAACACAAACAAAGCGCAACCCCAGCGGCCGAAGCCGCCAGGATCGCACCGGGCTATTTATTAATCAGAGCTTCCAATTCATAGAGAGCATCTGTGTACCCTTCCCAGTACTTTCTCTCCATGGATTCCATAGCATCTGAATATCCATTCTCTTCATCGATTGTTTTAGCATCTAGGTAGGCTGCTGACCCTTCGACCAGCAGCCGTCCCACGATGCTTAATGCGTCAGGCATCTTCCCAATCAGCTGAGCTAACTGCCCAGCTATCACAGCTCGAATCTCCCGAGCTGGTATCTACTGAGACCCAATCACTGATCCAGGTCTCTGCATCGAAATCTTCTACTTCATCCATGTTGAGCTCAACCGTAACCTCTACTTCAATTACAGCTGTGATCCGAATTTCAGCTTTTGGTTCGTAACCCAGGATCTCCTGCAGAGCAGCCAGGATCTCCGATGCTTCTGTATTCGGGTTATACCAATCGTTGCGGGTCATGTGCTCCTGGATCGAAGCTATTGTGGCCCGGAGCTTTTGAGCTTCGGTGCGAGCTTCGCGCCCTTGGTGCAGCGTCCACTCGAGGTCCACTACCTTGTCGGTAATGTATTCTGGTGCTTCTGGTTCAGCATAGGTGCCAGCTATCTTTTTATAAGTAACTAGCGCATTCGGGTTATATGTATCGACGCTCATGCACTCACCCCCTTGAGCATCCCGTTGAGCTCCGCCTTGATACTGCGGGCTCTCTCTCCTCGCCATGAGGTGAGATTAGATAGTGCGTAGAGCACTATAGATTCAGCGCTATCAGCGCCATATGTATCGCTTAAAGATGTAAGCGATTTCATTGGTGTCACATATGCTTCTGCATATACGTACCAATCCTTGGTACCGCACTCGGACTCGATGTCCTGAGCAATTTGAGATAGTGGTCTCACGTTCCTAGCCCTTCACTATTTAGTAAGCGGTGTTGCTCACTGGTATAAACATATGCCCACGTGTCTCTCTCGCTAATAGGCTTTGGTGTTATCTGCATCACACCGGCCGAGCAGCTAGCTAGCTATCTCTCTCCTACCCATTCCCTGAAAGGGTTAAACAGGGTGGGAGGGCTGTTCAACACAAACAAATTAGGCTTTGGGAAATAACATTTGGCACCCCTAAATTTACCGGCGCGATCGAGCAGCTGGATCCTGGTATGAAAAAACCCCCCAGCTTTTGGCTGAGGGGCTTCTTCTACTTCTTAGGCTTCGACCTTCTTCTTCTTATCCCAGCGACTTACTAAGTCTTCTGGCATTGGCGCATAGATGTCAATGACCTTGGTGTCAGTAACCATTTTGCCATCTGCATCCGTGTGGAAATCGTAGTGAAGATACTTGTATGGCTCAGGCTCATCCCAATTACGCGTTTCACCTGATACAAATAACTTGCCGTCTTTGACAAGGTAGAGCCAGCGCTCGCCTTCTTCGCCACTCCATTCCATTTCTGCACCTTCTGTAACGAATGGTGCAAGGACTGCGAGTAGGACGTCTTCTTGTCCAGTCTTGTTGTTGTATCCATCTATAGATACAACGCCTTGTGATTCTGATGTCTCGAAACCAAACGCGTTGATAATCTCTTCGCATGTAGTCGCTTTGACGAAGTCCTCATCATTTACCCATGAGAACCATGATTCACCATTAGATGAACCGCCACGCTTGATAGCATGGAACCGTGTAGGCATTTCTTTTAGAACTGCCAGTAACTCAGGAGATTCTGTAATCTCCCAATCTGATGAATGCAACGAAACGTAGTAACCCACGTCTAGCCCCTTTCTCAATCACTAGCGATTTGCTAGTAGTAGAACTATCTCTTATCTCTCCCCTACGGCGAAGAGGCTTTGCTGTGATGCTCGTCACACCTGGATCCCCGGTAGCTGAGCTTCTCTCATAATAATTCCCTAATGGGGAGGGTGGGCCAACACAAACTTTTTGCGAGCGGCCGAAAGTGGAGCAGCTAGGCGAGCAGCAATATCTCCCCGGTGAACAGTCCGGATCCTGGATACGCTTGGCAAGAAAGGAAGTGAAGCGCTTTGACTCGCCTAGCTAAATTTATAGGGTCATTTTATAGTGTGACCCAGCACTTTCTCTTTAGTGGGGCTAACGAGAAACCTTTACCTGCCCCAGTCTCTCAGGAACGTATGTCGTCCAACGAATCACGAGATCCGCGGTCAACAACTTCAATCTAGTGGAGCCCGTGTCATTTGGCACAATCTCCATGATTACGCCAGTCACACCAGTCTTTTGCGTAGTGTAGGTATCACCTACCTCTAATCTACTCATACCTTCACCCCCGTGTAAATAATCGCTTGACCTTCATTGTCAATGTCGTAGCACCCACGTGCAATGAGCACTTCGATTAGTTCATCATCGCTGTATTCATCAAGCATTGAGTGTCCTCATCTCTCCACCTTGCGGATGCTCCGCAGGTAATGCCAATCCGAACAAGAATCCTCCGCCATTACCCTCGGGGTCTTGTGATACTGAGATTAGTCCAATCTCACCATTTGCGAATTGAACGGTAAATTCAGGGAACCCGTCGCCTAAATCATCCTCGGTATTCATACCCTCGAATGATAGGATGCGAGCGCCTACGAATGAACCGTAGTAACGCTTCCAAAAATCATCTGCCATGTCTAGCCCCATTCCATTAGATACTGTGCTTCTCTAATAACTGAACAATAAGCCCGCTATCCCCCAGCGCTAATAGGCTTTGCTGTGATGTGCGTCACATCTCTCTCTTACCTTCCCTGTAAGGGAAAGGATCAGGGAGGGTGGGATCCAACACAAACATTTTGCGCGGCCCGCGCCGCTCTGAGCCGAAGCCCAGAGCAGCCGGTCGCTTCTCTTATAGATACCTTGCTATGGATTTCATAGTTGAGGCATTTACTACTTCTTCCTCAGTCATACGCAAGATGCTAAGGGCATTTGTAATGTCCTCTTTCATCTCTTTGTATTCGTGAAGATGGATTTTGTCGTGCTCTCGCACTGGTTCTTTTGGAAACTCTTTCTCATCAACTGTGATGTCAAAATCAACATTGAGAGTCTTGTTCCACTCCCGATAATTGGTTCTGATGTTAGAAGCCTTTGAGAAGCGGTCAATAGCCCACTTTCCAATTTCCTTGCGCCACGCTTCCATAGCGTTTTGGTATTGAGCATCATTGGACTCTTGAGAAGCAAAATCCAACTCAATCTTTTCCAACTTTGCTTGTAGAGCAGTTATTACTTTTGCCGTTGGAACTTTTACAGTTATTGCTTTTGATGCCATTTGTCTAGCCCTCCATTTGTTTTACATTGACGAAATCAACGAAGTTTGACGCACCAGCCATACGAGATACCATTGCGAGCAATTCCAAGATAGAGAGTGCTTCCTCTTTATCCATTCCCGCATTGGTCATTGTATGAACCCCTGCCTCAATTAGAACTGAGGTGAAAGGCGCAAGGTTGTTGTTGAGAAAACTAACTTCCTCTGAAGTCAATTCCTCATTACCAGTCTTGCTAATAAGGTCAAACACTTTCATTGCGTTTTGTTCGTTCATTTCTTAGCCCCTGTCGCTGAGGTCGTTCGCCTCAACTAAGAGAACCTTCTCATCTCTCGCCAATCGCACTAATGCCCTTTGTTGTTATCTACATCACATCATCTCTCTCCTCCCGATCCCTTTAGGGATAGGACACTGGGAGGGTGGGTGTCCAACACAAACAATTGGCATTGAGGCTTTGGGCAAAATAGTATTTTGGCATCCCCTAAAAAAACGAGCTCCAGGATCCGGGCATGGAAAAACCCCCGACATCTCTGCCGAGGGCTTTCCATTGGGGCTGGCTATGCGATAGCCAACTCTTCTTCCACTTCGAAGGTTGCAACTACCTTCGGGTGCAATTCGGTGCGCATTGTTGCCATTGCGTCAGTTGCCCAACCTGCCTTGTAAACTCGGTCGAGCAACTTAGCGAGTGAGTAATTAGGGTCAAGCAATTGTGCTTGAACAAGTGAGACATACGCCAACTCTTTATCGTTTGCCTCATAGTAGAACGCTGAGAGTAGAGTGTAGAACGGTGAACGGTGACCTTCTTCAACTAACGGAAGGATTTCGGTAACGAATTTAATCGCACCTTCAACACCGAAAGACATTGGTGCGTGTCCAAGAAAATAGTCACGAACCTGTAAGTCTTGTATTGCGTAGACGATAAGATTTACCGCATTTACTGGAAGGGGTTCGTTTGAGGCGAACGCTTCCGCTATTTCATTGTAAGCACTAAGTGCTTGCTTGTTGGTTAGTTTCATTTCTAGCCCCTTTATCAACTACTGCGTTTCGTTGATAGGAGAACTATCTCATCTCCTGCCACTCTCACGAATAGGCTTTGCTGTGATGTCGCTCACACCCGGCGTTCGAACATCTGTTCGAGCTTCTCTCCACCCTTCCCTTTAGGGATTAGGTACTGGGAGGGCGGGTACCAACACAAACATTTCGGCGCGGCATGGCAAAGCGCCCTGCCCCTGAACGGAGAGGCAAGGCGCTTGACCTGTTCGCTTACCAACTAGATCGGTAAGAGAATTCCCATTCGTCTGAGATTGCTAGGCACTTCTCAACGATTTCAATCGTGCGCTGTAAGTTATCGTAGTACCACTCATCTCGTTCGGCATTACCGAAGAAGAAGCCTGCTGTTGGCTCAAGTACCCCAGCACCTGCTGGAACTAACATCTCAAGTTTGCAGTTGTCACGTAGCTGAACTAGTTGTTCTCGTGATACATAATGAGGAAGGCACTCGTCCTCGCCACCCTGAACTTCTTTCACGAACCAGTTATGAATTGCGTTAGCCTTGCGCCAGTATCCAACTGTGAATTGGATTTCAATAGAAGGGCTGTCCTCAGTAACCTGAACATCAGGATACATAGAAGCGATAGCGTGGAACTCGCTTGTGTCCTTCATGTGCGACCAACCACCAACATACTTCTTAGCGTGAAGATACATGTCTAGTCCCATTGTTATTTACCCCCAAAGTAGCACTCGATAGATGAAGCAAAGCAGTAGTGGTCGCCCACCCAGTTGATGTGGTCAGTAAGCCAGACCAAGCCAGCGAAGGCAAGGACGGCAGTAGTAATGAAAGAGATAGCGAATACTATTTCGCCTCGTCTTGTTAGTTTCATTGTGTAGCCCCTGTTCATTGGTAGTCGTTCGCTACCAATAAGATAAAGGTAATGCCTCGTGCCTCACGCACCAATGACCTTTGTTGTGATGTCGGTCACATCTACTTATTAGAAGAGGGGGGTAGGGTTAGGTGATTTGGCTCACAGAAAGAGGCCCCAGGGCACAAAAATAGGTAACACCTCGATAAGTCGTACAGTGGCTTTTTGTCATTACAATATATTTACGCCTTTATCGATATTGCACTTTGCATGCGCTAACTTGACGTTGCTCAGCACATCATCTCCGCCTTTGGATATAGGAATTACATGATCCATATGCGGGTAAGTTTCCCATCCCGGTTGGCCTTGAACATGATTTGCCGTGAAATCTACTGGCTTATTACAAATGTGGCAATCGGTGCCCCACATCTGTATGACATGTTTTCTAGTGTAGTACTCAGTCTTAACGTCATGCTTGAGAGCGCGATCTCGGTTATCTCGGTATTGTGAATGATTGCCAGTACGTTTCTTCCAACGTTTTTCAGCTTCTTTGTATTTTGGATCAGAATGAAACTTCTCTCTCACGTACTTGGCTGCTGTTGCTCTGCACTCCTCGCAGGCTTTGCCATTAACTTTTCTACAGCGTTGGTAATCACCTACTGTGACTCCGTGCTGGTTGAGAGCAATTCGTTCTTTCTTTACACGAACCCGTTTACGAATTATCTTTGCAATCTTAGCAAGTAGCAACTTTCTTTCACGTTCCTCTTGCTTCCTTGCCTTTTCTGCATCCTTGATGATCTTTTCTTCGGCTTTTCTAATTTCAGCCTTTTCATGTGCAATTGCATTAAGAGCCCGAATCCTTTCTCGGCTTTGCTCCCAAACCCTTTCTTGATTAGCTAGTTTCTGTGCAAGTACGACGGGATCATTTTTCTTTGCTTCTCGTGCTAATCGGCGTTCTTCTAGAGCCTTTTTACGGGACTCCTCTTTAAATAATTTTTGAGCTTGCTTTTCTCGTACAGTAGCCTTAGCTCTTTCCTCTCTGGCTACTCGCTTCCCTTCACGAGCCTGTATGTTCTGTAGAGAGTTGTACTTGGCCTGATGGTATTTCTTTAAGTATTCGTCACGAGCAGCTTTTTTATCAGGTTTGGAAAAGTAAGTCTTTTTCCATTGTTTTTCTTTTTCAGGCTGAGCTTTGCTGTACTTCCTTCGGTATTCATTCATAGCAGTTCTACAGGGTTGGCAGAGTTCCTCATTGCGCTTTCTATGGGCTTTATAGCCAGCGTAGGTGCCACATCTTTCATCTACGGTTGCAGGTGACTTTTCCATTTCGGAATACTATCATTGCCCTATGCCTAAGAAGAGTCGCCCTAAACTGGTTAAGCCATATAAGGGGAAAAAAGTTAGCGTCATGAATAAAGGTGGCGGTAACTATGACCCTGAGCCTAAAGGTCGCGTTGCGAAAGCTGAGAAGATTTTGGATCAGGAATCGGCCGCTTACAAATTGGCTAATCGTGCTACTAAGGACTTCTCTACAGAAGAACTAGGTGCATTGATGCAGGTACCGCCCGGTGGCGCTGAGCCTCATCAAGTCAAGACACAGTCTCGCCAATTCAACCGGGTTGCTAGCGATATGCCAGAAGCAATCGTTGCAGATAAGCGTGTAAGCCCCGGTGAAGACTTACGTCATAAGAAACCGATGTCAGCTAAGACTCCCAAAATAGATTTAAACGATTAGAACCAATTCGGCCCCGAATAGATTTACCCTTTAGCCATGTTTATGCAATGGCTTATGGAGCAGGACGATAGAGATGACTCAGTCGGCTCCCTATACAAGTTAATCTACAATGACCGTAATAACGGCTGTCTTAACTCTGTAGCCAGTATGAAGTACGTAATACAGCACTTTATAGATAGGCATCCAAACCAGTTTATTATCCTTCGCTCACACCTTGTAGAAGCTATTAAGGCTTACGAAGACCCACTAGCAAAGTAGAATTCCATTATGGCTATCAAGAACCCAGCACCAGAACCAGAAGACAATTCCGTAGAGAATTGGAAAGCAGAGCGCCCTGAACATGGTGCATCGACTCGCCAATTCCGCGATTGGGCTAAGAGGTCTCCAGATCGTTTGGCTAATGCCGAAGATCGCTTAGAAGAGTTTGAAGACAACCCAACAACTATGACACGTGGTACACGTAAAGGTAAACCAACTAAAACGCGTACTGCTGTAGTTAACAAGTGGAAGTCTGCTCGTCCCGCTGGTGGAGCAGGTATTGCTAAGGATCGTGAAGGCGCTGCAAAGCGTCGTGCAGAATTTATTAAGTGGGCAGGTAGCAACCCTAACAAGGGTGATAACGCTAAGCGTGCTATCAAGGAAGAAACTGAAAAGGGTAAGTAAATGGAACCTGCAAAGGGCCAGTTCGATAACGTCGTATCCCTTGATGCTAAGCGTGCTGAAAAGAAAGCACAAGCAAAAGGTGAACGTCAGTGGGGACCACAACAAGCAGGCGTTGTTAAACCTTACGACAAGGACAACAAATGATTTACGATCCAGCAACGGGTAAGACTCGTGAGCAACGTGCATTTGGTAGAGATGCTAAGGGTGTAAGTACAGGGTCGGGTCGTTCGAAAGCTTTTCTAGGAAAACGTAAAGTAGCTAAAGGCATGTATGAGGGTCCACGTGCTAGTTACGGAAGATATCAAGTCGGTGATACAGCATCGGATGCAGTCAATAAAGGTATGTAATGAAACCCTCTCAAAAGCAGTTTGATATTCATCGTTGTGACAGTTGTGGAAAACCCATATTAGGGAAAACAAATACCATTGCTAACAGTAGACTAGGTTCACAAACGTTTCATGCAGATCCTATGGATTGTGCATCAGCGCCCGACCAATACCCCGGAAGGTACAGCAAATGATTCCAAACGGAACGCAATTCTCAGATAGCGCTAAATCACGCAGAGCGCAGATTGATGCTGATGCTACGTGGGCTAAAGAGACTTGGGAAGCAAAAGGTGGCGATAAGGCCGCACATACTTTTAAGCCTGACTTCAAGGGTCAGTCCTACGAACAACAGATGAGGGATAAGAAAACAAAATGATTAAAACACCTAAGGTAGATCCAAAGACTGGATTAATGAACCCAAAAGCTGCAAAGCCTGGCCAAGCTATTTACGGCAAACAAGCCGTTAGAAAACAAAAAAAGTCGAGCGGTGGGCACGTAACTGTTAAAGGCAATAAGTAGTGACTCAAGCGTGGACACGCAAAGAGGGTAAAAACTCTGAGGGTGGTCTTAACGAAAAGGGACGTAAGTCTTATGAGTCTGCTAACCCAGGCTCTGATTTAAAACCTCCTGTATCTGCAAAGGAAGCACGTCGTTCACCTAAAGGTGCCTCACGTCGTAAGTCTTTCTGTGCGAGAATGGGTGGTATGCCAGGTCCTATGATGGAAAATGGCAAGCCAACACGTAAAGCGCTTGCGCTTAGAAAGTGGGACTGTTAATGGCAAAAGATTCAAATCCATGCTGGGAAGGCTATGTCCAAGTTGGTATGAAGATGTTAAGGGGCAAGAAAGTTCCTAACTGTGTTCCTGCAGGCTCTGGTAAGTCAAAAGTTGCAAAACCTACTAAAAAGAAAGCTGGTAAAAAATAATGTGCAAATCATGTGGATGTGGTTGTTCAAAGCCGGGCTGTAAGGGCGCCTGCAAGAAGACTGCTAAGAAGATGTCACCAAAGCAGAAGAAGCTTGATGTTGACAAAGATGGCAAGCTAGAAGGATCTGACTTCGCTGCTCTAAGAAAGAAAAAGAAGTAATGTGCGCCACCTGCGGCTGCGGTAAGCCGAAAGCATCTCATAAAAAAACAATCAAAGTCGCAGGTGAAAAGCACACTATTAAGCAAAAGCCTAGCGGTGAAGTGATTGTTGATCACGCTGGTAAAAAAGGTAAGTACGACAAGATTAACCTTACTAAGAAGGCTGGCGCTAAAACAATTAAGCAAGGCGTAAAGGCTACAAAAGATTGGCATAAGAAGAATGGCTGAGACTAAGAAGTTTGGACCCTACAAGGGCAGTGACGCTAATGGCGGACGCCCTATTTACGTCTACAAGAAAAAGGTAGGCGATAAGTGGGTTACTACTTCTAAGAACAAAGCTCGCGCTGACTACGAGTCAAAAAACGGTAAACTTAAGTCTAAAGATATTACTGTGGATCATAAAGATAATAACCACAATAATGACTCTAAGGGAAACCTAAGAGCTATATCTCGCAGTAAGAACACTGCAAAAGAAAATAAGCGCCGTGCGGGTAAGAAGGAGAATCAAAAATAATGGAACCAAATACAACTCAATTCTCTAATATCTATCGCAAAGGCGGAGACGACTCAGGTCTAAAGAAGCGTGCCGTAGAACAATCTATTGGTGAGATGGATCGCACTCGTAAGATGACAGGTGCAGAGCGCTTTGAAGATGATGTTAAAACTGGTGTTCAAGGTGCTCGTAATGCAGTTAAGTTAAACCCAACTGTAAAAGAAGCAACAGATAATCCAACAATGCTTGGCGGACCAGTAAGTGGCGCCGCTTTAGCAAAAGAAAAGCGCAAGAAAATTGAAACGAAGAAAACTACTGAGCGCGAGATGAAACGCCGCTAAGTTGGATGACAAGGAGCGCATAAAGCGTTGGACTTGTGAGTTTTGTCAAAAGATATACGTAGTTCCGGGCTTAGCACGTGATTGCGAAGAGCGCCACCTACAGAAAGACTACGAAAATGACTGAGCGTAAAAAGAAGCACAGACAGTATAAAAACGTGTCTATGAATGACCGAGGGTTTCTTCGAGTTGGTGGAATTGTACTTCCTTACTATCCTGCGTACATGTGGGGCGGTATGGGCTCAGGAACAACCAATGCTGACACAACTACTACTGAAGGAGCTGGACACGATGGCAACACAGGAGCAGATGGCGGGTCGGGAGCTGACGGCGGAGGATCGATGTGATTCTTGTAACGCAGCAGCAAAAGTTATTGCTACATTTTTAAACGGTGAGTTAATGTTTTGCGGTCACCACGCAAGAAGTTTAAAAGATAGTTTATTAAAGCAAGCAGCAAATGTTTACGACCCAGAGGATTCTATCTTCTAGTAAAATTTAAGTTGTCGAGGGAGAAGACAACTGAACGTTTCACGCGCCATGCGCCTACTAGCAGCATTAATCGTTACACTATCCTTCGCTTTTTTCCCACTATTACTCGCAACACCCGCTAACGCCACGTGTGTAACAACCGCACAGTCTATAGCTGCAGCGGCGACAGCCCCTGTTGTTTTAAATACTGAAGTAATTACTCCAGGGGATACGCCTACAGCTACGTCTACACCCGTGCTTGTACAGGATACCTGTGGTGGAGATGATGTTTCTTATCAAGTTGCCTTACCCACCGCTATAAATTTTCAAGGCGATACTTATACAGCTGTCTACGCAACAACTAATTCAACTATTGTTTTTGGCCAACAAGATAATAATTACGCCACTTTTCCAAATAGACCTTCAATCTCAGTTAATGCTTATGATTGGGTGGTACTAGACCCTAATAACCCAAACCCATCTAACTCATACCCAGCAGGGTGGAGGGCGCCTGACGAGCATTTAATTATTACTTCAAGTCAAGCAGGGTTCCAAGTTGATTTAGCGGTTCGTCCTTTTGGACAAAATGCCTCAGCCAACCCGCTTTCAACAATTGTGGTGACTGCGGCAATTAACCCTGATAACACTTTGACTATTACTTATCTTTCAGATGTTCAGCAAGGCCTGAATACTAGAACAGGTGTTCGTTTACCTAATGGTCAGGTAGTTACTTTAGAACAAGCAGGTCTTACTCGTGTGTATATCGCACCAGTTGTAACAGCAGAAGTAATTGTAGAACCTACTCCGAGTCCAACTCCCACTCAAACCCCGACTCCAACTCCAACGCCTTCACCATCTCCTTCAGAAACAGCAACGCCCCAACCGAGCCCAACACCAACACCAACAGCGACACCAGAACCTTCTTCATCACCTACTCCTTCACCAAGTCCTTCACCAAGTGCAACCAGTGTGCCAGAACCTTCACCAACACCCAGCCCCACACCAACACAGTCAACGGCAGTACCAACCCCAACGCCAACACCATCAATAGAACCCACACCAACTCCATCACCTACTCCTTCCCCATCGCCTTCGACATCTGATAGTCCAGCGCCATCTCCAAGTCCGACTGCCGAGCCAGCGCCTTCGCCAACTCCTTCTCCAAGCGCCACACCCGTAGTAACACCGACCAGTAGCCCAGAACCGAGCCCATCAGCAGCCCCAACACCAACACCACAACCAACTCCATCAACTACTCCTTCCCCAGAACCTGTGCCGGTTCCAGAACCTCAACCAACTCCTCAGCCTCAACCAGTGCCAGTCGTGCCAACACCTGAGCCCGTTCCCGTAACACCTCAGCCACAACCTCAACCTGAGCCAACTCCTGCAGTTGAGCCACAGCCAATCCCAGTACCCGTACCTGCCGTTGAGCCAACTCCCGAACCTGTTCCTGAGCCTCCTGTAGCAACTGAACCACCTGTTGCAATCCCTGATCCTGAGGGAGCGATTGGGACACCTACTGAACCTTCCATAGAAGAGCCATTACAACCCATAGAACCGCTACCACCAGTGGTAGAGCCCGAAGCACCACCCGTAGAGCCCGAGGCGCCTGAGGAACCTGCCACACCCGTGGAACCAGCACCAGAACCAGAGTTACCATTGCCAGAGCCAGAAAATCCGTCCACAGAACCATTAGAACCTCCTATTGTAGAACCAGAGCCTATCACAGAAACTGAAGAGGTTACGGCTGCCGTAGAGGATGCCATATCTGACGGCACGCTTACTGTTGCCGATGCTGAAGCTGTTATGGATGCCTTAAACGCAGACGGAGAAGTTACCGCTGAAGAAGTCTCTGCTCTATCTGAAGCTCTATCAGAAGACGGTAAATTGACTACTGCTGAAAAAGAATTAGTTGCAGAGGCGCTTATTGAATCTGTAGCCCCGGGAGAAACCCTTACATCGGAGCAAATTCAAGATGCCGGCATTGAGTATAAGGACTTACCAGCAGAGACCCCAGTTGAAGTTAGACAAGATGAAAACGGGAATGAAGTTATAATTACAGCAGACGTTGCTGCGGCCCTCGTACTATTAGAAAATCCCGCAGAGTTTATTGGCGCAATATTTGATGACCCAGGTCAGGCCGTACAAGCTTTATTAAGCATAGGTGCTGATATGTCTACCGAAGAACGAAAAGAATCTACTGAAGCAGTTGTTGCAACAGTCATTGCTGCAGGTGCCGCTATTAATGCGGTAGGCGCAGCAAACGCTGGTGGAACATCCTCTAGTGGAAGTCGTTCTGGCGGAGGCGGAAGTTCTGGTAGCGGAGGCGCTTCCGGAGAATCAAAAGGCGTTAGGAGACGTAAACCTTGAAAAAAATACTAAGAGATATGTTTGATCAACTATGGACATTGTTAGGCATGTTTATTGCCTGGGTTGTTCTAGATGGATCAGCTAAGACAATTGTTGGCTATGCCATTGCTTCAACACTAGTTATATGGGCAGTAACCTACGGTTTTAGAAATCCGGGAGATGATGAATGAGGTCCCCTATGAAATCGGACCGAGTAAACTCCAGCCTGGCGAACGCAGGGAACGTTATGGCCCGTATTATTGCGGTATTTGCCGCTTCGGGACTGAGCGTAATAGGTGCTGGTGCACTAGTAGGGATATCAACAGCGAAAGCTGTAGTACTTGCGGGCACCCTAGGAGTTGCGACTGTTGTAGAACGTCTAGCTAGAGGTTTTCTAGATGACGGAAAATTAACAACCGCAGAAATTAACGAA